>Ga0208362_1000325_pt1 | contig 16301 bp, 16 predicted proteins | sample LakMenEpi13Oct10_FD_150693 | JGI IMG/M metagenome (GOLD analysis project Ga0208362, IMG submission 150693) | Freshwater microbial communities from Lake Mendota, WI - 13OCT2010 deep hole epilimnion (SPAdes) | ecosystem: Environmental > Aquatic > Freshwater > Lake > Epilimnion/Euphotic zone ... | reverse complement strand
CCTGAAGAGTCAAAATCTTTAACCGTTCAATTCTCAAAGTTAACAAAAGTGAGACAAATTATTGCTGAAGAAAAAATACAACAAACAATTGAAATTGCCGAGAACATTATCGAACAAGGTAAAAAAGTTATCATATTTTGTAACTTTACAGATTCGTTAAATAAAATTGTAGAACATTTTGGGAAAACTGCGGTTAAACTTGACGGGTCGATGTCCCAACACGAAAGACAATATAGTGTTGACCAATTTCAAGAAAATGAAAAGATTAAAGTTTTTGTTGGTAATATTCGTGCCGCGGGAACTGGTATTACCCTAACCGCCGGTGAGGCGGCAATTTTCAACGATTTATCATTTTTACCTTCAGACCACGCCCAAGCGGAGGACCGGTCATATCGTTATGGTCAAAAAAATAATGTTTTGGTTTACTATCCTATCTTCGAAAATACAATTGAAGGAATTATCTATGACATTTTAAATAATAAAAAACAAGTGATTGCGACTGTCATGGGAGACAATCAAAATCCTGCCGATGCGGCAGAAGAAATTCTAAAAAGAATTAACCATTTGAGAAAATAATGAAATACGGATTATTTATATACAATGGATAATCCAAAATTATGAAAAAAACACAAGAGAAAATCCAACAACTTGAGTCACAAATACTTGAATCACAAGTTACAAAAGAAAAAGAGTTGTTGATTACAGAAATGAAAAAAATAGGGATAGAAAAATTACCTTACGCCTATTCAGCCTTGAAGACATTTATTGACGCAGAGACAATGAACTTCCACTACAATAAACATTACAAAGGTTATGTAGACAAATTAAACGCCGCATTATCAAAAAAGAAATATGGTGATTTAGATTTGGAAAAAATAATTAAAACAATCAGCCGTTTCGACAAAACCATTAGAAATAATGCCGGTGGAGCATTTAACCACGCATTGTTTTGGAATATGTTGACACCTGAACCAAAAAAATTGGATGGTGAACTTTATAAAAAGATTACCAAACAATGGGGAACTTTTAGTAATTTCAAAAAAGAATTTGAAAAACAAGCTAAAGAACGATTCGGGTCCGGATGGGTATGGTTGGTTTTAACATCCAAAAATACTTTAAAGATTATGTCTACTCCAAATCAAGACAATCCATTAATGAATGTAATTGAAGGTGGTGGATTCCCATTACTAGGTTTAGACTTATGGGAACACGCATACTACCTAAAGTATAAAAATAAAAGAGATGAATACATCACAAACTTTTGGAAAGTTGTTAATTGGGATTTCGTTAGTAAGATGTATGAAATGAAAATTGAAACTAAATTGGCGGAATCAACTAAAATGAAACAAGTTTTAAGTGAGGGAAAGTCCGAAATGTGTTCTCAATCCGATAATGAGTTTTACAGAATGTTATTCAATGTAAATTCGGATGTTAAGTGGACTTACATGAATGGTATTAATAAAATCATGAAAGAAGTGTTTTCCGAAAACTATATTACAAAACTTGAAAATAACCAATTACCTGGCGTTTATAATCTTGAAGGTCCGGGTAGGTCAGTAATTAATAAATTGAATACGAATTATACCGCATTTTGTATTTTATTAAAAGATTTGAATCAAGTGATTGCAACAATACCGGGCAAAAAACCTATTAATTTCATGGATAAAACTCCTTCGGAACAAAGGAAAGAAGTTGAGAGATTTGTTAAAGCAATTGACTATTTCAAATATAGAATCTTTGATACAGATAGTACGACTCTTCATAATTTATTGAGAACTTTAACTGAAAAAGATAAGGCAGGTTCTAAAAGAGAAGAAATAACTGCGTCAATACTTAAAAGATTTTTCGGTAAACAAGCCAAAATTCAGGTGGTTGGTGAGTTGGGTAGTAAAAAAGATGCAATACAAGGAATTGATTTAGAGTTAACCAAGGATGGTCAAAAATATACCGCACAGATTAAACCATTTAGAAACATGGTGGAATCTGAAGATGGGATTACTTTAGAAGGAACCGCCAGCGTTAAGATTTATAATACAGATTTAATGATTTTCCAAAAAGGCAAAAACGTTTTAGTTTTTAACAAAAAACCAAAAATTGTTAAAGGTAATTTTGTTTTTCCTGTTGATTCACTAATGTATAATATACAATAATAAACTTTTTGATATTTATTAGATATGTCAGTAATTCCAGAACCAGAAAGGTCAAAAATTTATACAAGAGTTAAACACTTATTGGGAGCGCCAATTAGAAGTGTTGAAATTGAAGATGAAATGATGGATTCATTAATGGAACTATCTATTCAAGATTATGAACAATATATCTTAAATTGGTTAATCGATAGTCAATGGGTTAACTTGGTTAATTTGAATATGACTGAAAAGTCTGTAGCAAACGCATTGATTACTCGAACAATGGATTTTGAACAACAATTTTCATATTCTTATTCTAAAATCGTAGGTCTTCAGGCTCAAGGTCCTTGGGTTTTAAAGAAAGACTATATTATACTTGAAGAAGATAAACAAAATTACGAAATACCTGCGGGTCGTGAAATCAATGAAGTGTTATGGTTTAGTAATCAACCATGGACTGCGTTTGGTATGGGTGGTATTGGTGGATTTGGTGGTGTTGGTTTAGGTGCGAATGAGGCAGGGTTTGCTCAAATGGGATATCAAGGCTCATATTTTATGATGTCCGGATTTGACTATTTGATAAGAATGCAAGAAGCAAATATATTAAATAGAATACTTGGGGGTTCCCTTACTTATAGAATTACTGCGTTACCTGACGGAAAGAAAAATTTACAACTTTATAACGCTCCGGGTAATAACTTTAATTGGAGTCAGTATAGTAACTATGTGGGTAAAGCGGTATGGTATTGGTATTATGATACTACACCTGATAGTAGAGCAGATTGTTTAAAGAACAATCCTGACGTTATTAAATTACCGACAGATGTTCCACTTGAGGAGTTAACTTGGTCTGATTTAAATGTTCCTGCAAAACAATGGGTTAGAAGATGGTTCACCGCATACGTTAAAGAAACATTGGGTAGAGTTAGAGGAAAATATAGTGGTAATTTAAAAACGCCTGATTCCGAAATCACGATGGATTATACAAGTTTATTAACTGAGGGTAAAGATGAGAAAACAAAATTATTGGAAGAACTTACTGGCCCTGAAGGTTTTTTAACAAGGTTAAGACCTGAAAAAGTTATGGAAAAAGAAGCGTTAATTGCCGAGAACTTAAACAAACAAATGAAATTCAGAGCAATGCCTCGTCAAATATATGTAATTTAATTTTATGGCGATATTAAGAACAATACCTTCTAAAAGATTTATTAACGGAGAAATCATTGAAACCTCTGAGGTTGCGGTAATATCCGAGAGTGAATATAAAACAAATGGAGAAGGGTGTATAGTGGTTAGAAGTATTGCGAAATCGGTAGTAATATTGGACTCAACAACTACAGACCACATCGTAGTTAAATCAATGACCGATGTCACAATAAAACCCGATGTGGGTAAAATAGATGAAGAGTTTGATGAAGTACTTGCAGACAAATATGCCTGTATTGAATTTAGATTTTGTGCGGGTAACTGGTATATCCTCAGTTCGGACGGTTTAAAGAGTTCCTAATAATTTTTCTTTCCAACCCTCTTCCGCTAATTCATACATATAATACGGGTCCAAACCTCTTTTTCCCCAATACAACATTTCTGCATCAGTAATTTTCAAAACATCCTCCTCCAATCTATCTTGGTCTGAATCCTCAAATGGTTCTCCATTAATTAGTTCACATTGAGCGGTTGTAAATATCCCTCTATTCTCCGGGTCATTAACAATCAACCCATTTCTAACATCTTCTTTGAAACAAACTAGTAATGGTTCAATTCTTTTATTGAATGTTGTTATTGCTCTTGGAACATTGTAATCACCTGTTAAGTCAGGATTATTATCTAATATGTCTTTATCCAACATATAACAATTTATTTGAACTCCGTCACCTTTCTTTTGAACATCTCCGTGTGATGCTTTAATACCATTATTAACATACATTATAACATCACCCAAACTCACCTTTAAATTCGACGCCATTGCCAATTCCATATGTGCCATTCGACTCATACTATTGCCCGCCTTAGTCTTCTCTGTTAATCGTTTTTTATAATCTTCGATAGTTAATTTCACCTTTGCTCTTTGAGCGATTTTACTTAAAGGAATTTGTTTGTCATAAATCTTTTGTAGATATTCATAATAATATTCAACAAATGACTTACCATCACCCTCCAATAACATCTTAATACCCTTATCCAAAAACGCCTCAATATACAATGGTAATTTTTTAGACTTGATACTATTACCCGTCAGTTTGATTTTACCTTTTGCATCCATAACCGCGTAGTTTTTACGAGCCAAGTTAATACAAGACGGCCAAACACCATCCGTATCTAACGCCATTTCACCTCTCATGAAAATATCATTATACTCCGCAACATCCGCTTCGGGTCCATAATATTCTTTACCTAACTTAACTTTCCAATTTAATCCACGACCAACATAAACTCGGTCTTTTGCTTCAGTCGGTGTTGAGAAGTTCACCCCGTCCGTATCCATCACCAATGGAACATATCCTTTAGTCATAAAGAATGTAATCATCTGACGAAGATATTGTCTACCAGTACAAGTGATTTGTTCTCCCATATACATGTCACCCCAAGCGTAAACCTGAGGTGCTGATAACGCCCCAAACATCGAGTTAATGAATATCTTAATCGGTAATTGTTTGTTACCATAAGATTCGGATTTCTTTTTGTCTGTTTCGTAATATTCTTCCGCAAGTTGTTTGTATTTGATACGAGTATCACGGAACCATTTCAGCATCCCTTTCATTGCCCCGGTAACATCACAATCAGGAAACACATCGTGAACCAACTGAATTGACGGATATAGAGACGAGAAGTCAAGTTTAAGAACATCTTTAGAGTATCCCACTTTAAGTAATCTTGAAAGACCTCCCACGAAGTCTGTTTTACCTTGTTTCGCAGGGATTGCCAATCCGTGCTTATACGACCAAGCCAACATCAACATCTTCCAAAGTGTGGCAGTTCCCATAGTAGAAACTCTCTCGTAGGTTGTTGGAATCATCGCCGCAAGTAGGAATGAACCTTGATTAAACTCTTGGTCAACTTTTAAGGTTTCATCCAAGTCATCATCGAGATATCTCTCCACAAGGTTATCTCCGGTTGTTTTGATATAAACATCTTTTCTACCTTCACATATCTCATCAATCTTCGGGTCTTGTCCTACTTTTCGGTAATTACCATTTTGGGTGTTTAACCAATACTCTTCTTTCTTTACATAGAATGGCCCAATATCCAAGTGGTCAATATAAACCCGACTTGGTGATTCAGCGTTAATGTATTTGGTAATATACTTCAAACCCGCGGCCTTGATACTTGAGTTAATTGCTTGAGCCCTACGAACCGCATGAATAATATCGATTACATTGTAACCCCAAATTGAAGTTTGAGTAAAATTCTCGACCTCATTTGCTAATTTCAACATACTATCTTTTCTTGTAAATGAATGGTCGGGATGTAATGACCTACATATTTTCTTGGGGTCAATTCCCAAGATATTACATCTTTCAAATATCCAATGCCAGTCGAAGTTTGCGGAGTTATAACCCCCGATAATACTTGGTTTAAGTTCGTTGATTACCTTGAAAAACTCAATTATGGAATTCTTTTCTTCGTTCTCATCCATACACTCAATAACTCGGTGGTATCCTTTATTGGTTTTGATTCCAATCATGAATATTCTTCCATCTTTCGGTTCAAGAGCGGTCGTCTCTAAGTCGAACACAAGTCGGGTAACCTCATCGTAATTCTCGAATCCTTTGAAAAGTCTTTTCTCTTTGGAGATTAAGTATTGTTCCACCGGAGGTAGAATCATAACCCTATCTTTGGTCTTTTCACCCCACGGGTCGCAACCACCCTCTCTAAAAAACTGAATGAGTTCTCGGTATCCTTTAAGAGATTTAACGATGTAGGTTAATCCTTTTTCTAATCTCTCGTTACCATGTGTTTCTAATTTTTCGATAACAATACCATGTTTGGTCATTGCTTCTTTCTGAGCACCTTTGGAGTCATTGTAGAATTTAATTCCACGCAAATCTCCCACCCATGCGAATGGGGTAAATGTGTCTTTACGTATTTCTTTTCCTTTTCCGGGGATTTCTTTAATTTTGTAGATACAATTTTCACGATAATCGTATTCAATTGCTACAATGAATTCTTCAGGGTCGTTACCATGCAAGAATGATTCTATCTCTTCGTTTGATATCATATTTTATAATTTAAAGTGGTTCATTAGCTTTCACACCATCGTGAAATTTACCTTATTCTCTAAATATAAAATAAAACTTTAAATAGTCAAATTAACAACAAGCTGTTTCTGAAATAAAACTTGGTTGGATATTAATATATAAGTTTTCTCTAATTGGTAAAATTAAATTCCCTTCATCGTTTCTTATGAGGAACTGACCTTCATATCTACCCGGAGTATTTGTATCTCTTGAAGTGAACTGAAAGTAAACATAGTATTCGGGGGCGGCACCTTCAGGTAAAATTAGAGGAACAATACTACAAGGCGCTGAGACGATTTTTGGTACACCAGTTTCAACATCAATCATTGTGAAGAAGATTGTTGAAACTTCTAAATCTTGCATCAATTGTTGATACCCTGCTCTTCCATCACGAACGACCTGCATTTTCAAAACTGGTAAAGTTGCGTTTTGTTTAATATAAAATTCCATTAATTTTATCTTTATATATAAATACTTGACTTACTGAAAATATTTAATTATTATTAGTTTTAGTGAAACTTTAACTATAAACGAGATATTTATATAATATGGCAAGACCAACAAAATTAGAAGAAGAAAGAAAGGTTAAATTTGGAATAAGTTTAGACCGAGATTTATTTGACCGAATGGTTAAAGAAAAAGTAAAAAAATCAACATTACTTAATAAATTACTAAAAGAGTATTATGAAAACAAAGATTTGTTGTAAGTGTGAAATCGAAAAAGAAATTTGTGAGTTTGGTGTTTGTAATTCAAATAAAGATGGATTAAAATCATCCTGTAAGTCGTGTCGTAAAATTGGAGATAAATTTTATCGTGAAAATAATGTTGAAAAAAGGAAAGAGACGATAAAAAATTGGTATAATAAAAATCCTGAATACAATAGAAATTATTATATTAATAATATCGAATTAGTAAAAAAACAAAATAAACAATGGTATGAAAATAATAAAGAAAAACACAGAGAAAACGATAAAATATGGAGAGAGAAAAACATAGAAAGTGTAAGAGAATATCATAATAACTTAATTAAACATCAACGAAAAACGGACCCGTTAAAAAAACTAATTTTCAATGTTAGAGGTAGAGTTTTTAATATATTAAAAAATAAAATTATAACTAAATCAAAGAAAACTTTCGATATCGTTGGTTGTACTCCGGAATTTCTTAAAGAACATTTAGAACGACAATTCATGGAAGGAATGTCTTGGGATAATCAGGGTAAATGGCACATTGACCACAAAATACCTTTATCTTCGGCTAAAACCGAAGAAGAAATTTACAAACTTTGTCATTATTCAAATCTTCAACCATTATGGGCTGAAGATAATTTGAAGAAAGGTTGTAAAATATTAAATTAAGATTCTTTTCTTAAATTTCTTTCATAATGTTCGAACCTATCGTGTTCTGTTGGTGTCATTAGTAATAATCCCGGATATAATTTATCTTCTTTTACTAACTGATACATATGACTCATCCAGGTCTGCTCGAATGGGTGAGCCCAAGTGGTATCCAAAAACATTTTTTGGTTTCCCGGTCTCGACACTATTTGAGGCCAATTGCAATAGTAGACTTCACCCGTAACATATGGAACTCCTTGGTGCGTCCTAACTGAATCATAAACGGTTTTCGGAGCGTTGGGGTCTAAACCTTGTTCAGGTAATCTATTTTTACCCGGCCAATACTTTTGTCGAATATGTTGTGGAACATTATACCACGACCATTGGGTTCCGTTATCTCCGAAAAATTCACTAAAGTTAAGTTTAAGAAAATCAAAATTTTCTTTTTTAACAATTTGAAGTGTTTTACTATATAAATTTGGAACATATCTGTTAAAACCATTTCTACATACTTGACCTTCATTTGGATAAAAAAACATATCATCTTCGAAGAATAAATAATAATCCAAATCGGTTTCATTTTGAAAATGTTCTGCAATCCATTGACGACCTCCACAAATACCCAAATTATCTTTTTTAATATGTTCAAAACCATATTCCTTACAAAGTTGAGAATATTCCTCATATGTCGATTCATCCGAAGAATTATCCAATAAAAATTTCGTTGGTTTATTAAGATAATCTTTATCATACTCAATCATTGATTTGATTAATGTTTTGAACTGATTTGGGCTATTGAATGTTATGACATATAATCCAACCTTATTTGGGTCTAAATCATTAACCACAACTTCTTTAGAACTTTCTGATTTAGGGGTTAAACTATCATTTTTTAAATCCTCAAAAAACTTACCAAATAAACCATTTGATTCTATCTCAAAATAATTTATTAAGTCGGAATGAGTATAACACATGATACTGAATATAGATTCTTCAGTTCCCATATATCCTTCACTCAAAGTGTTTTTTAATAAATTATAATAAATGCCGTTCATGTCATTTATGGTGTGTTTTGGGCCACCAAAAAATCCTCCTCTCGCAACTTTATTAACTTGCGAACCAGCAATCGAATTTAATTTATTGAATTCAAACCCATGAATTTCAGTATTTGCCTCATATGGGAAGCAAACAAATGAAAATTTTGAGATATATTTTGGTAGTTTTTCCAAAACTTTATCATGTGTGAAATATCCGGGATGAACGGTATTAGTTAATCCGGCATCAATCCAAAACATCATTTCAGAATTAAACGGGTCTAAAATTCTTGCATCGTTGAGTAAAAACATTTTGGACATTACCAAAGGGTTATACATCTCGAGTTTTGCCTGAGTAGATTCAGTTAACCATCCGGCAAGATTATACCACTCAGGATTAGTTCTTATTTCTTGAATTTTATCGTAAAATTCATTTTTAAACCAATCTTGACTACGAGTTACAAAAGAAGTGTTTTCTTTACTTCTTCGTTCAAATACAAATGATTCTAATTCCGAATCTCCGAAGATAATCATAGGATTATCAACTTTAAGTAATTGTTCAAATTTATCTAAATAATGTTGAAATGAACGAGACCATCCTTCAGATAGTCCGTCTCTTTTAATATTCCAAAGTCCTGTTACTAAAGTTATTCCCATAAAAAATTATTTAACTTTACAAACCCATACCGCTTGAGAAAATTTATCTTGATTGTAGAACTTAAGGTTATTTTCTACAACGGACTCTTGTATATCAGATTCAGTTATTTCACACCAATTCCAAATTTTATCTTTAATATCTGTTTCATATATTTCTTTACTAATTGAATAGTCGTGAGCTAAAATATAATCACCATCTTTAATTAATTTTGAGAAAATTTTGAACTCACCTATTTTCCATCCTCCATCGCATAATACGATAGTTAATCCATCTTGTTGGATAAAATCAACAACATCTTGTTTAACCCCTGACCAATCTTCATTAAAGATATCCTCAACTCTAACATCAATACCTTTTTCAATCATTTGATTGTACCATGGTCTTTCTGAAATGTCGTATGATAAAATTTTAGTGTTTAAATTTAACTCATCAGTAATAATTTTTAAAAATTCAGTAAAACCACCTAATGCGGTTCCAATTTCTAATATTCTAACAGGTTTAACTTCTGAGATAAAGTCATAAAAAACTTGATAAGCATTGTGACTTTGTTGTGCGGTATGACCTTTAAACGCAGATAAACTATCGTTTTTAGTTAAATCTGTAAACTTTGTTATATTTTCTTGTATATTCATAATTAAAATTTTATATGTAAATTTTCTGTTTTATCTCTGAACTCAAAACAAGATGGTAAAAAGGCCCTAAAACTATTCCAATCCCATTTCATTTCAGATTCTAATGCGGATACCCCAATGTCAAATCCATCGGGATAATTCCTAATATTATTATGTATTGAGTACCATAAAAATTCCTCCCATCGTCTAACAAAATATCTAAATTTCCAATTGTTTCTAAACACCATGAATTGTTCATTTACAACATGAGCCTCATCCCACTTTGTATGTTCAAAAACATGATAGTCGTACATCTTTCTGTCAAAAAAACAACCACTCATGTCTTTTTTATGGTCACCAATTTTTGCAGGTCTTTCAAATAAAAAATCTAAATTGTTATTTTCCATGTGGTTAAATAAATTAAACAATTTATCTTCACTAAAATTTTCAGTCATTCTCCAATCAGCGTCATTATATATGATATAATCGTAACCTTTATCTAAACAATACTTTAACGATAAAACTTTTAAATTAAGAAAAAATGAAAATCCTGGATTACCATCATCATATTTATCTAATTTGAATAAATCTAAATTTACTTTGGGACCAACTTCATAATTTTCATTTGTTGTAATGTTAAAATCTGCAGAACAAAGTTCGCTGTATTTTGTATAACATTCGGATGCGTTTTTAAGATAGGAATCTCCAACGGCTAGTGTTGTAAATATATATTTCATTAGGCTTCTACAATTTTTTCTAAAAAATTTAAGGTGTATTCAAAATCATAATAATCAGGCAATTTGTTATTCACAAAAATTGGAGATTCAATATAACTTCTATATAGAGTTTCATTATTATCAATTTCTTTAACTAAAGATAAAAAATCATTTAAATCTGTAAAGTCATGTAAGTTAATAAAACTATCGGGATTAAAACCTTCTTCTAAAATATATTTATTACCAAAGAAAATTGGAATCGCTCCACTAAAAAACGCATGATATATTTTTTCTTGTAAAATATAATCGGTATTTGTATAATGAATTGATAAATTAAACTTATATTTTTGAAATAATCCAATCTTTTCCCGATAAGTTAATCCATCAATCCGACCATTATAGATTGAGTTTTGCCATTGGTATTTATTTAATGTATCTTCACCATGTAATGTTTGTCTCCAAGGTCCTGAAGAACTAACCTCTTTATATTCAGATAATTTATCAAAAACTTGCCCTCTAAATTCATTATTTGATGCCTGAGTAATTGAACAAAATCCAACATTTCTTTTAGATATAACATCAAAATTTCTTTTTTGAGTTAACCAATTTAATGGACTATCAACTAATCTTGATTCATCATATAATGTCCAAACATCAAACACTCCTGACGGTTGTCTCAAATATCTTTCATGTTCAAATTTATTATATCCTAACGCCCATTGATTTTCATTTGCATTTATTGGATTTCTAAAATCCGCAACTTCACCGGATACATAAATAAATTTTTTATTTTTATCCGACTGATTATGACTTGTAGGTAATTGACCTGTATATGTATCTATTTGAGACTCGTTATAATTTAAATCCGAGTGAATTACAATATCAGGGTTAATTGGGTCAATAATAACATTATATTTTTTTGATAATATAAATTTGAAATAATTCATCCAACTATGCTGTCCAATATTTGGGAATCCTTGTCTTGTAATTCTAACTGTTTTCATTTAAAAATTGAGTTAATTTAATGGTATTATCGGTATGAGGTCCATTATCGTGAATAATACATGCACTCAAATCTAAAAGGGAAACTTTATCACCCTCAATTTTAACACTATCTTTTGTATCTAAAGTACTAAAAAAGAAGTCTCGTTCTTGGTCAATGATAATATCATCATTTAACAAATATTGTATAGACCACCTACCTTGGTCATCGATACCTGTTTGATGTTCTTTTTCAATAATATCTTTTAGATGATAAACTATCTTATCGGTATATCCAAAATAAGTGCCCGAATTTAGATACTTACTATCATTAATTACTCTCTTATTTTCATATAAATGAGTATAATTCGTTGGGGGCCATAACCCTTTTTCCGCACCCATAACAATACTACAATCTAAAGATTTAAATTTTTCAATTATACCTTCAGGGGATTTAATGAAATTTGTATCTGTAGCATCTAAAAACAAAATATAATCATATTTTCCAACAATGTTTGTTTCAATATATTCTAAAACTTTAACTGTTTTATAAAAAAACAATTTATCATAATATGAACCATTAGTAATTAATCCGGAATTTCTAACGATGTGAATATCCTCAGGAGAAAAATATTTTAGGGCATTTTTATAAAATGATGGTTCATAATAATCTGGATAGTCAAATAAAGCGGTAATCAATGCAATGTTATTCATATTAATTAGTTGATATTTGTTTATAAAATTCTTTTATTAGTTCGCTGTCGCTGTTAAAGATATTATCTTGAGCAAAGAATTTGTAGGGTATTTCATTTTCCCAAAATATAACGAGCTCGTTACCTAAATTATTTTCTAATAATTCATTAGACTCATCAAAAACTTCAATAAATGGGTATTTTGGATAAATACAAATCATATCATCTTTAATGTCTATAATTTGTTTGTGATGTGCATTACCTCTATATTTGTTATCCCATAAGAATGAGAATTCATCAAACTTAGAAGGTATTGCAATGTAACCTTTATTAGATATTTTTGGTAATAAATCTAATAATTCGGTTGGGGTTATTACATCCTCTAACGTGTGAGAACAAATACTATAATCAAATTTACCATGTTGTTCGACATAATCTAATAATTCACCCCATGTTTGTTTATCTTGAATGTTAAAATCAAAAAATTTAACATCTTCCTTATCTATCTTAACAATATCTGCAGCAAATTTACATTCAGGGTAAGACCAAAATTGTAAAGAGGCTCCAATATCAATTGTTTTATAGTTATTTTCCGATATTAATTTTTTTACTTCTTCAGTTGAATTTTTAACTATCGTATTATATTGCCAATGTGTTATCATATTTTTGATTTAAGAATAAAATGTCTTGTTGGATTAGTTCATGAGTAATTGGGTGATTAATATTACCAATATTTTCAACAGGTATAAAACCTAAATTTGCCATATACTCATAAACAAATTCTTTTACAGGTGCATTTTGATTATACTCCACTAATGAAATTTCCATTAAAATACCTTTAGAACGTTTAATAATATCAATCCCTCCGTTAATTATATCAATTTCGGAACCTTGAACGTCTATCTTAATCAAATCAAATGTATGATTATTTAAAACACTTGAAAGAGTTTTAGTTTGTTTTTTTAAAATGGTGATTTGGTCGTCATCGTAAAATGAAGTGTTTTCACGATAAATTGAATTTCCTGTGCATCTTGGCTCATTTTTCCTAATATAAAAATCAACTTCTTTTTCACAATCACTTAATAAACAAATCGAATAATCGACATTTAATGTTTCTAATACTACTTCGCAACTATCACTACCTTCTATTAGATAATAATAAGAGTTGGGAAAAATACCTTTAATCTCGTTATAGAATTGACCTACATTTGCACCGATATCTAAAATTGATTTTGGTTCAAAATAATTTTTAATTTTCTCTAATCCCATAATTAATTAATTAAAGTAAACAACACCAGTCCCTGTTGAATGACCGATACTCGTTAAGTCGTATTTTTCTTTAGTAATTGAATCCCAAAACCTTTCCATTTCAAAATTCAAATGGATATCATCTAATAATAGGTATCCTTTATAGTTAATTGAATCTAAATAATTCATGAATTGTTCTTCAAAAACACCATCATGATATGTATCCAACATAATATATTTTGAACCTAAAATCATATCTTTATATTCAGATTTAATGATGTCATCAATAATGAACTCAGCGTTTTCAGGTAAAATGTTCAAATCAAGTTCATTACCCACATTAAATGAGCGAACTTTATTTGTTTGATTTGTTGAAAATGCAAGTGCTGAACAACCCTTAAGAGTACCAATGTCCAAAATATCAATCAAGTTATTGTTTTGTGATATATGTGTCAAAAGTCTGTAATGTTCTTGTCCTGATTTGGACATGAAATATTTTTGATATTCTAAAGAATTAATTCTTTGTGAGTATGGAAACAAATCTATGTTATCCAATTCTTCATTTGTAATAGTTAAAAAATCCATATTTTATAAATAGTTAGCTTACTGTATTATGAGTTAATTGACCGGTGATTCTATCACACCATCCTTTTGATTCTGAGTGAGGCCAAACAACCCAATGTGATGGTAATTCATCAGTTTGGAATTCTCTCCAAACTTTACAATAATTATCAGGGTCTCTCATAAAACCCGCAATTTCATTTTTGTCAGCATCTTTACGGAATAAAGTCTTATCGTCTTTGCCGTGGAATGCAACAACCCAAAAATCATAATCTTTTTCAGGAACTTGAGAATATCCAATATCAATACAATGTTTGAACATCATACAGAAACTATCTCTCCACTCTTGTTCTGTTTCAAAATTATATGGATTTGGTGGATAGTTTTTATCTAAAGTATATTTGTCAATTGCTCTTTTTGAAAATAGAATACCTGCATATTTTTCATAATCAGTTAAACTTCTAACAGGACCAAAACCATAAGGACCATCGTGGCCTTCTTGAGTTTCGCCATCCATACCAAATAGTTTTCTATTTGTTAAGTGTGAGTGGTTATTCTTATCCCCCCAAGTTTTATCATCATCCCATTGTTTTGTTCTACCCTTACGAGTATATTCATGATAAACAACAGGAATCTGTGGGTGGAATAAATCATATCCCCAAGTGTAAGCTCTTGCGGCGATTGAAATTTCTTCACCATGAAAATAATATTCCGGATTATGTTGAACTTCAGTTGAGAATTGTCCTAATGTAAAACAGAAGTGGGCAGAATAAAATCTTGCGGTTACAGGTTTTTTAAGTTCTTTCCAACCCGGAATTGTTTCAGGTAAGAAGAATACCGCACCTTCAGGAATAAATCTGTCGAAAGACATTCTCCAAGCATCGGTTGCCCTTCCTGCCGGGTCGTTCTCCGGGTCAAATGAAGGAACATATCCTGTAAGTAATGGTTTTTTATAACCATCTTTTTGTAATCCTTTTATCATTTTAATTAAGATATCATCCCAATCCTTCACAAATCTCATGTGAGAATCAATTTGTAAAGTATATTCTTCTCCACCATATAATTGTTGGACTTGATGTCTTGCCCAACATACTCCTTTGGCGTCTTGATAAGGAATATCTAAAATCCTAAATCTTTTATCTTTTCTGAATTCATCTACATTATCGAATCCATCTTCAGGACTATATTGTCTTGCAATACCTAAAACAATATTCTTGGGTTTTTTTGCATTTGATAACATGTCTTTAATTGTTGGAACTAATTGTGGGTCTCTGTAAGCTGCTATTTGAACGAATATTTTCATGTATAATATATTTTAAATATAAAAATAAAAAACCCTCCACAAAGGTGAAGGGTTTTTTAAATATTTTTGGATTGTTTTATTAGTATGGTGAATCTACAAGATAAATTACACTTCCCGAATTAACTGTAATTGAACTTTGAGTGCCACTTGTATCAGTAAATACTGAACCTGCTAAAAGAGTATTCATTAAAAGTTTAGTTTCAGGGTCTGCAGTCAAACTATTTGTTGGTACCGGAATTGGAGATAATGTTGGGTTAAGATATGTTTTACCAACATTAACTTTGATATTTGTAACATTTGCGGTTTGTAGTATTACACTGTCTGTGGTAAATATAGTATCTGTTTGTGTGTAATTTTTACTATCACCCTGTGTGTTGTTAGGACTTGCGATACCATCAACCCAAACACTTTCAGTAGTTCCACTTCTGGATATTGCAAAATATGTCCACCTGTTTGCCTGTAATGGTGTTGGTAATGTGTATATAATATTTGTAACAGTTGCTCCATTGTCCGTAACTTCTAATTGCTGACCATTATTAGTAATGATAATACCTAAACAACCGGAAGCGAAAGAATCGGAACCAAGTATTGGAGCATCTGCAATCGTGTTTGAAGTTTTAAACCAAAACTCAACTGAAAAATCATCTGTTCCTCCAGTGAATCCTGGAGTCATATCCAAATATCCTGTTCCAACCCTCATCGAACCTGGTCCAACCGGTGTTGGCGTAACCGTATTTGTTGGTGTAACTGTATTTGTTGGTGTATTTGTTGGAGTTTGAGTATTAGTTGGTG
>Ga0208362_1000320_pt1 | contig 16453 bp, 24 predicted proteins | sample LakMenEpi13Oct10_FD_150693 | JGI IMG/M metagenome (GOLD analysis project Ga0208362, IMG submission 150693) | Freshwater microbial communities from Lake Mendota, WI - 13OCT2010 deep hole epilimnion (SPAdes) | ecosystem: Environmental > Aquatic > Freshwater > Lake > Epilimnion/Euphotic zone ... | reverse complement strand
CCCCACTATCCCCAGAAGCCGCCAGAAAGTTTGCATCGGGACTCACAGACCTGTTGTAACCTTTGCTTGCCCTACCTGTTGACCATTTTGAGCGCAGTCGTTCCCTTCCTTTTTCCGATTGCGAACAATGGACTTTCTCAGCAGGTAGGGCGCTCACTCTCATCGAATGACTATGCTGTGTTTATGTCTGAAACCAACAATGTGATCACTGATATTGACGAAGTACAGTTTCTTTATCACGCTTCGTATCCTGATTGTGAAACGACTATCAAGCAAGCTGGAATCATTCCCTCTGTTGACAGAGTTGTTTATCTATGTAACAAGCCTGACTATGCTGTGTCGTTTATCAAATTGCGTAATGGCTTTAGGGTATCTGGCGAGACGCAGATAACGAACAGGCATGGAGTTGAGGAGACTGTCCCTTATGTCAAGCGTTTCTCAACATCTGTCGTGTTCACTGTAAACACTTCGTTGCTTGATAAGAGTTTGCTGTCGGTTCATAGTGAAGAGGCAGAACCTTCCGGCTTCTTCCCATCTGACCTTGTGTCTTACAAATACTCTGGCACTATTAACCCTTCTGCCATTGTGAGCATTGACGCTTTCTCGTTGTCAGATATTGGTGACGGATTTTTCTTCTGAGGCCGTACGGGTGATACTTGGGGTATCGCTACTGTCAGTATGTATCTCGCTCCATTGTGTTGATCTTCTGACTTCGTGGCATACACACTCCTTGTTGGCACAGTAGTAGTAGTCGTTGCTGTCTGTGTCGTGAATGCTGTCCATTAGTTTTCCCCAAAGTGCTTACGGGTGTTTAGAACCAACTTGTTTCAAACCCTATGTTACGTAATCCGATAGCGATTGTCTCTAGGTATGTCTCTTCGTCAAGTGGCGCTTCTTCTACATCCACTTCTCTTAGCACTTTGCTAAGCATCATTGGATACTTGGCGTTGCCACCCCTCATTACTGTCTGACCTGGAGTAAAGATCTCGTCTTCCCATATTAGTTTTCTTGGCACATTGTAAACATATGGCTTTGTCATAAACAGGACTTGTTCGTCGTAGATGTGTGTGAAGGTCAGGCACTCTTTCACTACTGAACCCTGCTTCACAAACGCTTCGTTTAGTGGCATGTCTGCTGTCTTGGTTGGATCAGTGCTTATGTATCCCTCAGCGATCATTGTGATGCTGTCTATCCCTGTAGCTCTCCTGACAACGCAGGTTGCGTCAGCGACCCTTCCAAACCTTTCCTCGTGTGGCTTGGCCATCAACGAGGTTGACATCTGGAGGATTGCGTGTAGGTATGCACCCTTCCAACCGTAGAGGTTTATGTTGATGTCCTCGCCGATTCCATACTCTTTGACTGTCTGCTCTTTGACCTCGACTGCTGACTGAACAGCAAGAGCGAGTTTGTCAAGACTTGAAGGAAATGGAGTTGAGAGCACACCTAATCGTAGAACCTTCAACAACGCTTACGGGTGACGTTACGCCACAGCGTGAATATGTTTGACTAGTGTTTTATCACACTCATCAATAGGAGAAACACAATGGTTGCCAAGAAACCAACAAGCAAGACATCAGCGAAGAAGAAGCCAGTAGCAAAGAAGTCTGCACCCAAGAAGACGCCTGCTGCAAAGAAGGCTACGGGTGCTGTATCAGTAGCTCCAAAGCAAGAAGCAACGATTGTCTATGCGAACGATGTCAAGCAGAAGTCGCTAAGAGATCGTGTTCTCGCCTGGTTCAAATCCTAAAACATAAACACGAAAGTGTTTCCATACGACGCTAGTTAGAGCTTCGTTCGGTGTTTTGCCGATTCCGGCCATCTTGCCTTCGTCTGACATAAAAAAATCTAAACAGTCACAGTCTTCACCAACTGCGTCTTCAGGGATTGAATCACAATTCGCCAATGCGAACCATTCGCCACCCTCGTAGACGCCTTGATACCTAGATTGGTGGATTACGATCGGCCAAAGACTTTTGCCCTTGTCGCGAAGCCTGTGTATTTGATGTTCTCGTGACATCTCATCAAGATATTCTTCGTCACCAACCATCACCATCATTCTCCACTGATTTAGATCTGTCTCTGTTCGCCAAAACAATTATCGCATTTTCGCCACGGGTGGTAATTGCGTAATAACCGTTGTCAAGTTGAGCCACCAATCCGTTGTTCCTAAGTAGAACAATAACTCGACGAGCCTTGGATTCATTATTGAACATCGTCGGATTCAAGCTCATTAAACCAGAAATATTAAAGCCAGTTCGCCTCATCATCTTGGCGTAATTGAGCGCCACCTTTTCAGGTGTGGTCCCGGGTTTAATAAATGACACAACACCTAGTAGTTGATCTGGAATGTGATGTGTTTGTTTTTCTCGGCGTGCGACCCTGCGACGCTCTAGGTCGTATTGCCGTTTCTCTTCGGTGCTCTTAGCCACGAATTCTCTTCCCGCACTGAAGGCACGTTTCGCTCCACGGGTAGACCTTGCGTTTATCAATAGGATGCTGGCACTCTAGTTTTGCTTTCGCTGCCTTTGATGCTAAATCTCGAATCCATTCGCTCATGCTCATACCAGAAGCTGCTGCTGCAGACTTCCATCGTTCGCGTTCTTCTTCTGTTGTCCGAACGATCACCTGAGCCTGGGAGGGGCTTTCATCACCACTGACGCTCACTTTCCTAGTTGGCAACATTGTGTCCGCGACCATTTCCATAGCTGCATCAAGATTGTCTTCTGGCTCTTGCTGAACCGAATCCGATTCGTTTGGTGGTTTTCTCATAGTCGGTACATCTTTCTCTTGAAGTAATTACTAATCGTTGCTTTGATTCGATTGAAGGTTTTCATCGTTTTGCTCTACGGGTGATTCTACCGCCTCAATTGCATCAATGATCTGGTTGCCAGTTGAATCCGTTAGCTCCAACAACTTGGTGCCAGTTAACTGTTCCATCACATCTCGTGACATAACGCCACTAGATATCATGATGTCAATCAGCTTACGGGCTTCTGTTTCTGGAGAAAACGCATTAACACTCTGAGTTGCTTGTACGCCAGAAAGCGATGATCTGATTTGTTCTCCTGCGGAAGTTACATCCATCTGGATGCTCACATTGTTCTTGTCTAAACCCAATAGCCGAGCACGACGATCCATTATTGATAGGACGCGATCAACAGCCTTCAGGTCTGGCTCTTCCATGATTTCAGTTCCATCATCAAGGGTCTTGCGCCGATGCTGGGTCTGAGCCCATAGGTTCTGCTGTAAAGAATCTAGGCGCTCAAGCTCCATGCGTAATACCTCTGGGTATGCAAGTAGCGCTTCGGAATTTAGTTTCTGTAATTGCCTACGGATGGCATTTGAGACCTGCACCACAGAAATTCCTAGACGTCGACCAATCTCGCTGTGTTGGATGCCGGCCTGACGCATCTTGAATATGCGCACGTCGCGTTCTGTTACGAACTCTCTGCCCAGAGTCTTAGCTGATTGCTGTTGGGGCAAACTATTTTGGTTTTCGTTGCTTTCGGCCATTGTCATTCTTTTCGTCTGGCTGTGGAACCATCTCTAACGAGATTACTTCAAGCAGACCCCTACTCGACAGCAGAGCCTCAACGATGCCACGGGTGTCAAATAGGTGTGACAACTCGTCATCGGGTTCACGCCGTACGGTCACCCTAAATGTTTGTTCTCTCAGAAGCCCGGGTTTCCGCTTGGCTGTGTTTGTCCTTCAATTTCTGCCTGCATGAATTCAAGGGTTTCAAACGGAAACTGAGTTCCCCGCTTCATGCGCAATGGCCACGGGCGTCTATCTCGTGCACCTCTAAAGTGACGCACCTCGTATGTGTATTGAGATCCCGCCGTTGGATCTGGCTGTAAGGCAATTCCAAACTCTGGCCAACGCGACCACACCGCTGAACCGAATGGTCGAAGCTCTCGTGATGTTTGAGATTGCCCAAGAGGAGCGTGGTGTTCTATCCATAATGCGCAATCGTATGCGTCACGAATGTGGTCAAGAAACTTCGCTACCTCAACAGCCAATGACTCGCTTGTCAGTGTTCCGGAATCGTGGTATGCCTTGTACAGCGGACCTACGCAAAGCAGTTGCGGGCGTACTTCGTCAACTGTCTGCTCAAAAAGAGCACGACCCTTGGCTGACATTAGATCAATACCCGCTGGCTTTATAAGCAGATGTGCGTCCACTATTGATTGTGTCTTCATCGCTCCATGTTTGTCTTTTGCAAACCGAACAGCTTGCTGCATGATGTATCGGGATGTTCTGCGGATAATTCGTTCAGGGTTCTCTAGGTCAATCGTCAAAGTGCGCACGGGTGGAATTGCCTGAAACGTGAACGGGTGCAATCCGGCTGCTGAAAGTATTGCGACCTGTCGTGCGAGCATGGTTTTGCCAACGCCTTCAGCTGCGACAACTATTACTCGTTCCTGCTTCTCAAGCAAACCTGGGATGACCCATTCGTATTTGTCTTGTTCGGCTTCAAGAAGAAATTCTTGCCATTTAACAAGACGACCCTGGTCACCTAGGTCAACAACCCCATGAACATCAAGCAAAGCTTTTACACGGGTGATTTTTTGATCTGTTTTCAATCCATCTTTAGAAAACAAGCTAACAATATCTTCAAGGAGCTTTTGTTCGGGGTTTGATTCAACAAGTGTTGTCTCGGCAATTGCTTCGGGTAGATCATATTCGAGAGCCGTTAGGTCATCAATGCTGTGGCCCGCATCAATGTGATCTGTGATGTCTTTGCCAAAAGGGGAAATCCATACATCAACACGTTTACAGCCGGCACCATGGAGAAGGCTTTGGATGTTTAACGCATGACGCCTCCCGGGTTCGTCGTTATCTGCGACGATCATTACGGCAGAAGCTTGCGCCAAGATGTCAGTGAATGATTGTTCCCATGTCCCTGCGCCGTTTGGCATTGTTGTCGCAATTACATTGTTTGCTTCAAGCGAAACAGCATCTTTTTCTCCCTCGACAAGCCAAATTGGGTCTCCGGATTTAACTGCAGCCAAAACCATTGGCAAGTTATAAAGAACCCTACGCACGCTTGAGTCAAGAGAGTAAATGTATTCTCCTGGTTTCGCTGGGTCTGATCTCCTCTGCGAGAAACCCTTTGATCCATCTTCGTACCTGTATTTGACTTTCTCGTAAATAACATTCCACTCTTCATCAACGTACGGGTAAACAGATTCAATCTTCCGCTTCATCTTTGTGCGATCTTTTTTGGCTGCGGGTGGTTCTTGGCCCTCTGGGTACAAATCTTTCATGCTCAAGCCTGCGTATTTGCAAATCTCTTCAACCGTGCAACCGCCACCACCTCTGTGGCACTTAACGAGAACCTGATCAGTTTTACCAACACCGATTGTCAGCGATTGGTTTTGGTCGTCATTTCTGCATGGGCAATGAGCAGCCCATCCCATACCGCTTCTACGCACGCCCTCTAGGCGGTCAAGAAACTTCTGGACATGCACGGGTGTTGTGTTCATTACGGCCTGTCCCAAAAAATATTCCATGCACCGGCAGTTTGTGACAATGATTCAAATTTGATCTTCAATTTTCCTCTGTCTCGGCGTCGTTCACGCGGAGTCGTCCCAGCCCAGACACCATGTTCTTCATGGCGGATTGCGTGCTCAAAACATGTTTGCGTAATCGGACAATCATTGCAGGCTTCAACCGCTCTGGCAAGTTTGGCTCGTTCATCTCCACCCATGTATTGCTCTGGATAGAACCATTCGGTTGGCATACCATTACATAAACCAAGGTGAGATACTTTAAAAAACTTTTCGCTCTGTTCGCTCATTGTTCCCCCTTGAAGTTTGTAACAACGACTGTAGTGTTGTCACACAGGGAAAGCAAATGAAAATTACATCTTTTGAATTTTTGAATCCATATTCTTTGTCATTCTCCAGAGCATTTCTCGCATAAACAAAATCACTCGTCCGTAGAAGCTCAGCTTTGATTTCGCTACAGCTTTTGCAAACATTGTTGAATGCATAAGTCCGAGGTGGTAGATGTCGCTACGGAGACGTTTCTCAAACCAAGAATTTCTATATCGCAGCCAGGCGTGCGGGTCATAAATATTGTATTTACTCAGCAAGATGTCATCAATCATGCTTCGCTCTGATACACATTCTAACTGCCAATCGAGTATGCGTTCACATTGGGTGACAATGTCGTTTACCCCGACATTGCCGGCTTGACGATGGTATTTCGCCATTGCCATGTATGCACGGGCTCTGGCACGCTCTGTTTTTATAGCGTTGTCGTCATCAAGTATTTCTTGTTTGATTTCATCGTCCAACTCTTCAAAATCGTAAATCTCTGGATCGCCCTCTGGGAATTCAAAGTCGTCTTCTGGGTTGGGCATACACCTACGATACCACAGCGTGTTGTGCGATCAACTTTTTTTGCGTAACACTTGATGTTTCATCCATTGACGCGAGGGCACGCTCGTTGGCTGATGTGCCTCTGTAGTGATCCAGGTATTCAACTATTGCGTTATACATTGACCAGCCGTTAAATCCGTAACCGCCAGCATTCTTTTCATTTCTGTATATTGAGCGAATCAGCGTCATTGTTTCATCCCTGTTCTTTTTCTGACGTGCGGTTCCTTTTTCTTCAGGGAATACTTTTAGTAATACTTCGTCAATTTTCGTTGATCCGAGAGGCATCTTTACACGCAGCATTTTTTCAGCTTGCAATTCAAACTGCCTAGCCCAAGCTGTTGAAATTTTGAGAACCTGCTGGGCATCTTCGAGTGCGGTATCGACATTTCTTGTGTGTCTGGCAGTGAAGGTTCGTTCAGCTTCTTTCAACCCCATGATCACAGTGTTGTTGCAGACAGCACGGATATCGGTATTCGCGTAACGGATTGGCCATACTCCATCGTGGCCAGAACTCACCACAAGGTACCTAGCTATTTTGTCATTGATTCCTGCTGGGTCAATAACCAACGCTCCAAGGGAAATGGTTGCGAAGAACCTAGCTCCCCCTCTAAGAACGCCGACAGTGTCCATGACTGCGTCACCGCTGGAAGCGCCCACAACAGCCAATGCTCGTTCAAGAACTTCGCTGTTCTGTCTAATTTCGTAACGGGTTCCCACTGTTGCGAGACTGTCAAAACTCCCGTCCGTGTTCTGCCTTACTGTTGCCCTGGAGTCGTTAATGATGAGAGCCGACCCATCAGAGTTCCTGATCAAATTGCCTTCTGAATCAACCGCAGCTACACGGGTGATGACCACATCAAAGTCTGCACCAGCAGCCATGAGCATCTTTTCCGCTGTTTGTAAGCCGGCAACACGGGTGCCCAATTTGTGCCACGGAGCAACACCAGTATCGGAGTATGCAAAGCGTGCAGTTCCGTCTTTGTTGATTTCTATCTCGTGTGCCATCCCTAAAGAATAGGCGATTTATGCGGGTCTGAGGGGCTGTAAAGATATTTTGCAAGAGATGTTGCAAATCCTCTCTGACGCCTATAGGTTGCTGTTTGCCAATTACGGCACATACGAAAGTAGGAAACTGTGAAAACCATCAAAGCCCCATCCACCAGTGTCTCTGCATCAATTGACGGTGCAAGCACAACAACAGCCAAGGCTGTATTTATGCCGACACTCGCAGTGTCTGGTGTTACGAAAATGAACATCACCCCGGAGATCGCTGAAGCATTTCTGTCGTTCAACACGAACAACCGAAAAGTCAAGAAAGAGCGAGTATCTCTCTACGCTCAAGACATGAAGCGTGGCCAGTGGAAGTTCACTGGAGACTCAATCCGTCTCGCAACATTGCCGACAGGCGAATACATGGTTGTTGACGGGCAGCACAGACTGATGGCGTGCATCAGCTCGGGAGCATCATTTGAAGCACTGGTTATCACGGGTCTCGACCCATCGGTTTTCAGTGTGATTGACAGAGGGGCAACACGCTCCAACGGAGACATCCTCGGTATCGCCGGGTTCACAAACGGAACCACTGTTGGTGCAATGGTTCGTCCTCTGATCGCATACGAAGCAGGACTCAACCCACTTGTTCACGGTGCACTTGCATTAGTCACTGGCGAAGACATCGTGCGCTATTGCCAAGACAACCGAGAAGCAATTGTTTGGGCAAAAGCAATTGGTGAAAAAGCAGCCAACTCAATCGGAGGAATCAAATCCGCATGGGGTATGTTTGCCTTGATTGCATCGCAAGCTCGTGGTCGCAAGCTCGTAACCGAGTTCATTGACGAAACCAGCAAGGGTGTCGGTTTGTACGAGGGCGATCCACGCCTTGCAATCCGATCGTTCTTGCTGAAGACAGGAACAAGCACCGGGCCAACAGCACGCAACTACCGTGAAGCTGGCACATTGGTTCGTGTGTTCAACGCATACCTAGAGGGACGTAAAGTTTCGTTTGTTCGCCCATGGGGCAACAACTCCAGCTCAATGTTCCCAAAGGTGTCAATGGTGCAGCCATTCGACTGGGTTTCCCAGACGCCTTCCGACGAAATTTCTGAATAACCACTTTCAGAATTTGACCTGGGCAAGTCACCAAACTGCCCTTTTTAAAAATCAACACGAATTGGAGAATTCATGAAAACACAACAGCAAACACTTGCATCCCGTATCAAGATCTCACGCATTGACAACGAGCTTTCACAACAGGAACTCGCGGATCTGGCCGGCGTTGACAGAAAGACAATCAACAGAATTGAAAACGGACATTTTTCGCCATCAATGGACACCTATCTCCGCATATGCAAATCACTCGGAGTAAAGCCGTCGCAACTGCTGGACCGCATCTAAGGCGATTACTGAATCATGTCTGACGATGACTTGGGAGCGCTCGAATCTGAGTTCAATGACTCCCATGTGGCCTTCATGGATCAAGCCCTTCTTTACGATGTCGGTAGTGTCGTTGTGGGTGTGATCGCCACGATGTCGCAGCTCCCAGATTCTGCATCTTCAGAGAAATGGAAATTGGTTCTTGGTTCGCCAGCGATAAAAGGCATTGATCAAAACTACGCGGACATAATCAACTGGCTTGTTATTAATGTTGGCAATGTTGAATCAAGCGAAATTGATGCCAATAGAATCAGGATATTCGAAAACAAATGCACAGCATTGATTGATAGAAAGAATGAGCGAGAAAAACGATGATCCAAACTTTGGTATTGATATTTACGGTGGTGATTTCCGCCAATGTTGTTCTTTATGGCCTGGACATCAAATCTTGGCCAGAAGAGCAGCAGGACCAGCAGTGGTGGGGTGATTAATGGGTTGGCGTGATCGTAAGCGTTTCGAGATAGTCAAGTCCATTCTTGACATGCCAGATGAGTATGTCTCATCGGTCATTGACTACATGGACCGAAAAAACCTGAACCCGGATTGGTTCGCAATGAGCGACAGCGAAATCGTGGAGCACATGGTTGGTGTCATTGCTTCATTCAGGGACAGTGTTGACGTAAAGATGTTGTTGCAGTCTTTCAAGCCGGCTACAAGCGAGCAAGATTCTTTTGAAAAGAAATGGATGAAGCTACTGAGCGAGGATCAGTAAGCTTTCGGGCCTTGGTCCTTGGTTTTAAATTCAAGGTCCTGGATTCTTGGTTGGTGTCCCTTTACTACAACCATATGTAAAACCGAAACCTTCTTAACCAGTTCGGTGATCCTGTTTTCCTGGTTGGCTAGGATCACTCTTACTTTGGCCTGTTCGCTCTTTATTGATGCAAGAGTTTTGGCAAGCGCAATCAAGCCACCTTTGACAAATGCGGCTATAGCTAAAGCAACTCCTGCGTTGGTTACTACGACTAAAAAAAGTGTTGATCCATTCACTTGATAGGGCAAGCTCCTGTAGAACAATCGTCCAACGTAAGCTCACCCCCAAACGCCAATTGCGCAAGCGGAATGCTGAAATCTATTTTGCTGAGCAGCTTTTCGTAGACATCTGCGGTGATCTCTTCGTATGGAGGAAGAGGGAAGTTATGTTCAGAGTGTAGCAAAAATGAAACAGACTTAACGGAACTGTCATAGTTCTGCGACAGCCACTCTTTGATTGTTGCTAGCTCTTCCTTGCGGTAATAAACAGTTACGGAGACAGCATTGTCAGCCCACTCTGTTTGCATCTTCTTCACCCATTCAAGTTGATCGACTGCTGTCATTGCCGAAGCAAGCACTGCGCTCTCTGGTGATTTACATGGGAATTCAACAACCGCACGGGTGTGATCTTCACGACCATCCAAGCCGATATCCCAAACAATCTTGTAACCACGCTTTCTCAGTGTGTCAATCAATGGGTCTGACGATCCGAAGCGAACACGTCGTATGTAGTACGGAGCGAACGCTGGGTGGATTCCAGGCGTGACACCAGGCAAAAGCGACAGGGTTCCAGATGGCTGAACGGTTGTCAACCGGACCGATGGAGATAGGCCGTGTTCTTTTGAGAACTTTTTGTCAAAGTCGTAAAGAGTGCGATACGCATCGGATAGCCAGGAAATCTTTTCTTCTCCAACCTGAAGGATTCCCGTAATACTCTGCCCGATACGGGTGTTTTTGCGAACGATCTCAGTTGTCTTTTCGTACGGGTAGGACATCTGAGTGATCTGCTTTTGGATCTTGTACAGAAGGATTGATATTTCTTTGAGTTGCTCAAGTGAATCAATATTCGGAAGGAAGATGGTTGACAAGTTGCATGACTCACCATCCGCTAGAGCTATCTCTGCGCAAGGGTTGAACCCCTCGATTGATGGGTCTGGCATTTTTTCGCCGAGTCTCCCGTATGTGCGTGCAAGACGACGATTAACGAGACCGTATGGCTCGCCTGATCCGTCATAACCTTTCCAAAGCTCACCCATTATCTCTTCGTAATGATCTGCATAGATTGAGTTGTTGCTGTTTGCTCGCCAAGCCGGCACATTGCCACTTGACCAATTCTTTGCACGGATAAACAAAACATCATCTGGGTCGCCAATTGCGATTTGCGCTGAGCGTCGCGAGGATCCAGAAACGACAATGCGGCCAATGATGTTGCAGATATCCAAGACATCAATTGAGCGAAGCTTCTTTCCTACGCGGTTATCAAACACTTTGCAGATATCTGATATTCCATCTATTAGAGCCCCGGGTCCGGATGCTGTTCCTCCGAATGTTTTAAGAGGAGCGCCGTATTCTCTGATAAGAATTGTCGAGTAAGAAAAAGATCTACCAGTCTCAAAGTACGACTTCAACACCGAATGGAGCAGGCGCTTCCAACCTTGACGCGAGTCAGGAACAATAATGTCGGCATCGTTTGATCGTTCATGGGAAATATCAACCCCGGTTTTGATCTTTGGTAGATCATGAATCTTTGAACGCTCAACGGAGAAACCAACCCCGCCACCGAGCATTAGGTATTCAAAAAGTAACTCAAAATCTTCAATCTTCTCAATATTGGTGTAATAGCAGTTGTTCATTGATGCAGCGTTGAACTTCTTAACCAGCGGTGTTCCGAGTTGCCATAAAGCACGGCCAGAAACAGTGCAGCGAAGATTAAACATGTGATCAAAAAGCTTCTGAGCCTCATCATCAGAGAAGTTGACACCTATGTCGATTGCGCCGTCAATGACTCTACGAACTGTCTCCGGCCAAGTCTCTGTTGATCCGTTTTCGTGCTTCCTGCTGTAGGTCCGCAAATATACGACTTCGCCCAAGCCACCATAACCCCACGGGGTCTGTTTGTCTGCGTAAGAGTTTAGAAATTCATCACTGAGCTTGGTCATATTTCCTTCTTTGTGTTGTAGGAGGGTCTATTCTAAAAGACAGAAATATGAATCAGTTGTCAATTTTTAAAATACCTAGCTCTTTTGCTCGCTCGGTGGTCACATAGGAGCCGGCTTTGTGAAGAATTACTTTCACCTTGCTAAACGGAGTTATCTGTCTATGTTCGTAAATCGTTTCTTCGACTAGAACCAACTTCTCATCTTTCATTGATTCCATATTAATGTCAATGCCAATAATGTGTGTCGGTTTTACTGAATCACCAGTGCAGTCACCTGTTGCCTGACCGCACACTGGGCATGGGAGCCGATCTGCTTGAAGGAATTCATACTCGCCGTATAGCTTTTCCGTATTCCTAAAAGGATGGTTGCTCATCCATTAATCATAACGCTTTATGTTCACTCCGTCAAAGCGTTCCTGGTCATCAATTAACTCTATTTCGGTATTCCTGTCGTAGTAGGTCCAGTCAAGGGTTTTTAATACAAGTCTTTCAACAATGTCTAAGAGTATTTGGTCCACGTCAACCAATGCACCGAACTCAAAATTCATTCGGACACTTTGAACACCATTGTCTTTATATATGCGTACTGTCGCAATTGTTGTTTCTGTAATCAAACAGCACGAGTAACCATCAAGGCCATCTGTGCGTACACGTTTGGACTTACAAAGAAGAGGAGTCCCGAGCTTTCCCTCTCGAGCAATGGACCTGAGAATCTTGCTGCATTCTCGACGTGATCGTAAAACATAATCAGTATCAGCGTTGATCATCAAATGTGATCTAAACAATGGAGCCCACGAATCCTCCGAATCAATCTTGGTGACATAACCACCGAATTTCATCCGTTTGGTTCTTTGAGACTTTTGCATCTAGGACATGTTACCTCGTTGTCGGAAACATGTACGAAGTAATTTCCTGCGTAGAGACCACACGCAGTCAGGTAGTAACTTGTTCCGTATCCACCAATCGTCTTATGGATCGTCTTGGTGGCTTGTCCCTCTATGGTTTCTTGTTCTTCGGGCATCTGGTTTTATCCCACGAACATGGATCCCATGGACCCCATCCGGAAAGGTCGTACAATAATTTTCCAGCTTTGAGATTCGTCAACGGGTCAAACAGTGGTTCCTGTTCACATATGTTCATTTTCGTGCACACAGCAGCCCATTTATTTCGCTCAATGTTGTAGTTGACACCGTTAATTTGCATCAAGCCTGTATCTGAACGGTGATTACTGCCGTCATGCCCAGTGATTTCGCAATCTTTGTTCACTATCGAGCCACCAAAACGGTTTGGGCATCCACCGGATTCACGCAAAATAATTCTCTCAAGCTTTGGCCAGGTTTTTTCTGGCCAGCCAGCCGCTGCGGCAAGAGCCGGCAACCAAGAAACATCCCCGTGCTTAAAAGTGAAGCCGTGGTAGTTAATTGGACCAAGCGCCTTTGTCTCCGTTGTCGGGGTAGCCAAAGAAGCAATGGTTTGCAGGCTTGGATCAATTGTTTGGACGTCCGTTGCGGTTATCTGAACAACCGTCGTTTCGCTTTGGATTGAGTTCTTTTCATTGCCTTGGTTGGGGAGTATTACTCCGCCAATGATTACGGCAACAGATGAGACCAATCCCCAAAGATTCCTCAAAGGGTCATCTCCCGCGTCGGCGAATATGACACCCCACAAGCGTCACAGCTTTGTGGGTATACAAAAGTAAAGAGTGTCTTGGTTTTCAAGCTATCCTCCTGGATTGTTCTCGTGATTATGAACTAGGTGGGCTGCCTTGTAGGAAGATGGCTGAACCCTATTTGATTACTAGACAAGTTTATCAGATATTGATAGAAATGGTGCAATTAAACAAAATCGTTTAATTCATTGGGTTTTATGACGGTTCCAGCTCACTGGCGAGGATTAACCGTTACAAAATCACCAAGTTTACGCAATTGTCAGAATGGGTCTTCCTCAAGAATTTCTTCACGGGATGTCACTGGTTTGCGAGCACCAGAGGTAACACGTGTTTGAGTGGCCCTAGAAGCGCCCTGAGAGGCACTAGGAGCCGATGATTGACGGTTCTGCCCCTGTGACGCACCTTCAGCGTTCTCACGCTTACGACGCTCGTAGGACTCAATCTGGGAACATGCGACAGATACTTCGTCGGCAACAATTACGATCTTTGATCGCTTTGAACCGTCGTTCTTGTCCTCCCATGATTGTTGTTCGATTCGGCCAGTGACGGTGACACGGGATCCCTTGCTCAACGCACGGGCACAATCTTCTGCGAGATAACGCCATGCGCTGACCTCTACGAAGGATGTTTGTTCCTGCTTTTCACCCTTGGTGTCCGTCCATTGACGGCTAACTGCGACGGAAAATCCCGTCTTTACTGCGCCAGAATCAAAAAATTTGATTTCTGGATCAGCTGTCAAATTACCGGTAACAGTGATTTGGTTGTTCATGGTTGCTCTTTCTGTGATGGTTGTGGTTACTGATAAAACCCTAGCACCGCGGCTAAGATTTTGCAATGACACCAGACCCGATCGAGGCCAGACTCAAGATAATGACCGCTTTAAAAGAAGAGTTCATGGATGTTGTTGACGACGGGACTACTGAAAAGGACCAGCTCGTGGCCCTCGATGCGCAAATGACGGATCTGGCCTCCGACATCATGGATGCCTTCCAGATTGAAGTAATTGGATCCCCGGGTGCGGATGTTTACGATGTCAGACTGGTTATCCCAAAATACACGGACTAGTTACTCTGTGGTAAGTCGGTTGATTGCTTCACGGTCAAGAAATACGGTTGCATAGGAAACACCTGTTTCTTCGCTTCCGCCTCCGAGAACAACATTTACCGCATCTGTCTCAACACCAAATTTGGATGCAATCAGAAAAACGATTTCCCTAATTTTTGTTTCCTCGCCGGCAATCTCGTCTTCATACCAATCAATCAGGTCAACATCAACAACGGGTAATGGTTTTCTCTGCGTGGCAACAACCAGTGTCCCGAATTCTTCTTTTGCTTTTACGGCGACAGCACACAGCGTGCAAGCAATTTGCGGAGCTTCTGATTTTCGTTTTCTAATTTCTGTGTGGCCGCACGACAACATGTGCCGATATTCAACTTTTCCCCAGCTCCCGGTTCGGTTTATCGCAAGAACATCCCTCTGTGGTGCGGTGCGTTTGCTTATGTCATCCATCGACGTCCAATCCGCGAAGCAGTAAGTCCAAGACCAGCTGCTCCTCTTTGAACTCTGGAAGATCGTTAGCCCCGTCAGTTGCCTTGTTCACGACTTCGCGTTTTGATCTGATCAAAGCGCTCATCTGTTCGTCAATGGTTTGTCTTGCGATCAGATATGTAACCATTACGGATCCTTTTTGACCGATGCGGTGACAACGACTGTAAGTTTGATCAACATCTGCTGGCGTCCACGGCAACTCAACGAAAAGTACATCCTGCGATGCCGTCAAGGTGTGTCCCGTCTTCGCTGCCTGAATGGAAAGAATAATTGCTGGTGCCTGTTCCGCTGATTCGTTTTGGAAACGGCGCTTTGCTTCCTCCACATCCTCCACAGCCATCCCGCCCTGTATGCGAATGTCCCCGTTTTGTTTTGCCAACACATCAACAATGTTTCTATGGTGCGCTGCAACGACGACTTTGTCTCCCGATTCGGTCTTGGCCGCAATGAATTCTTGCGCCACCTCTATTTTTGCTTCCGCTGCAAGCCGGCGAAGAACGGAAAGTTTTACCAAGTGAATGTTTGATTCTGCTTTTATTCTTGCGATAACAGCTGCAGACCGTGGAGATTTTCCAAGCTCGATGGCAATTTCTTTGGCTCTATCAACAAGATACTGAACCACATCGTCTTCGGCTTTTTTGTATTTAGCCAATTCCGCTTTGCTGAGCTCGACGTAAACAAACGAATGTCTCACGGGTGGTAACTCAGTCAAAACCTGATCTTTTGTTCGTCGGATGTAGCAAGACGATCTGAGGATTTCGTTCAGTTCATCAAGGTGGGAGTTCCCGCTCAAAACCCATTGACCCCAACGATCTTTGTAGGCTGCGCAGTAACGTCGATAAAAACCAAACAAACCGCCGAAGAAGGCAAGCTTCCCAAGTATGTCTAGCTGTGATGCATATTCCGCTGGCCGATTCGTGATCGGTGTCCCGGTTAAACACAAAACAGTCCCGTCAGCTGGACACGAACGTGCCATCTTCACGGCTGAACGGGTTCGTTGAGCTGTCGGAGTTTTTGCGTAGTGCGATTCGTCAAAGACGTACGATCGGTGTTTGAGAAGTTTTTTCTCCCAGTGGGTGATGTTGCTATAGCCAATAACAAGCACTTCGTATTCGTCTTCGGGGAAGTCGGAACGATTTGTAACCGTTGCGACCTTCCTGTGTGGCAACCATTTGGCGTATTCGTGCGCCCAGTTGAGGACAAGGTTCGGTGGGCAAACTACGACTGCCGGATAAGAATTTTTTATGTGCTCGAGAGCCGCAATCGCTTGGATTGTTTTGCCGAGACCCATCTCGTCTGCGATAAAGCACCTGCGGTGAGCTGCCGCGTACGCAACACCAGCTTCCTGGTAAGACAAAAGAGTCCCGTTCAGGCCGGCGATGGTCATGCCGCCTGTAACCGAAGTTGATCTGGACATTTCGATTGCGCCACGCATCTCGTGTTCCATCTGTGTTGCGAACGCAATGGTTTCCTGATCCACGTCGATGTTGAACTTTTCTGCGAAGAAG
>Ga0208362_1000318_pt1 | contig 16519 bp, 16 predicted proteins | sample LakMenEpi13Oct10_FD_150693 | JGI IMG/M metagenome (GOLD analysis project Ga0208362, IMG submission 150693) | Freshwater microbial communities from Lake Mendota, WI - 13OCT2010 deep hole epilimnion (SPAdes) | ecosystem: Environmental > Aquatic > Freshwater > Lake > Epilimnion/Euphotic zone ... | reverse complement strand
CTGGGCCATATGGTTCGTATTTCGTGACCCAAAATTTGATTATCGCGTTTTGGCAATCTCGGCAGTTCTGCCCGATCTCTTTGACGGCATACGCGGCTCAGTCGGCCCATTTCATAGTGTGGCGACGAGCATTGCTGTTTTGTTTTTGATCATGCTCGCGACCGCTGGTCGAAAACCTATTCGGCAACGACTCTTGGCAATCCCCATCGGAATGTTCATGCATTTAATTTTTGACGGTGCATTTTCTGATTCAAAAACTTTTTGGTGGCCGTTCACCGGGGTTTCATTCAGCGATAAATTATTGCCTTCGGTCGAACGTGGCCCGTGGAATCTGCCACTTGAAGTTATTGGCATCATCGGATGTTTGATTGGTTGGCGTTACTTTGCACTGGGCGACAAAACTAGGCGACAGGCTTTTTTGAAAACAGGTTCGTTGCGCAAGAGTTAGTTGCAAGTAGTTTCTAAATCTTTCAACGTCTTCGACATCGGTGAAGATAAAAACAGTGAGCCGGTCTATAAGCGGGATTTTGTAGTCCCAACGGTTTCCCGCTGACACCGACGACCATCCATCTATGCGGCCTACCCGAGGGCTGCTCGAAAGCAAACGGACAGTTCATACCCTCTGCATGGCCTTGCTTCAAGTGACGTACCAAGCCGCGATTGTTACCAACCACGCTGGTGCGCTCTTACCGCACCGTTTCATCCTTACCTGTTTCAAGAATCTTGCGACGCTTGATCATCGGCGGTTTATTTTCTGTTGCACGAGATGTCAGGTTTCCCCGACCTGGCTTTCACCAGCACTTTGTCCTGCGAAGTCCCGACTTTCCTCAATGTTGCAATGCAAGCACCACAACACTGCGGTCGACCGACCGACTCACCGTTGGTATCAGTGTATTAGCGAGTTTTGAGGCTCAGCAAGACACGCCGTCATAGACAAGCGAGTTCAAACTTGGGGTTTCAAGCAACAGCGTTGTGCGTGTGCCATCGGCTTTTGGAGCCCCAACTACAAGTTGAATGTTGCCGAGCGAACCAAACGCCAGTGGAATCGCAGCGATATTTGCTTTTCCGGTCGTTGCGTCAAATGTCGGACCAACCGCAGCAAGACCAGGGTTAAGAACTTGAGCCAGCAGAGCAGCATGGCGCGCCTCTTGTTGGCCGATGCGAATTGCATCAGCCCGCAGTTTTGGATCAGTGATGCTCTCTACGACACCTTGATAAGTCTGTGCTGCGAGATTCTCGAGTGCATGAGCCAGGGCGATGACGTCTAGGCCAACATTTGGATTTGCATCTTCAGTGATGATTTTTAGAGCTGGCGCAATGTAGAGATCGTTGATTCGCACATTGGCACACTGATGTGCTTTGCCACCCATCGCACGAATTAAACCGTTTACGGCATCGGCGTGAGCTTGGTGGTCATCGCGAAAGCGTTTTGCAACATCTTTTGCGGCGGCAAGACTGCCGGTGAAAACACCCAAGTCAAGGGCGGCCTCGTAAGTATCAATTGCGTTGTATTCGAGAGATGCTGCGGTGCGCAAGAGAACTGCGTCAGTTACTTCAGCTTCGGGTAATGCCGTGGTTGATGGTGTGTCACCAAGGCGAGCAATCGCCCCGTCATCAATGATGCCCGATTGCTTGCCACAAGCGGCAAGAACTAAACCTGAAGCCAACGAGAGGCTGCTCAAACGCAAAAGTTCGCGACGACTGATCTGGTTCATTGTGTCACCAGAGCCTGTTGTGGGTTATCGAGCGCGAGACTCAAATTAGATGAAATCTGTGTTGCCAGAATTGCTGCGTGCCTTGCTTCGACTGTAATTACAGATGCGAGCAATGCCGCCATCTTTGCCGATGAAAGTTTTTCAATAATTGCGGTGTGCGTTGCCACAGCGATGTTTTCAAGTTCAAGCAAAGTTGACCAAGTTTTGCTCGAATCACTGAGTGCTGCAAAAAACCTTGTGTAGACATCGGCGTTTCGACTAGTTGCGGCGCGTTTGCCGAGTACGCCGTTCAATGACTGCTCGTAGGCAACGTGGTGGCTGTGAATCAGTTCGAGCAGTGCCTGTTCATCGCCTGACTTCGTGGCGCGCGAAACCAAGCTGGAATAAATGTCTCGTGCGGCCAACTCGAGCGCTTGCGCGGGGATAAGAAGGTTGATATCAGCGTCAGAAAGCATCAGACAAATCTAGACGAACTTAGAAGTCAAGGCTCGACAGCGCAGGGATCCAATTGCGTGCGCGTGATACGGCCTCGTGCCATTGTGCGCGATTCAGGAGTTCTGTTGGCTCAATAATTTGTGCAGGTTTCCATGTTGTGGTGGCTTGTTCAAGAGATTGCCAAAACGAAACTTCAGAGCCAGCAAGAAAGGCGGCACCGAGTGTTGTTGCCTCAGTGATTGGCGAAACTTCAATCTTGCGGCCGGTGGCGTTGGCGAGGGCCTGCACGAAACTCGGGTTGCGGCTCATACCGCCATCAATTCGAATCGATTTAATGTCAAGTTTCGTTTCGCCAACTACAGAGTCGATCATGTCGGCACCGCGATGAGCAATGCCCTCAAGCACTGAACGAACAATGTGCGCACGATTTGTGCCACGGGTAATACCGAGCAATGTGCCGCGTGCGCCGTAGTCCCAATGTGGTGTACCAAGACCAAATAGCGCCGGAACAAAAAAAACACCGCCACTGTCAGGCACTTGCGATGCAAGTTTGTGGCTCTCAGATGGAGAAGATATCAATTGCAAGTCTTGGCAAAGCCAGTCGAGATTTGTGCCCGCCGACAGCATGATCGCCTCGGAGGCCCAATAAGTTGCGACGCTGTCGCGGAACGCGACAATTGGATAAACGCCGTGCTCGCTTCGAACAAATTTTGTCGGTGCATCTTGGCCGGTGAACGTATTTAACATTCCGCCCGTGCCGAAAGTAATTTTTGTTGCTCCGGATGTGATACAGGCTTGGCCGACAAGTGAAGACTGCTGATCGCCGACCAGAGCCGCAATGGGTGGTGCACCAGGCAGGGCAGTCGCGTTACCGATTACTCCGGAAGATGCGACGATTTTTGGAAGAGTTTCGATTTCGACCTTGAGAAGTTCACACAGTCGTGGCGACCAAGACAGTGCATCAATATTGCTAAGACCAGTTACTGCTGCATTGCTTGAGTCGGTCACGTGCAGTTTGTTTTTTGAGAGAACAGCGGCGATGTACGAATCAACAGTTCCGATTCGCACATCAGCAAGATCGATCTTGTTCGCAAAAATATAGTTCTGCAGCATCCACGCCGCTTTGGTCGCGGTTTGGTTTGGTGCGAGTTTGATGCCGTGCTCGGCTGCTGCGGCCATACATTCGCCGACCGTGCGCAAGTCTTGCCAGCCAATCGCTTGGCCAAATGGTTTACCGGTTGATTTGCTCCAGATCACTGTTGAAGCACGTTGATTGGTTATGCCGACGGCATCAATCGTGTCGGTGATCTTTGACTGCTCAATTGTCTGATTGCAAACTCGCAGCACTGCATCGGCCATTTGTTGCGCGTCGAACTCGACAAGCCCGGGCGCTGGGGTGGATGGGCGACAGGCCTCGTAGTTTAAAAAATTAAGTGAGCCATCATTGCGCACGACACCTGCGCGTAAGCCGCTTGAGCCAATGTCGACAACGAGGATGCTCAAGAAGTTTTCGGTTCTGACTCAGTCGAGATTGAATTCGCCACGCTTTGAGGCGAATGCAAGTTTGCCGGGGTTCAAAATGTCTTGCGGGTCGAGCGACTTTTTGATTGCAGATAAAACATCGTGTGCTGGTCCGAGCGCCCGCTTGATGTATTTTGCGCGATTGATGCCAACACCGTGGTGATGAGAAAGATTGGCGCCAGATTGCAACGCTGCATTTTGAGCTGCATCCCAGATTTGGGTGTATGTGTTTTCGATTGACTCTAAATTCTTTTCTTTTGGTTCAGCGGCAAATGTGAAGTAAATGCACGCACCATCTAGATAGCTGTGAGAAATGTGGCAACTTGCGCTTCGCGCACCAGAAACTTGCATGATTGACTGACGAACCGCGTCGGCGACTTCGTTCACTCGCGACCAAGCAACTGCAACTTCCATTGTGTCGATTATGAAACCTTTTTTTGAAAGTGCCTGCAGTCCACTGGTGTCGTTGCGATGGTGAAGCCAATTATCAACAAGCTCGGTTTCAGCTGGCTGACCATGATTATTGATGGCCGCATCGCCGACGATTTTGAGTGTTGCGTCGATCAATACTTCAACGCCTTCGTCAAGAACTAAGAGTGTGCAAGTTTTGCCATCGCCACCATGACTGCGCTTACTTTCGCGCTCGTCATAAAGTCTTAAGACCGCCGGCGTTGCACCGTTACGGATTGCCGTTCGCATGGTTTCAACTGCATCGGCGAAAGTTTCAAATCGAAAAGCAGCTTTTTTAGTTACGGCCGGCAGGGGATGAGCACGTAGCCAAACTTTAGTGATCACGCCGAGAGTGCCCTCTGAGCCGATGAACAAAGAAGTTAAATTTGGACCGGCGGCTCCGGCTGGTTCGGTGCCGGTCAGAATTACCGATCCGTCGGCCAACACAATTTCAAGACCTGCAACCATGTCGTCGATTTTTCCGTAGCGAGTTGAATATTGGCCAGCGCCTCGCGAGCCGATCCATCCACCTACGGTTGAGATGTCAAAAGATTGCGGAAAGTGGCCAACTGAGAGTTTGTATTTTGAGTTGATTTCATTTTCAAGATCGGGTCCGAAAGTGCCGGGGCGAACTTCGATCAAGCCAGAAATTTGGTCAACGCAGACAACACCGCACAAATTCGTCGTGTCGATCACAACACCTGCAAAGAGCGGAACTGCCGCACCACAAACTCCGGAGCGACCACCCGAGACCGTTACGGGCACCGAGTTCTTTGCGCAAAGCGAAACGACTTCGCTTACTTGCTCGGTTGATGTCGGTCGGCACACAACATCTGAACGGCGGGGAGTCTTTCCGTTTAACGACCAATGCATTGCCAGTGGCCACCAGTCGCGTGAGTGCTCGACCAAGTCTTCAACAGTCGTCGAACTCGGGCAGACCGCACCGAGGCTGTTCAAAAAGTCTTTTGAAAGAGTCGTGGCTTTGGTTTTGATTCTGTCGGTGAGTTCGCCTACTGACTGTGAAAATTCAATCGGTGGTGTTGATTTTGTTGTCATAAGTTCTTAAACAGCGAGAGCAGCGCGGTCTTCGTCAGCACAAGAATCACAATAGGCGAGTACTTGGTTGTTGACTTCTTGCTCACCCCAATTAAGTAGTGGCGCAATCAACTCGGCGACTGCGCGAGCGCTCGCCACGCTTGCACGACGATTGATGATTCGTGCCCGAGTTCGGCGCGAAAGAACGTCATCAAGAGTGCGAGCCATTTCGTACTTGACGGCAAAGACTGCTTCGGCCTTCAAATATGGCAGACCAGCGATAAGTTGCTCGCCCAAACTGGGATTTTCAGCGATCATTTCGTTGATCAATTTTGCTTCAGAACCAAATCTTGCAGCAAGGTGCAGCGCACTTTTTGCGTTGGTTTTTGGCGTAGCTGTTGTTGCGCCAATCAGCTTGAGGTTCTTTGTTTTGCACTTTGCTGATTTTTGTAACTGCGCTAGCGCTTCGTCGATCGTGTCTTGCGCCATTTTTCTATAAGTCGTCAACTTGCCGCCAGCGATGGTGATCACACCTGATTTTGACTTTGAAACTTTGTGGCGTCGGGACAAATCAGCAGTACGCGAACTAATTTTCTCGCCACTCACGCTTTTTACGAGTGGTCGTAGACCTGACCAAACTGCCGTTACGTCGTCAGCTGAAATGTTTGTCATCACGGCAGCGTTAAGTGCTTTGAGAACGTAATTGATATCAATACTCGTGCACTGCGGGTCGTTAATCGAGCCCTGATAATCGGTATCAGTGGTGCCGACGTATGTGTATTGATAGGTGCCGTCGTAATTAGGTATCCACGGAACCAAAAATAAACTGCGCCGATCTCCAGGCACAGGAATCACAACCGCCAGATCGTTGCGAACCATTTTCCAGGGGACTGTCAGGTGCACGCCTTTGGCTGGACGAATACTGTCTGGATTTTTACCCGCGTCTGATGTCATTACTTCGTCTGACCAAACACCCGCTGCATTCACCACGACGCGAGCATTAATTGCAAATGCTTCGGTGTCATATGGTTTGACAACTGCGCCAGATGCTTGACCATTTTCGTTGTGCAAGATTTTTTCAACTCGGGTGTAGTTCAAAACCACTGCGCCATGATTCTTGGCAGTGCGAGCAAGTGCGAGACAAACTCGTGCGTCGTCGGCCATCGCGTCAAAATATAGGTAGGCCGAGCCAAGACGCTGGCGATCCATCGTCGGAAGGTGAGTGAATGCTTTGTCTGCATTGAGGCGACGGTGGAACTTGCCTATTCGCCAACCACCGGTCAGGTCGTACATCCACAATGCGGTGCCAAGTGCACGAGCAATCTTTCGTGAGACAACACCATCGCGCTTCAAAATTGGAATCATAAACGGCAGCGTTTGAACTAGATGGGGAGCATTTCTCTTCAAGCGATGGCGTTCATGCAACGCTTCGTAAACCAACGCAACTTCACCTTGTTGCAAATATCGCACGCCGCCGTGAATCAATTTGCTGCTTTTTGAGGATGTACCTGAAGCGAAATCATCTCGTTCGACAAGGGCGACTTTTAGTCCTCGTGATGCAGCGTCTAGGGCAACACCAAGACCTGTAACGCCACCGCCCACGACCAAAACGTCAAATTGTGTCGAGCGCAAAGATTGCAGATCGGCTTCACGGTTAGAGACGAGGGTGTTCAAATTTTTTGACACTCGTTTAGCCTAAACCAGAGCAAGATTTTTTTAACTAGCGACACTGTGAACAGCAGACTTGACCAAGTAACGAGAGTCACATCAATTGTTAGTTCGCATGACTTGCAAATTAGCTTCAGAGTTGTTATCTTTTCACCCATGAGATCCCCAGCCCAATTGGCTCAAGTATTTCGCGAAAAGCAGCTGAAGCTCACCCCCCAGCGGCAGCTGCTTTTCGGTCTTTTGTACGAAAATGACACTCACCCAACCGCCGAGGGCTTGTTCGAAGTGGCCAGCAAACAAATGCCTGGCATCTCTTTGCGCACCGTTTATCAAACCCTGGGCGAGCTCGTCGAGATGGGCGAATTGCAGTCGGTCGATGTGGGTGCCGGGGCCGCCCGTTTTGATCCAAATATGGGCGATCATCACCACTTCGTTTGTGAGTCATGTGGCGCAGTTCGAGATGTTGAAATTTCATCGACCCCGAAAATGCGTGGGGTTGGCGCGGAAGGTTGTGAAATCAGTGAAGTAGGCGTGGTGTTTCATGGCAAATGTGGTCGATGCAGTCAGCCGACAAAAAGATCTCCTGGTCAACAGGCGAAAAAAGCAAGTAATAGAAATTAAGTAATAACGAAAAATCCAAAATCAAACACTAAACAAGGAGAAAATCATGGCCAAGTTAAATGGCACTAAAACACATGAGAATCTCAAGGAAGCGTTTGCAGGCGAGAGCCAAGCAAATCGTCGTTACTTGTGGTTCGCACAGAAGGCAGACGTAGAGGGTTACCCAGACGCAGCAGCACTGTTTCGTTCAGTTGCTGAGGGCGAAACAGGTCATGCTCACGGTCACCTTGACTATCTTGCAGAAGTTGGAGATCCAGCTTCGGGCGAGCCAATCGGTGAGACATCAGAAAACTTCAAAGCATCAGTCGCCGGTGAAACCTACGAGTACACACAGATGTACCCAGGTTTTGCAAAGACTGCACGCGAAGAAGGTTTCACAGAAATCTCAGACTGGTTCGAGACACTTGCACGTGCAGAGAAGAGCCATGCAGGTCGATTCGCTGAAGGCCTCAAAGCACTCGGCTAAATCGAAGTTGTTAGTCGAATTAATTGCAATTTGATTTGTGTTGGCGCCGCTAGTTTCGGCGAATGGCGCCAACACTAAATCTGAATAAGTCGAAGTAAACCCCAAGTTGAAAGTTCTTTTTAATAATGACGATTACATACGACCCTCTGAACCCCATCTATCTAGATGAGGCCGACACGCGCGAAGAGTTGACTCGCGTTTACGATCTGTGCCACGGTTGTCGTCTGTGCTTTAAGTTTTGTCCATCGTTTCCAACCCTTTTTGATTACATTGACGCCCACGACGACCAAGATGCCGGCAAGATGACGCCAGCCCAGCAAGATCATGTCGCCGATGAGTGTTTTCAGTGCAAACTCTGTTACGTAAATTGCCCTTACACACCAGGCCAACACGAGTGGGCGTTAGATTTTCCGCGATTGATGCTGCGAGTCGATGCGATGCGTCGAGCAAACGGCCACATGTCGCTGCGCAACAAAGTAACAACAGCGATGCTCGGTCGAACCGATGCACTCGGTATGGCGGCAACTTCTTCTGGCCCAGTGGCCAACATGGTGATGGGTGCAAAACCTGGATCGTTGATTCGAAAAGTGGTCGAAAAAACGGCTGGTGTTTCGAGCGTGCGCTTGCTTCCGGCGTTTGCCCGTCAGCGATTCTCGACATGGTTTAATCGTCGACCAAAAGCAGTTATAGCCAAACTTCAGGGCCGAGTCACGGTGTTTCCAACTTGTTTGGTTGAGTATCAAGAACCAAAAATTGGCCACGCACTCGTAAATGTTTATGAGCGCAACGGTGTCGAGTGCAGTCTGAGTGATGCCGGCTGTTGTGGCGCGCCGTTTTTGCACAGTGGTGACATGGATGCATTCACAAAAGTTGCTGCAAAGAACGTGGCGACACTTGCCGCTGAAGTGCGAAAAGGAACCGACATTGTTGTGCCGCAGCCAACGTGTGGTTACGTTTTGAAAAAAGACTATTTGGACTATGTCGGGGGTCCCGACGCTCAGCTTGTTGCCGAACACACTTACGACGCAGCTGAATATTTAATGAAGGTGCATAAGACAGAAGGCTCTGAATTAGACACGAACTTCATCGGCGAGGTACCAGAGTCGATCACGTATCACACGCCGTGTCACTTGCGTGCGCAGAACATTGGCTTGAAGAGCCGAGACTTAATGAGACTCACTGGTACCAAGATCAAACTTGTGCAGCAGTGTTCAGGAATTGACGGCATGTGGGGGTTGCGTGCCGAGAACGCAGAGTTGTCTTTGCCAATTGCAAAGAAACTCGGCGAGATGGTTCGCGATGCCAACTCCGAAGTTGTTGCTGGTGATTGCCACTTGGCAAATACGGCAATCACTGAGCAAACGGGTGAAACACCATTACACCCGCTTGAGGTAGTGGCTCGCGCATACGGAATCAAACCAGAAGGGAAATAAATTATGGAAACTGCAACAAAAACACCAAGCAACCGAAAATTAGTGCTCACCGATATTTTGGAGCAGCGCGCATACGAGCGAATTCGTGAGACGCGTCGTGCCGAAATCATCGAACTTAAGCGTCGTCGACGAATTGCGCTCGGCACAATCGTCACCGTGATGTTCGAGAACCGCGACACAATGCAGTCGCAAATTCAAGAGATGCTGCGTGTCGAGCGAGTAGTCAGCGACGAAGGCGTTCTTGAAGAGATCAAGGCTTACAACCCGATGATCCCCGAGGTCGGACAACTTTGCGCGACGCTGTTTATCGAGTTGACAAACGATGAACAAATGCGTGAGTGGCTTACCAAGCTCGTCGGTATTGAGCGCGCGATCGCGATCAAGCTGGCTAATGGCGAAGTTGTTAAAGCGGTCGTCGACGAAGGGCATGCAGAGCAACTGACACGCGAGACTGTCACTGCGGCGGTGCATTACATCCGCTTTGAATTCACGCCACAACAGGTACAAGAGTTCGCCAAGGGCAACGTGCAAGTGATCTCGACTCTGTCGAATTATCTTGAAGCGGTTGAACTTGCTGACTTCACTGTCGCCGAGTTGTTGACTGATTTGCAATAGCTAGCAAAACCAAATAGATAGATAGCTCACCGCTGGCCGATTGGCGCGGTGCGACACCGAAGTTCTAGTGTGTCGGGCAACGAGGACAAGGGGGTTCACGTGCCTGATTACGACCTGACGTGGCGCACCAGCGGTGCTTGCCAAGGTCTTGACCCTGAGATTTTCTATCCAGATAATGAAGAAAACTGCAGTCAAGCAAAATCAGTCTGTGCCGAGTGCAAAGTGCGCATAGCGTGTCTTACTTATGCGCTTGACAGTCGAGAGAAGCAAGGTGTTTGGGGTGGGGCTTCGGCTCGCGAACGCCGCAAAATGTTGCGTACCCGTCGCATCGCATAAACGGGGTTTCGCGTGAGCGAAATCGATTTGGCAGGTTCTTGGCCTGAAGTTATCTCGCAGCTTTTGGCTCGCAAAGATTTAAGTGCAAGCCACGCTGGCGCGGCGATGCGATCGGTGTTGTCAGGCGAGGCCACGCCGTCGCAGATAACTGCTTTTATTGTTGCTCTGCGGGCAAAAGGTGAGACCGAGATCGAACTAGAAGGAATGTTGGCTGAAGTGCGTCGGGCCGCTGAGAGAGTCTTTTTGCCTGACGAAATTTCGCAGCGAGCACTCGACATTGTTGGCACTGGTGGCGACCACAGTCACTCGGTAAATGTTTCGACGATGGCGGGCTTGGTTGTTGCCGGAGCGAAGATTCCGGTTTGCAAACACGGCAGTCGTGCGTCATCGTCAAAGAGCGGCGCTGCTGATGTGCTCGAAGCACTCGGTGTGTCGATCGAGTTAGATGGTGTTGGCGTTGCCAAGTGTGTTGAAGAGACTGGCTTCGGATTCTGCTTCGCACAGAGATTTCATCCTGCATTTCGATTTACTGGCCCTTCGCGTCGTGAGATCGGCGTGCCAACAGTTTTCAATTTGCTCGGACCGATGGCTAATCCAGCGCCGATTTCGTACATGGTTGTTGGTGTTGGCGATCCAAGTGCAGCAGATGTAATGGCCAAGGCGTTGGCGACACGTGGTGTTAAGCGAGCGTGGGTAGTTCATGGTCATGGTTCAATGGATGAATTGTCGTTGAGTGGTCCATGTCCCGTTGTTGAAGTTGACTCAGGCAAGATGCGTAAATTCGAAATCAATGCAACATCGCTTGGGCTTGAACATGCTGATGTGGCAGCAGTGCGTGGCGGTTCGCCAAAAGACAACGCCAAGATTTTTCGCGATCTATTAGATGGTCAGATCGGCCCGGTAAGAAATATCGTTGCGCTAAATGCTGCTGCTGGCATTGTTGTCGCCGGAAAAGCCAGCGATATGAAGCAGGGTTTAGAGATTGCACTTGACTCAATTGATTCGGGTGCGGCACGTGATGTGTTAGATGAATTGATTCGTGTGAGTGTCGACGCTGCCAAACAGATGGCGCAATAAAATGGAACATTGTCTATGAATAACTCAAAAAAAGCGATTGCTGTTCGTGTGCCTGCAAGTTCGGCAAATCTCGGACCAGGTTTTGATGTCTTGGGGTTGGCGCTTTCATTACACATCGAAGCGGGATTTGGAAACCCACCTGCGGAGTCAAATCAAGCCGACGAGCATCATCCATTGACGGTTGCTTTTAGACATTGTGGCGGCACCGAAGACCTGTGGGTGCGTTCGCAGATGCCGATGGGCAAGGGTCTGGGTTTTAGTGGAGCGGCGCGGGTTGCTGGCTGCATTTTGGCGCATGCACAAAAAAATGGTGCTGGTGCAAAAGAGTTTGCGCAGGCGAAAAAAGAGATCTTGCGAATTTCAAGCGAACTTGAAGGTCACCCAGACAATGCCGCCGCATCTCTGCATGGTGGTTTCGTGGCCAGTGTCGGTGGTTTTGCTGTTCGAGTACCAACACCTCTTGATCCGGCGATTGTTGTTTGGGTTCCTCAACAGCAAACTTCAACTAAAGAGTCGCGAACCAAACTGCCAGCAACTTTGCCATTTGAAGATGCAGTATTCAACGTCGGGCATACCGCACTTTTGGTGGCCGCACTGGCTGCTGGCGATATTGCCGCTCTTTCTGTGGCGACCCAAGATCGACTGCATCAAGAGTTGCGGTTCGTAAAAGCGCCTGATTCGAAACTGGCAATGCAGGCTGCGGTTGATGCGGGCGCATGGTGTGCGTGGCTCTCGGGTTCGGGTCCAACAATTGCCGCGATGACGAGCATGGCTGATGCGCAGCGTGTTGATGATGCTTTGCCTAAGAACGGCGCGAAAATGGTTTTGAAGGTTGCACAACAAGGGGCAGAACTCTTCGAGATCTAACCGTGCAACACGGTTCGGGCAGTGTTGAAGTAAAGCAATTACATCAACATTAAAAGGAGAGAGCTAGTGCAAGATTTCCCCTCAATCAATGCCAATAGCAACGCCGATGTTTTGGTGGTCAGTTGCGATACCTGCGTAATGCGTGCAAGTGCTGCTTGCGATGACTGCGTGGTCTCGTTTTTCTGCGATGACTCTGGCGCGCAGGCCGTTGTTTTAGACCTTGAAGAGCAGAGAACATTGCGAATGCTTGCAAATGCTGGTTTAGTGCCTACGCTTCGGCATCGTGCAGTTAGCTGACGATCCAGGCTCAATAGACAAAAGTAAATACACCGATCAACTGTTAACGCTCGGGCGAAATTCTGGGCTTCATCAAGTCGGGGTAGCGAGCGCCGAAGTTTTGCATCGTGCGCGACAAGCGTTGAACGAACGAAAGTCGCAAGGGCTGCATAATCAGATGCAGTTCACATATCGCAACCCAAATCGAAGCACCGACCCGACTGCGGCGCTGCCTTCGGCAAAGTCTGTAATTGTTGGGGCGCTTTCGTATTCAACACAAATGCCCGAACAACCCGAAAAGTTATCGGCGAGAGTTGCACGATACGTATGGTCAGACTATTACGCACAATTACGCGAGTCGCTTCGACAAATCGCCAAGCAACTTGAATCTGACTGTTTTCGTGCAGTTGTCTTGGCTGATGACAATGCAATTGTCGATCGCGAGGTTGCGTATCAGGCAGGTTTGGGTTGGTTTGGTAAAAACTCAAATCTTTTGATTGCTGGCGCAGGAAGTTATTTTGTTTTAGGTTGCGTCGTTACAAACGCGTCGCTTGTAGTTGCCGAAAAACCAGTTGAAGATGGCTGTGGTTCGTGTCGTCGCTGTTTAGATAACTGTCCTACGCAAGCGATTATTGCGCCAGGGGTAATTGACGCGAACAAATGCTTGGCATGGTTGCTGCAAAAACCTGGCGTTTTTGACCGCGACTTTCGCGTGGCTTTAGGTGACCGGCTTTACGGTTGCGATGACTGTCAAGAAGTATGCCCGCCGACGGTGAGATTCGAAAAGAGAACAAGCGTCATCGCAGATGAGCCGGTCAAGCATGACGACCGCGCAAATGCTTGGGTTTCGGTTCAAAAAATTTTGTTGGCTGACGATGAGTCTCTGCTTAAAGAGTTTGGTGCGTGGTACATCGCCAATCGTGATCCAAAGTGGCTGCGTCGCAACGCCCTGGTGATTCTCGGCAATATCGGTGACGCCGATGACAAATTAGTAGTTGAGCTTTTACAAAAGTATTGCAATCACGGCGATGCGATACTTCGCAGTCATGCAGTCTGGGCTGCGGCGCGACTTGGTTTAAATCACTTGTTGCCCGTGAGCGAAGACGATGAGATTGTTTTGGCCGAGTTGCGTGCTTTGCCAAGCGTAAAGTAATTGTCAGTGAAACATCTCTTAGTCACCAATGACTTTCCGCCAAAAATTGGTGGCATTCAGAACCTTCTTTATGAGTGGTGGCGAAGACTGCCACCAGAGAGTTTCGCGGTACTCACAAGTCCTTATGCAGGTAGTCAAGACTTTGATCGTGCACAAAACTTTTTGATTCGCCGAACACGCGAGTCTGTGTTGTTGCCGCATCCGCTGATGGTTCGAAGAATCAACAAGATGGCCCAAGAGTTTGGTGCTGAACTTGTCGTGCTTGACCCAGCGTTGCCTCTCGGGTTGGTTGGTCCGCGACTCAACTTGCCGTACGCGGTTGTTCTGCATGGTGCCGAAGTGACGGTGCCGGGGCGACTGCCAGTGACAAAGCAAATTCTTTCGCGAGTATTGAATAAAGCAGAGTTTGTTATTGCGTCGGGTGGTTACCCAGCTGATGAAGCCAATCGCGTGGCCGGGCAAATTAAAAACTTGACCGTGATTACCCCCGGTGTAGATATAAAAAGATTCAAACAATTAACAGCAAGCGAGAAGTCGCAAGCACGTCAGATTTTTAGTATTAGTGATGACGCAGAATTAGTCGTAGGTGTTAGTCGGCTTGTGCCACGCAAAGGATTTGATGTTTTGATTCGTGCGGTTGCACACTTGGCAAGCGAACATCCAAAATTGCGCCTGGTGATTGGTGGCGATGGGCGAGATCGCAAACGGCTTGAGCGCATCGCCCGCGAGTTGCGTGCGCCTGTCACTTTTTTGGGTCGTGTCTCAGACGACAATCTTGCGTCGTTGTATGGCTGCGCAGATGTCAATGCAATGTTGTGTCGTTCGCGTTGGGGCGGGCTTGAGCAAGAAGGTTTTGGCATTGTGTTTGCTGAAGCCGCCGCGTGTGGCGTGCCGCAGATTGCTGGTCGCAGTGGTGGTGCATCAGACGCAGTTGCGCATGGTCAGACAGGTTTTATTGTTGAGAACCCGAATCGGGTTGATGATGTTGTTCGTACTTTGCGGCATCTGTTGGTTGATAAATCGTTGCGACACCAAATGGGTCAGGCTTCGCGATTTAGGGCTGAAAACCTCTTTGATTACGACAAACTTGCCGTGAGTTTGGGTCGAATACTAAGGGTGTAGTTGTTCGTGCTTAAATAGTGGGGTGGTTGATTCGGCATCTGAGACAGAAGTGATCGCCGCGTCGGCTGACCGTTGCTTTGATGTGGCGATTGATGTTGAGCGATATCCCGAGTGGGCACCCGATGTTAAAGAAGCAGTGGTTCGCGAACGAGATTCACAAAATCGACCTCTTCTTGTTGAATACCGAGCTTCGGCTTTGGGCCGTAGCACCCACTACACGCTGAAATACGATTACGCCCAAGCACCAAAAAAGATTACGTGGCACCTTGACCAAGGCGACATCATGCGATCGATAGATGGCTCATATCAATTTGAGCAGTCTGGTGCGACTACGAAAGTTACTTACGCATTGTCCGTTGAGCTGATAGTTCCGCTTCCAGGGTTTATTAAACGACGCGCCGAAGGCCGCATCTTGCACACCCTGAAAGAACTAAAGGTTCGCTGCGAGTCGTGACTGCCGTTGCTGGCATCGATGTCGGCGGAACAAAGTGTCTTGGGGTTCTCTTTGAGAACGGAGAAATTGTTAATTCTGTTCGTCGCCCAACGCCACATGCTGATGATCTAGTTGCCACGTTGGCAGAAATCGCTCGCGAACTTGGCGATTATAAAAGTTTAGGAATCGGCGTTCCTGGTTTGATTACGCCACAAGGCGTGGTGCGTGAGTCGCCGAATTTGACGGGAGCGATCGAGCTTGATCTGCGTACGCAACTAGAAAAAGAAATGGGTCATGAAATTGATGTAGAGAATGACGCAACTTGCGCGGCGCACGCTGAATGGCAGTTTGGAGCAGGACGTGGAGCGACCGACATGTGGATGGTCACTCTCGGCACCGGAATCGGTGGAGGATTTGTTTCGGGATCAAAACTGCAGCGGGGTAGCCACGGCTTTGCAGGAGAGATCGGACACATGGTTGTTGAGTCGCAAGGTATTTTATGCAAGTGCGGTCAGCGCGGTTGCTGGGAGCGATACGCATCAGGTTCTGGACTTGCAACAATTGCTGGTGGTGAGCGAGGCGAAGAAGTAATCGCTCGTGCTGCTGGTGGTGACAAACAGGCGATTGGTTATCTCGACACATTTGGAAGATGGGTGGCAATCGGCTTGGTAAATCTGACGAACATTACTGATCCAAACGTGATCGTGATCGGTGGTGGGCTGGCTGAGGCGGCCGACTTGGTGATGCCTCACATTAAAACTTGGTTTAAGCAGTTGCTCTATGCGCCAGATAATCGGGCACATCCAGAACTTCGAGTTGCACAACTCGGCGAACATGCCGGCGCCATCGGTGCGGCACTTTTGTCGGCAGGTGTCTAGTTAATCCAATTCATTGATCGCTTGACTGCGGTCTGCCAAATTTCGTAACTAGTTTTCAAGTTTTGATTTGTTGATTGTGGCAAAAATTTCTGATCAAGTTGCCACGCTTGTGAAATTTCGTCGGTTGAGCCCCAAACTTTTTCTGCGAGTCCAGCCAAGTAAGCCGCACCCATCGCGGTTGTCTCTAATTGTTTGGGCCGAAGTACGCAGACACCCAAGTGGTCAGCTTGTAATTGCAGCATGAAGTCAACAACGGCGGCACCGCCGTCAACGCGAAGGTCTTTGATCTTGACACCCGAAGCTGCACTCATTGATTCGACCACATCCCGAGTTTGAAAAACGATTGAATCGATCGTCGCTCGTGCGATGTGGGCACGAGTCGTGCCTCGGGTGATGCCAAAAATTGCTCCACGAGCGT
>Ga0208362_1000312_pt1 | contig 16638 bp, 20 predicted proteins | sample LakMenEpi13Oct10_FD_150693 | JGI IMG/M metagenome (GOLD analysis project Ga0208362, IMG submission 150693) | Freshwater microbial communities from Lake Mendota, WI - 13OCT2010 deep hole epilimnion (SPAdes) | ecosystem: Environmental > Aquatic > Freshwater > Lake > Epilimnion/Euphotic zone ... | reverse complement strand
GAAACTCTCCTGCCGGTGAATGGCTTCTTTATTCACGAAACTACTGAATCAGTTCCTGTGCTGCAGGTACTCGATGACCTAGGTATGCAGTCTGTTGATACAACTCCGCGAAAAATGGTCAATTCGTTCGTGCTTGCGATTCAACAGAAGATGACCCAAGGAGTCGCCGAGTAGAGATGCACTCGAGCGTCTCTGTAATTGCTCGATTCAGCTAGTTTTGCCATTATCCTTCGGTTGAGAGACCATTGCCCCAGAAGTGATTGGGAAAGAAGGACGCATCATGGATATTCGTATCGGCATCACACAGGCAGCACGAGAAATTGCTATCGAAATGGACGACGACAAGAAAGTGCGCGACGCGTTGAAGGCTTCGGTAGAGAAGGCTTTGAAGGGCGAGATCGAGACCTTGTGGATCACAGACAAAAAGGGTCGTGACATCGCAATTGCGGCCGCCAAGATTGCCTTTGTCGAAATCGGTACAGGTGATGACGCTCGCCGTATCGGCTTTGGAGACTAAGTAATTTCTGAATGTCACCAGCCTGTGCGACAGGTAGGGCAGACTTGCACGTGAAAGTGAGTGCCCATGTCAACCATTGGTGAACTAGTCCGTCAACACACGGATCTATCAAAAGAGCAAACCACACACCTTGTGAATCTGGTGAGCGAATGGGGAATGCTTGCCGACCTCTGCTTTGCCGACCTGTTGCTCTATGTGCCCATCAAGGATGACAACTGGAAGATTGTGGCGCAGGTACGCGCAGCCACTGGTCAGACTCTGTATCTGGCCGACTTTGTAGGAACTGAGGCATCCAGTTCAGAACGCCCACTTCTCGTTGAAGCATTTCGCACGGGTGAAATTGTTGAAGGCGAAATCTTTGTTGAGGGAATCGAAGAAGATTGCCGAATGATGGCAATTCCCGTGAAACACGAGGGCCAAGTAGTGGGTGTTCTCACTCGCGAATGGTCGCGTCGTACGGGCCGTCAGCCCGGTGAGTTGGAACGCACGTATTTGGAAATGTTTGATCGTTTCGCGGAAATGATTGTGCGCGGAAGTTTTCCATTTGCCGGTCGCGTTGCAGACTCCAGCGTTGCGCCGCGCGTAGGTGACGGTGCCATTGTCCTCGACCACGACTCGCGTGTTCGGTATGCATCTCCTAACGCCACGTCCGCATTGCATCGCGTCGGCATTAGTGCAAATGCCGTTGGCCAAACACTCGCGGAATTAGGGGTCATCGACTCGTCAGTGCGTCAAGCATTCGAACGTGCTGAACCCGTGGTGGAAGAGTTCGAACAGACTGCAGACGTCACGTTGCTGACACGTTGCATTCCTATTGTGAGTGATGTGGATGGAGAGTCTGCGGTGACTGGTGCTGTCATGTTGTTGCGCGACGTCAGCGAATTGCGTCGTCGTGACCGATTGATTCTGTCGAAAGATGCGACCATTCGCGAGATTCATCACCGTGTGAAGAACAACTTGCAGACAATTTCATCCTTGTTGCGATTACAGGGTCGCCGTTTGGAATCTGCCGAAGCAAAAGCTGCCGTGGCAGAGTCGGTTCGCCGCATTCGCACCATTGCCTTGGTGCACGAAACGCTGTCTCGCGAACCAGGTGACGATGTTGCATTCATTGAGATCGTGCGCCCACTCCTTCGTCTCGTGGAAGAGAGCCTGCAATCACCTGATCGACCCATGAAGTTCACCGTCATTGGCGATGGAGGCCGTCTGGCAGCCACTGTGGTGACGCCGTTGTCTGTAGTTCTCACAGAGTTGTTACAAAATGCCGTGGACCACGGTTTCCCAGAGGGCGATGGTGGTGGAAACGTAGTGGTTCTCTTGAATCTTGAAGAGTCTGAACTGCATGTGTCAGTTATTGATGACGGGCGTGGAATCCCAGAGGGCTTTCAATTGGCCGATGCAACAGGATTGGGCTTGTCCATTGTTCGCACGCTGGTCACTACGGAACTCGCCGGCTCGATTGAGATGCGTCCTGCGCGATCTGAAGAGTTGACTGCTGTGGAATTATCACCACGTGGTGCGCACACGGGCACCGTTATCTCGTTGGTTGTGCCCTTAGGGGCTGAATAACTAGAGAGCGCGTTGGCTGCGAGCGCGTGCTGCGGCTTCGCGACGAATCTGGCGACGCTCGTCCTCAGAGGTGCCACCCCAGATGCCAGTGTCTTGGTTGGTCTCAAGAGCAAAGTCGAGACATTCCACGTTGACGGGGCATTGGCAGCACACAGATTTGGCCTTTGCGATTTGCAAGAGAGCCTGGCCAGTGGTGCCAACAGGGAAAAAGAGTTCGGGATCAGTATCTCGACAAGTGGCTTGGTTTCGCCAGGTGTAGTCGGCGCTTCCAAGAGCTAACGATGACGCGAGGATTGACACGTCGGTTTCCTTCTGTTGGGGTTAGGGCGAGAATCGCGGAACGAATTGTGAGTGGCGAACCACTGAACAGGAACGCTACGAGCGAACTTGGCATCTGACAATGATTCGGGCAAAGTTCCAGTGATGTATTTTGAAATTAATTGTTAGGAGTTGCGAGGAAATGTCAAACGTTCAGGTAATAGCCCACCGAGGGGCATCTCGGGCAGAACGTGAGAATACGTTGGAAGCGTTCCGTCGTGCTGGCCTCATGGGAGCAGACGCAGTTGAACTAGATGTTCGTCGTACTGCAGATGGTGCAATGGCAATTCATCACGATGCATCACTATCTGACGGTCGTGTGATTTGTGAATTGCAATCTGCAGATCTGCCAACGCATGTTCCGTTGTTGTCTGCTGCTCTTGATGCATGTGAAGGCATGTGGGTGAACATTGAAATTAAAAATCATCCTGCAGATGTCGACTTTGATGCATCAGATACTTTGGCTGCACAAGTTGCTGCGCATCTTGAGGAACGCGGCGAAGATCATCGCTGGCTCATCTCGGCGTTTCATCGACCAACAGTCGATGCCATGCGCACGTTTCGCCCCGAGGTGCGTACGGCGTGGCTCACTGAAGGCGTGCGCGATGAAGATTGTGAACGAGTGGCCAGAGACCTTGCTGGTTTTGGACATTCGGCCTTGCATCCATATACGAAGTTCTTGAATCGCAACTGCATCGAGGTGTTTCATGCCCACGGATTACAAGTGAATTCCTGGACAATCGACGACCCTGCACGTATGGCTGAAGTGATTGAGTGGGGAATCGACGGCATCTGCACCAATGTCCCTGACATTGCCTTAGAGGTGCGCGGTAAGTAGAAGCGGGTTACGGGTGCGAGCGCACGAGGCGTAGCGCGTTGGGCACGTACTCGAATTCAACGTTTTGCACTTCGCCCAAATAATCACCATCGAGTTGATACGGGAATGCGCGCGAGTCACTCACTCGCAATGAGCGCACGTTGGTGCGAATGTCGAGCCACGGATACGAGGGAACTCCGCCACCTCGTAATGCTGAAGCCATCGTGCGAAGCACATGCGTTGCCTTCAGCGAAGTGAAGGTGACAACTGAAAGACCTGAAGACAAATCTGTAGAGGGAACAATGTCGAATGGGCGAGTACCGAGATATGTGTATGGGTTGGTGTTCATCACAATGCTGAAATAAGCATTGGGAACTTGAGAGTTGTTTCCAAAGTCCACCGAAAAGTGTGGGCGCTTCTTGTCGTAATCAAGTGCCCACGTACGCAATGCAGCAGCAACAAACAGTGGGTGTCCGGCATAACGCTTCAGCGCGGCACGTTGTTCCACACGGCGCACTACCGCTGCGTCAAAACCAATTCCGGTGTGGAAGGTGAAATAACGACCGTTTGATCTGCCAAGACCAATGGGAGAAATGTCATTGCGTTCCAGAGCATCAACAATGAGATCAACTGCTTCGAGAGCATCATTTGGCATGCCGAGGGTGCGGGCAAAAACATTGGTGGAACCGCCGGGAAGAACAGCAAGGGCAGTGTCAGTCATCGCGACTCCGGTGGCTACCTCGTTCAAGGTGCCATCGCCGCCGTAAGCCACCACTACGTCGATGCCGCGGCGGGCTGCATCTTCAGCAAATCGAGTGGCATGGCCACGCCTGTTTGTCTCTACGACCTGCACGTCGTGATGGCGCGCCAGCCGTTGGTGGACCACCACGGTGTTTTTCGCCGTCACAGAGGACGCAAAGGAGTTCACGATGAGAAGGAGGCGCAAGGCTTTTTACGGTACCAGCGCACCGCCAGAGGCATGCGACGAGGTTCACACAGAAACTGGACTTTGGGCCCCCGTCGGGTTGGGTGAAGGGGCTACCTCTCGGTAACAATGGGTGCCATGAATGTGATCGTTTGTGTCAAGCAAATCCCAGACCCAGCAGCGCCTGGTGCGCTCGATGGGGCAACCAATACTTTGAAGCGTGATGGCAAGCTCATCCTCGACGAGTCAGATGGCTACGGCGTTGAAATGGCCTTGCAGTTAGTCGACGCTGCAGGCGGCGGCGAAGTAAGCCTCGTCTCCATGGCGCCAAACGGTGAAACATCTGGTTTGCGTACAGCGCTTGCAATGGGCGCAGCAAAAGGTGTGCTCGTATCCGATCCTGCACTGCAGGGCTCCGACGCACTCACCACTGCAAAAATTCTTGCAGCAGCAATTCAGCGTCTTGGTGGTGCAGACCTCATCATCGGTGCAACTGAATCTTCCGATGGTTACACCGGAACTGTTCCAGAGCAGATGGCAGAAATCCTCGGACTTCCTTCCGTTACTTTCGCAAAGAAAGTTTCTGTTGAAGGCGGAACATTGAAAGTTGATCGTCAAACAGAAAACGGTTACGACGAAGTCACATGTGCATTGCCAGCACTCATCAGCGTTACTGCTGGTGTTGTTGAGCCGCGCTACCCATCGTTCAAAGGCATCATGGCTGCAAAGTCAAAGCCAGTTGAAGAAGTCACCGCAGCAGACCTTGGCATCACGCCAGTGGGCTGGGCAGGTGCCGGACAAAAGATCAGCAACGTTGCACAAGCAGAAGCACGTCAAGCAGGCGAAATCATCGAAGATGATGGCGAATCATTCGGCAAGATCATCGGGTTCCTTGAGAACCTGAAGGTCATCTGAGTCGGAAGCATTAGAGGAGTATCACAATGGCACTGAACAACATCTGGGTTTTCGCACAGGCAAGCAATGGCGCGCCTACGTCAGCCACACTCGAACTGCTCACAAAAGCACGTTCACTTTCTTCAAACGTTGTAGCAATCATCGGAGGCGACGGCGCATCAGCTGGAGTTCTTGGTGAATACGGCGCAACAAAGGTGTACGCAATCAATCACGGTTCCACACTTCCTGGCGTTGCAATTGCATCTGCTTTGAAGTCAGTAATCGATGGTGGAGAAACACCAGACCTCATCATGTTCCCTCAGAACTACGAAGGTCGCGACGTGATGGCACGTTTGTCAGTCAAGATCGACAAGACAGTCATCACCAACAACGTAGACATTTCAGATTCTGGCGACGGCGTCACAGTGGTGACACCAATCTTTGGTGGAAACACATTGGTGAGCACCACATTCACCGGTGCAGGTCCATACCTTGCAGCATTCCGTCCGAAGTCTTTCGCAGCAGAATCTGCAGGCGGTGCCGCAGCAGCAGTGACAGCAATCGCAGTGCCAGATCTTGGTGCAGCGGGCGCAGCAAACGTCACCGCAGTGCATGTTGAAGAGACAAGCGGACCAAAGCTTGACGAAGCAGACATTGTTGTTTCTGGTGGTCGTGGTCTTGGTGAATCACCGAGCTACGCACTCATCGAAGAACTTGCACAATTGTTGAAGGGTGCACCTGGTGCATCTCGCGCAATCGTCGACGCCGGCTGGGTTCCATACAGCTACCAAGTTGGTCAAACCGGAAAAGTTGTAAAGCCAACCATCTACATTGCAGCCGGTATCTCCGGTGCAACGCAGCACATGGTGGGTATGAAGGGTTCAAAGAACATCATCGCCATCAACAAAGACAAGGAAGCACCAATCTTTGGTGTTGCAGACCTTGGCATTGTTGGCGACGTTCACAAGGTTCTTCCTCAGATCATCGCTGCTCTCAAAGGCCGCTAATTAATCATTGTCGGTTGCACGTAGTGCAATCGCTAGGCCCTCTTCTGGGTCTTCAATAACTAGATGAAGCCCCCACCCACCAGTGGGGGCTTTGTCATAGGTGTACGCGGTGTAATCGAGCGAATCAAGCACGTCGGCAAACTCTTCTGCATCGCACGGCCAGTCATCTGCCATGCCGGTAAATGTGGCGAGGAACCACCATGCTTCGCCTCTGCCTGTTGCAGTGCCACGACGCTTGCCGTGCGCGCCACCACTGGCTCCGGCCCACGCCAACCATGCCAGCGCCTCACTTGCGGTGAGAGGCGTTGTGCGGGCTTGTGACAGGCCCAGAGCACCGAGAGCGTCTGCTGTTGAGCCTTCCACCACTACGGCATCGGCATCGCCGTTTGACTGTGCTGTCCACGGTTCAACAAGGCGACGAAAAGCCTGAACAGACTCGGGATCATCTGTCGGCTGGCATGAGCTTGTATCCATCAGGTCGACTGCGCGCGGCAGGTTCGGCTCAGGAAAATCCACACCGTCATCTGAGTATGTTGCAAGTTCATACATCGGTTCCCACGTTTGCACTGCAAACGGAATATCGAGGACAGATGTTTCGTTTTGTTCAATCTCGTCACCACGCATTGCGCGTTCATGAGCAATGAGTGATCTGTCGTGTCCCTCAGCCAAATGTTCTTCTAGTTCTTCCCAACGGTGATGCACTGCAATGATTTCACTCACAGGCCCAGGCATAAATGTGCGAGCAGTGTCATCTAGTGCACGCACTGCGTATTCGGCGGGTGACCATAATGCGAGTCTGTAATTAGCCAACGTTGCAATAGGCCACAACTGACGACCAGTTGAAACTGCAGCACGAGCTTCGTTGCGAATGTCAACTAAAAGTTCCCAGTCACGTGCATCACATGTGCCGTCTACAAAACGAACAAGTTCGTCTAAATCTGCGCGACGAATGAGATCGTCTAAAGAAGCGGCCATGGGTATTGGTATCTGCTCTCTGGCGCTGGGAATACCCGATTTTCGAGCAGCCATTCGGTTCGTTCAATCATTGCATCAATTTCATCGTCCGTGAGCAGAGCCGCAACATTTACTGGCACAGACTGAACGAATGATTCAAGTGGCGCCAACAGTGCGTCATCAATGGTTTGACCAGCAAAATCCCAGATCACGGTTCGCAGTTTGAATTCATCGCTGAAACACACGCCGTGGTCGATGCCCCAAATCTTGTTGTGTTCGTCAAGGAGCACGTGGCCGCCTTTACGGTCTGTGTTGTTTGCAACAATGTCAAACACAGCCATGGCGCGTAATTGGTCGTGAACATCGGGGTGTTCTTCATACAGAATGAAGTAGTGCTGTTGTGGGTCGTAGTTCACAAACAATTGCAAGGAACCTTCACCGAGTGGTCCGTCACACAACACTGTTGGTGGCACTAAGTGATATCGCATTGCTTCACTCAAGCGAAATGCAGCAATTTCTCGTTTGTATAAGCCAGGTTCGAAATCCCACAGACTGCGTTCACCCACGAGCGGTTTGTAAATACCTTTCACATTGTCTGTTGGGTCGCCCACAGTGACAAGAAATGTGGCGTTCGAACTGTTGGGCATGCGCCCTTCAATATCAATGGCCTGTGTGGAGAGACGCTCCACGATGACTGGGTCTATGCCCATATCAGTTGAAGCGAGGGCAGGCGTGGCCAGCAGGGTTCTTCGGTGAGCCGCACCATTTGCAAGTTTCGCGCCCTGCGTTAAGGAACAGATCAGCAGTGTCGCAGAATGCACGAGCTTGAGACGGTGTTAGTAGTACGCGCACCACAGTGCTTGGGTCTTCGTCATCATCTGATTCATCAAGAAGATCGAAAACATCTTCGTCGTCTTCGTCGACAAGAACCATTTCTTCTAACTGCACGACCATGCGCATGTTGGGCCGGTCTACGCCAAGACCAACTGAACCCAAAACAAAATCTTGTTCAACGGGGCTTTGCAATGTGGCAGACATGTTGTCGATGTCTTTCGATGTGTCGGGCATATCGGCGAGCATGGTGCGCAGGTATTCAGCCAGTGCAGCAACTTGTTGTTTTTCGCATTTCACACTCACAGTGCGACCATCTGCGCGAACCTGCAAATAGAACGTGCGATCGCCCGGTTGTCCGATGGCTCCAGTTGCAAACGCATCTGCATTTTCGAAGTCGTAATAGAAACCCATGTGTCTATAAGTGTGGCAGAGAAGTTACGAAGGACGCAGGTCGGCCAAAGAACCACCTGTGGAATTGACAGTGAGAACAATGGGGCCGTGCCCGCTGTAGGCAACGGCACTTACAGAACACGTTCCGATGACGATGCGTTGGAATAGATCAAGGTGTGTGCCCATGGCGTGGGCTACGGCAGCCTTAATGGGGTCTGCGTGCGATACGCACACCACAACGCCACCGGGGTGTTCCTGGCGAATGTTGTCGAGGGTTGTGACCATGCGTGTTTGCATTTCGGTGAACGACTCGCCATTGGGAAAACGGAAACTGCTAGGTGCTCGCTGCACAGTTGACCACTCAGGTTTTTTCATGAGTGTGCTGAGTTGTTCGCCAGTCCAATCACCAAAGTCGCACTCAAGAAGACCTTTGTTGATTTTGACTCGTTGTTGCAATGCCTTACCAATAGGTGCTGCGGTTTCGCGCGCACGCTCAAGTGGCGATGCGTAAATGGCATCAACGCGTGGAAGTTCAGCAATGCGCTCAGCTACTGCGTGGGCTTGTTGCACGCCGGCTTCAGCCAGGTGCAATCCTGCAGCCCGACCAGGCAAAACCTTTCCCGTTGTAGGGGTTTGTCCGTGTCGCACCATCAAGATGAGAGTGGATTGCGGTGGGGCAGGACGAGTCTTTTTTGTGGCAGCCATGGTGCACTCAACCTACTGTGGGAGGCGTGGATTCACTAAGTCAACTCCGAGCCGATGTCAGTGCATGTGTCGCATGCCCACGGTTGGTGGAGTGGCGTGAATCAGTTGCCGTAGAAAAGCGCGCATCATTTCGCGATGACGAATATTGGGGCAAGGGAGTTCCTGGTTTTGGCGATCCGGATGCATCTGTTTGGGTCATGGGGCTTGCGCCGGCAGCACATGGCGCCAATAGAACAGGTCGAATGTTTACCGGCGATCGCAGTGGTGACTGGTTGTATCGCGCTATGCATCGCGCTGGCTTGGGTTCACAAGAAACGTCTGTGCATGCGAATGATGGATTGACATTGCACGGTGCATGGGTGTCATCTGCCGTGCGTTGCGCGCCACCAGATAACAAACCAACACCTGAAGAGCGAGATACTTGCCGAGGTTTCTTGCAACGAGAACGCGAATTGCTAACAAACGTGCGTGTCGTGGTGTGTCTGGGAAGTTTTGCGTATGAAGCAGTGTGCAAAGAATGGGGAGTGCGCCCGCGTCCAAAATTTGGTCACGGAGTAGAAGTCACCGCGCCAGATGGCACCGTCATCATTTGCTCTTTTCACCCCAGCCAGCAAAACACTTTCACTGGCAAACTCACTGAACCAATGTTGGATGCAGTGTTTTCGCGTGCGGTTTCTTTAACTAAGCGTTGAGTGCTTTTGCTGTCATGCTTGCGGCCAGCACCTGAGCAGTATCTGCATCATCAAGAAGTCCGGCCATTCCAAAAAAGCTGTGGAACATTCCGTTGTAACGAATAATGCTTGTTGGTACACCGTTCTCAATCAGACGTCGTCCGTATGCTTCGCCCTCGTCGCGCAGTGGGTCATGTTCTGCAGTGATCACTAGTGCTGGTGGTGCACCTTTCAACAGGTTGTCAGGTGAGAAAGCTGGTGATGCAAGTGGATCTTTTAAGTCAGAACCCTTTGGCATGTAATGGCCGATAAACCAAGCCATTGCACCTTTGGTCAACACTGGCCCGGCTGCATTTTCCTGATGAGATGCAAATGATTGCGTCATATCAGTTGCTGGGTAAATCAACATTTGAAATACAAGTGGCACTGGTCGTTGTTGACTAACTACTGCTGCAAGATTTCCACCAGCACTGTCGCCACCTACGGCAATTCGATCAGGGTTGATTCCAAGTTCCTCTGCATTGTCGTATGCCCAGCGCAGTGAGCACAGCGCATCTTCAGCAGCGGCTGGCCATGGGTGTTCTGGTGCAAGACGATAATCAACAGACAACACAGCGTGACCCATCTTGTTTGCAAGTGAACGACACACAGCGTCGTGTGAATCAAGATTGCCAATTACCCAACCGCCTCCGTGGTAGTACACAAGTAAGCCGAGGTTCTTGTTTGCGTTGGGTCGATACAAACGGCACGGAACACCACCGGCACTGATGTCACGAATCTCGTGCACATTTTCTGTAGGTGGTACTTGGCGCGAGAGGTAGTACGTACGAAATTCTTCGGGTGTTGATTCTTCAATCAATGGCCCACCGAGTGATGCCATCATTTCCAATAGTGCTGTTGCTTGAGTATGCAGTGCCATAGAGCCCCCTTGTTGGTGTCTCTACAGTAACGCTCGCAACGGTGGGTCTATTCACCCGCAATCAGCGTGAATTACTCGGCAGGTTTTGGCTCTGCGTCAGCAGCAGGCTCTACTTTTTTCTTGAGTGCCGGAGTGCCCACTTTGACTGTTGATTCAGCCCAGTCTGGCCAGCGACGGCGACTCACAATTGAGAGCGTACGAAGCAATTTCATTGCCACTTCGTCTTCTTGTGCAGGACGAGCAATGATGACTTTGTCGGCAATCATGCGATTGATGACTTCCTCACCCAATTCAGTGCGAACAATGGTGAGAGTCCAGTCGTTGTCTTTGCCGATGCCACCCGTTGCGATGTCTGAATGTTCTGCTGCAAAGTCAGGGCAGGTCTTGCAACCAGTACGTGTCCATCCGTGGCATTCCTTCAAATCGATTTCATGGAATGAACCATCTTTCATCCAGATTTGAAAAGCGCCTTTGATGTTCATCTTCACCATGTCTTCTTTTTTCAGGCCGTACTTAGCCTCGAAGAGTTCAGGGAAAATTGCATCGTCGAATGTTTTCGAGCACAAGAGGCCGATAGTGAACAAGAACGGCTTTGAAACTTTGCCCGCTTTGCGATCCCACATCACTGGTGGGGAAGATGTCTGACATCCCATTCCCACAAGCGCGAGGCGAGAAAGGCCTTTTTCTTTTGCTTCAGGAAGTGCAAGTGGGTTTGCACAATAGGTGTATCGGCTTCCAGCAGTAGCCAGCACTTCTTCACGGTTGGTAACAACCGCAGGCTTTGCTTTCCACTTGTCGTCTTCCTCTACGCCGCTAACAAGCGCGCCATCGATGTAATCGTTCTTCAGCAACCAGATGAGCATGGCCGAAACGAATCCACCGTCTTGACCCTTTTCGTGTTCTTCTGTGTCGGCTGCGCGAGTGAGAAGAAGTTGACGCCAGATGCCAGACATTTCGTTGTCTTCTCTGTCGCGACCAAAGAGGTGATTATTCGCAGCTGATTCCCATGTACGGAATCGAGGGCATGCACGTGTGCAAGTGGTGCAACCCTTTTCGCCATGAATGCAATTGTCGAGGCCAAGTTCTTCTTCCAAGTGGAATGGGATGTACTTGCCCTCTTCGTGCTCGTATCCGATGACATCATGCGGGCAGGTGACTACACACCCTGCACAACCGGTACAAAGACCAGTGTTGATGACCTCTTCGTAGAGTTCTTTCCATTGCGCTGTCCAGCGCGCTGCCTTGGCGGGGGAATCTGCCGTCATTGTCATGCAAGCAGACTAGGGGCTAGATGGCTTCTGCTCCGTGCTCGCCAGTGCGAATGCGAATGATTTGTTCCACATTGGTCACCCAGATCTTGCCGTCACCGATCTTGCCGGTGGCTGCAGACTTCTGAATGACGTCGATGATGGACTCCACATTGTGGTCTTCTACTACGAGCTCCACCCGAGACTTCGGTACGAAGTCAATCTGATATTCAGACCCGCGGTATGTCTCGGTATGACCACCTTGGCGGCCAAAGCCCTTGACTTCGGAAACCGTGATTCCCTGAACGCCGGCAGCCTTGAGGGCTTCTTTAATGTCGTCGATCTTGAATGGTTTCACTATGGCTGTGATGAGTTTCATGTTTATATTCTGCCTTCTTGAAAAGTGGTGGGTGACAATTACTGATATGCAGCTTCTGCGTGCTGACTTTGGTCTAGGCCAACAAGTTCATCTTCGGCGCTGACGCGTAGCCCAATGGTGGCATCGATGATTCGGGCAACCACATAGGTAACGATGAATGAGAAGGCAAATGTTGCGCCAATCGCGATGAATTGGTTGACCAACAACTTCGAACCGCCTCCGAAGAACACACCGTCAAATCCGAGTGAGTTCACCTTTGTGTCTGCAAAGAATCCAAGAAGGACTGCTCCCAGAATTCCGCCTACAAGGTGTACGGCGATGACGTCGAGGCTGTCGTCAAACTTGAATGCATTCTTTAGCGCAAGTGCGAGGTAACAGACAGCGCCAGCTGTGAGGCCAATGATGATTGGGGCCATGCCGCCAACAAAACCGGCACATGGTGTGATGGCTACCAGACCAGCAACTGCACCCGATGCTGCACCCAATGTTGTTGCGTGACCTGCACGAAGTTTTTCAACCAGCAACCACGACAACATCGCAGATGCTGCAGCAAGGTGTGTGTTTACTAATGCTTGAGCAGCGAGATCATTTGCAGCGAGGGCAGATCCGGCGTTGAATCCGAACCAACCGAACCACAAGATGCCTGTTCCGAGAACTGTGAATGGAAGATTGTGCGGTGGCATTGCTTCACGTGGCCATCCTTTGCGGTTGCCCAACACCAGAATCACGGCAAGTGCTGCTGCTCCTGCGTTGATGTGCACAACTGCACCACCTGCGAAGTCGAGAGCTCCACGTTGGAACAACCAACCGTTAGGGCTGAACACCCAACGCGCAACGGCGGGGTAGACAACAACTGCCCACACACCGATGAGAATTGCGTACGCAGAAAACTTCAATCGATCCGCGGTAGCACCTGTGATGAGTGCCGGTGTAATTACGGCGAACATCATCTGGAATGCGAAGAACGCGACAACTGGAATGACCAATGCAAAGTTGCCTGTGTATCCGGGAAGAGTTTCGATTGTTGCGAGATCTTTCATGAGCGCAAAATCAAAGTTTCCGATGTATTTGCCGGTACCGCCAAAAGCCAGACTGAATCCGACTGCGGCCCACAACACGCTGATGAGGCCCATTGCAAATATGTTTTGCATGAGCATTCCGAGCACGTTCTTTGCTCTGACCATACCGCCATAAAAAAAGGCGAGTCCTGGTGTCATGAATGCAACAAGTGCTATGGATATAAGAACCCATGCTGTTGCACCTTGGTCGATAGTTGCTGCGTACATTGCTTCCTCTCGGGGGTTGAATTACTAACACTGAGACTAGAAAGCGCTTGTTTCGATAATGTTTCCACCAAGTGAAAGGGAGAACAACGCGAACAACACGCGTCATGCTCCAGTGAGGGCGGCGACGCACCGTCGTGTTGGCTGAGAAAGACCTGTAGTACTGCGCAGTCTGTGTGGGGAAAAAGCCGGCCATCCAGATGGGTTTGCCCCCAACCAATTTCCGTGTGCCAACCATATGGACTGCATTTTTCGGGGGTGTCAGCCCCCTGCGAACGGTGTGCGAACGGACACACCGCCTCAATGGGTGGAATCGGTGGTTGTTCCGACAGAATTACAACCCATGGAACTTACCTACGCCCCCGAAGACGAACTATTTCGCGCGGAGATTCGCGCATGGCTACAGGAGAACTTGCCAAAGGGTTGGTTCGACAAAGGCTTCGAAATGTCAAACGACGAACGCAAGAAGTTCAACGACGAATGGCCAAGCAAACTGTTCTCTGGTGGTTGGATCTGCGCAACGTGGCCAACCGAATACGGCGGCAAAGGTCTGAGCACAATGCAAGGCGTTGTGTTGGCTGAAGAGTTTGCAAATGCAAAAGCTCCGATGCGTGCAGACTTCTTCGGCGACACGCTTGTTGGCCCAACACTCTTGCAGTGGGGTACAGAAGAGCAGAAGAAAGAATTCTTGCCACAAATCTTGAATGGCAAAATGCGTTGGTGCCAAGGTTTCTCGGAACCAAACTCCGGTTCAGACCTTGCAAGCTTGAAGACAACTGCAATTCTTGACGGTGACGAATGGGTCATCAATGGTCAAAAGGTATGGACCACACAAGGTCACCACGCTGACTATTGCTTCCTTCTCACACGCACAGATCCAGACGCACCAAAGCACAAAGGTATTTCATACTTGTTGGTGCCAATGAAGCAGCCAGGTGTTGAAGTTCGCGGAATTGTTCAGCCAGACGGAACCGCAGAGTTCTGTGAAGTGTTCTTCGACAATGCACGTTGTCCGAAAGACAATGTTGTTGGTGGCGTAAACAACGGATGGATTGTTACTAACTCCACCCTCGCATTCGAGCGCGGCATGAGTGCAACCACCGGATATCGCCGTTTCGAGTCTGAATACAAGGCAATGGTTCGTGGTGCAAAAGAGAATGGCAAGATCAACGATCCTGAAATTCGTCAGCGCCTCATGGAGTACTACACCAAGATCCAGATTCTGAAAATCAACGGACTTCGTTCTTTGTCTACAACATTGATGGGTAAGAAAGACCCGAGCATGGCGGCACTTGGTGCAACCAACAAAATGTTCTGGACCGAAATGCACAAAGCAGCCATGGAACTTGCTCTCGACATTTGTGGCGCAGACGCAATGCTTGTTGATTATGCAATGGGCGACGGAAACTGGCCAGGCACCGCACGCGAAAAGCGTCGCGAGGGTTACCCAGTAAGCGGCATGATGTCAGCGTTCTTCTTCTCTCGTTCCGAAACCATTTGGGGTGGAACGAGCCAGATTCAGCGCAACATCGTGGGCGAGCGCGTTCTCGGTCTTCCAAAAGAGCCAAGCAACAAGTAGTTTGTGTCCGTGGCAACACGTGACATTTCTTATTTCTCTGGCGTAGTGACTGCACCTTTTGGTGAGGTCACCGTTGTCGCTTCCGATTTTGGCGTGCGTTACGTCATGTTCTCTGAAGATGCGCATCCGAAGCCGTTGAGCGATATCAACATTCATTTGGACCCTCAACATCCTGTGGTCAAATCCACTCTTGATCAACTGCGCGAATACTTCAGTGGCGCACGCACTGCCTTTGACGTTCCGCTCGATCTTCACGGAACTGAATTTCAGGTCACAACATGGAGGTCGCTTGCTGGGATTCCGTTTGGGAAAACCATTTCCTATGGCGAGCAAGCTGCATCCATTGGTCGGCCAAAAGCGGTGCGCGCAGTGGGCGGAGCAAACGGTCGAAACCCGGTTGCCATTGTTTTGCCGTGCCATCGGGTCATTGGGGCAAATGGTTCGCTCACTGGTTTTGGTGGTGGAATCGCCGTGAAGCAGTGGCTATTGCAGCACGAACGAAGTGTCATCGCCAACTCGTAAACGTTTGTTTGTCTAGTCTGCATACATGAGCAATGTCGCAAATGTATTGGCCGTCATATTGATTCTCGTGTGCGCGGCAACAGCAATCATGGATTTTCGGAAATCAGAACAAATTGTTGAATCGATGAGGAAATTGAAAGTTCCAGTGGAGCGATTGCCAGTTCTGGGAGGAATCAAACTGCTTGCAGTCGCCGGACTCATTATTGGTTTTCAAAACATTCGACTCGCAGAGATAACTGGTCTGTGCCTGTGCTTATATTTCGCATTAGCTGTCACCACGCATACACGTGTGAAGGATTCTTTGAAAGAAACGTTTCCAGCATTCGCATTATTGGTCGTGTCAGCATTGTTTGTGCTGACAACAGTGGGTCAGTAAATTTCCGTTGGTTTAGCCGCGGAACTTATCCCAATCTGAATCTTCTCTGCCAAGTTCTTTAAATCGTTTCGAGATCCACAAAGGCACTTCCATAGGAACGCCTTGTTCGATGCCGCGAACCATGTCGCCATTCTCATCCCAGATATGGCACGTGTTTAAGTTCATTGCGTAGGAACGCTTGCGCTGTTCTTCAGTAGAGATATTTGGTGCATCCTGTGTGCCCATTGCTGCACCGACACGCATCGACCATCCGCTTTGAATCGCCACAGGTGCCATCGCCGCTAAAAGTGCGCCAATGTGGGTGCATCCACGAGGGCCACCGAAGAGTTCTTTCACTTTGTTGTTGAATCCACGTGCAATAGAGAGGCCAACCAGTTTCTGATAGTCCGGCTCGATATCTGTGCAATGGGTATGTGGGCGCTCCTTGAACTCCACATAAACAGACACAATCTCAAACATGGGGAAGGTGATCTCAAGATCGACCACCATGTGGTGCACCCACAACGGTTCTGGGTCTTCGGGTATGTACAGCCCTGCGGGCTTCTCGTCGCACACCACACCTCTTAATAGAAACTTGTCTGGACTGAGTTTGTATGTCCGCACTTCGTAGTTGCGAGTGTGAATAAGTTCAGCACCAGCGGGTGCTGCGGGGAAGTAATCGCGTGATGCCACGGCAAATACTGTGACAGAGCGAGCAATAGAGAGACGACTCCAAGCGGATTAGTCCTATTT
>Ga0208362_1000310_pt1 | contig 16706 bp, 20 predicted proteins | sample LakMenEpi13Oct10_FD_150693 | JGI IMG/M metagenome (GOLD analysis project Ga0208362, IMG submission 150693) | Freshwater microbial communities from Lake Mendota, WI - 13OCT2010 deep hole epilimnion (SPAdes) | ecosystem: Environmental > Aquatic > Freshwater > Lake > Epilimnion/Euphotic zone ... | reverse complement strand
ATTTCGACTTACGGAAATTTGGTATACGAAACTTGAAACCATATAGGCATAAGGAAAAAAATGGCACCTAAAGATATTTGAAATCAATTACCAGAAGAGAGATTTAAGAGAAAATGAATGCACTAATCAAAAGGTGGCTTAAAGAAAAGAATAGGGCTTAGTAATATTTAAAATTAGTGATTGGAAGATTAATTTGAGAGAGAATTGATTTACCAAGTAAAGAGGTACATAGAAAATGGCAAGAAAATAATGCCAAAAATGCAAATCAACAAAGATTTTCAAAAGGGGATCGCAATCTAAAACCCCGCTTTCAATGCAAGAATTGCAAATCTTGTTTCTCGGACAAGAAGCAAATCAACTACCAGAAGGTTTATTCAGAATATACAACAAACAAATAGACTTATTCAGAGCTTATAACTTATTGAAAATTATCTTGAGGAACGTCTTCTCCCAGAAGTTCTTGAAAAATTTCCATTATCAGAATCTTCTGGTGAATTTTGCTCTGAACTTGCAGGTGTATTAGCTTCAGTACTATTACTTGGTTCGAAGCTTGCTCTATTGTTCAAAAGCTCTTTCTCTTCTTTGACTGCCGCCTGGTTAATAGGTGTTGCAGAATTAGTTTCAGGTATCGTAGAAAATAATTGCTCAAATTCTCCAGGAGAAAAAAGCAGTCTAACTGATAGATAAATGGTCAGAAAAGAAGTTAAAGCCAAAACAATTATGAATGGAGAAATAAAAGTTTTTTTCTCAAACCAATGAGCTTCTAAATGATCTCCCCAAAATATTTTAAATTCTTCTGATTGACCAAGAAAAGAAGTTGCCTGATTATTTTTATTTTCAAGTTTCTTCTCAGCAGCGGTATTTTGAACATAATATTGTTCCTGTTGAGCTTGAGGAGTTGCCGAAGCTCCTACAATTTCTGGTGTGCGCCTTTGGTATTTTTGATTGGGTGCACTCATCGTAATTTGAACTTGATTCAAAATTTGACTTGAAATTCTGGGAAATTAGAAATCATTAATTTTTTGTTTGAAGAATTAATGATTTCCAGTTGATGAAAATAAACAAAATTCAGATGAACTTTATTGACTATTCCGAATATATATGTCTCAAATCAATTATCCAAAACCTGAATGAGAGCCATTTCAGTATTATCACCTAATCGTTTTGTGGTTTTGAGAATTCTAAGATAGCCACCTTGACGACTAATAAGCGGTTGAGAAATTTCCAAAAGCGGTTTAAGTAACTCAGCACTTAATTCTTTTCTGATTAACCTAATATAATGAAGCTTTTTTACTGGCTCTTGCTCTTGAATTGATTTTTTTGCCTTTGTAATAAGCTTTTCAAAGTATGGTCTAATAGCCTTTGCCTTTGAGAGAGTCGTCTGGATTTGCTTGTGTAAAATAATTTCTCTAGCAAGTGATCTGAAAAGAGCATTTCTTTGATCAGTTGGCCTGTTTAAATTGTTGTTCTTTTTTCTTAAATGTCTCATTATTGTTTTCTCCTATCGCACCATCATACCAAAACTAGAAGATCTAAACCCAAAATCGCTGCTTGGCTTTGGAGCAATGGGTGCTGCAAGTCCATGTTGAGCTTTTCTTGGATCATCTGACAAGAAAAAGCCTCTTTCATTTAAAGTTTGAATAACTTCTTCAGCTGATTTTTTACCGAAATTCTTAATACTCATAAGCTCATCAGTTGTCATTTCAATCAAATCTTGAAGCGTATTTTTATTAGCTCTCTTCAAGCAGTTGTAAGCTCTAACGGAAAGATTTAAACTTTCAATGCCAACATTAGAATAATCTTCAACAACTTCTTGTTTAACTTCTTGAGTGATAATAGTTGGAGCAGTCTCACCAGTGAGAGCCAAGAATGGATTAAGCTTACGCATTATTATCTTAGCTGCTTGGCTAATGGCTTTCTCTGGATCAATAGCACCATTCGAAACCATTTCGATAATCAATCTTTCAAACTTATTAGTTGAAGGTTCGCTTGATTCACCGATTCTAATTTGTTCCACCTGATAAGAAAATCTCTTAATTGGCATAAATGATGAGTCAAGTGGAATAACATCAATTGCACGAGTAATTCCCATTTGCTCTTCAGCCAAAACATAGCCTCTTCCCTTAGAAACAGTCATTTCAGCGACAAAATTCATATCTTCGGTAAGAGTTGCGATATGAATTTGTGGATTAATTAATTCAAGACCAGCTGGAAGGATGAGGTCTTTACCCGTAATTACACCTGCACCATTTGAATTAATTTGTACTGTAAAAATATCGTCTAAATCGGTTCTAAAAACTAAGGATTTGATATTGAGAATTACTTCAACAATATCTTCCATCAAACCTTTCAAGACAGAGAATTCATGAGTTACACCGTCAATGCGAAGACTAGTTACCGCGGTTCCTTCTAAATGAGAAAGGCAAACCCTGCGAAAGGTATTGCCAAGTGTTATGCCAAAGCCTCTTTCGAGTGGCTCTACTTCAAAGGAAGATAAAATACTTCCATCTTCTAATTTCTTTGTCTCGGTACATTTAATCGAAATATCCATTTATAAATTCTCCAGGCGATATGTAAGCTAAGTGTGGATGTTCAGTGTGAGCAGTTTAATGAAGCTTTAAAATTAAAACTGAAATCAGATCTAAATCAGGTTTGAGAAGCAATTCTTGATTTTTACTTTAGGATTTTGTCTTGAAGTCGAATTTACCGAAATTCTTAGCAAAATTCTTTACAAAGCAGTCTTTAGCAAATTCTTAAAAAACAAGTTCGAGAAAAACTTCTTTGCCCTTCAGAAAAAATCAAATTTAACTAAATAAATTGTCAAGAAAAAAATTCTACCTCAAAAAAGATTATGTAGGAACAGAATTACAAAAAATTTAGATAAATATCGAAATTTAATTTCTACACAAATTCAAAAATCAATTTAGAGAGGAATTAAACTCTTCTTCTCTTTGGTGCACGACATCCATTGTGAGGAATTGGTGTGACATCCTTAATAGCCTGAATATCAATTCCGACTCCTTGAAGAGATCTAATAGCCGATTCTCTGCCACTACCAGGACCGCTCACATATACAATCACGGATCTCAAACCACAAACAGTATAGGCTTCTTTTCCTGCTTTAGTTGCCGCAGATTGGGCTGCGAACGGAGTGCCTTTTCTGGAACCCTTGAAGCCACAAGCTCCTGCACTCGACCAAGTCAAGACACCACCATTGGGATCTGTAATAGAGACGATTGTGTTATTGAAAGTTGATTGAATAAAGACCAATCCATTTTGGGTTTTTAGTTTGGCCTTTTTCTTTTTTGTTGTTTTTCCTGATGCTACTGCCATGAAATTTAGAATCCTTTGAATTAATTATTGTTTTTATTTGTTTTAGTCAAAAGTGCTGATATTTTATCAAACTGCATTTACTGAAATTTTTATTTAAATTAAAGCTTTTGCAATTGAATCAAAGAATGAATAAAGCTTATGAAGCTCTCTTTCTTCTTTTCTCTCTGCGCTTACCGCCTTTATTCCTGCTCTTTTGGCCTCTAACAGGCAATCCTTCACGATGACGAATTCCTCTGTAGCAACTTATGCTTACTAGACGAGAAATGTGTGAATTAACTTCTCTCTTTAAATCCCCTTCAATCTTGAGATTATCGGCAATATATTTTTGAATTTGATTGACTTGGTCAGCAGTCAAATCTTTGGATTTAGTGTCATAGTGAATGCCCAAAGAATTTAAAATTTCTTGAGAAGTTGGTTTGCCTATACCAAATATATAGGTTAAAGCAATTTCAATTCTTTTGTCTGATGGTACATCGATACCCGCTAGTCTTGTCATTTTCTCTTAGCCCTGCCTTTGTTTATGTCTGGGTTCTTCACAGATTACAAATAGAACTCCTCTGCGCTTGACTAATTTGCACTTTGGACAAATCTTTTTTACTGAACTTCGTCTTTTCATTTCTCTTTAATAAATTGAATTGTTGCGTGGGTTTATGCTTCAGAAGCACGATCAAATGGAAATCAAAATTAATTAAATTTAAAGCTTAACTTCTAAATTCAACTAATTTAGTTTGTATATTCTTTTTGAAGACATATTAGTTTACTAAATCTTGGCGGCAAATGTTTGATAAATTTCTTAATATGTTTTCAAATTAATGCTCAAGCTTGAAATTAACTGGATAGAAAGTCCGATTAAGCTTTTTTTAAATACAAAAAATGAAATCCCAAAACCAAAAAGTTCAGAAAGTCCTTATTATTCACGGGCCAAATCTTAATTTACTAGGCACAAGAGAAATTGACGTTTATGGTTCTGAATCATTAGATCAAGTCAATCAAAAGATTCAAGAAAAAGCCAAAGAATTAAAAATAGAAGTAATTTGCAGGCAAAGCAATCATGAAGGACAAATAATTGATTGGATTCAGAATTCTAAAAATGAAAGTTTTGATAGGTTAATCATTAATCCAGGAGCTTATACTCACACAAGCATAGCGATAAGAGATGCAATTACGGGCATTCAAATTGAGGCTATTGAAATTCATTTGTCTAATATTCACAAAAGAGAAGAATTCCGTCATCACTCATATATTGCTCCAGTTTGCATTGGACAGATATGTGGATTTGGTTCTCATGGATATTTGCTTGCACTGGAAGCAGCTGTTATCTCACAGTAAAAGATTATTCCTTTTTCTTAAAAAAGCTAGCAAAGCCTTCAAGCGCAGACTTTTTATTTTCTTTATCCATAAGCTCTGAATTTATAAGTTCCAGCAAATTGCTTGGTAAGTCAGACTTAGTCGGGATTTTGACATTAATTCTGACATAGTGATTGCCAGATTTTCCGGTATCAAGCTTAATCCCCTTGCTATTGAGGGAAATTGTACTGTTTGACTGAGTGCCTGGTTTTATCTCAATTGGTTCGATTCCATGAACAGTTTCAGCATTTATTTGACCACCAACAATTGCTTGCCATACATTAATATCGATTTCTTCTAAAATATGCAAGCCTTCTCTTTTGAGCTTTTCATGAGGCTTAACCTTGAGCAGCAAATATAAATCTCCCGCCGCACCGCCGTTTTTCCCTTCATTTCCTTTTTGCGACCAAACCAAGCGGCTTCCATCTTCAACGCCTTTGGGAATCTTAATTTCTAAATCTTGATTTTCCTTAATTTGTCCTTTTCCATTACAGGGCTTACATGGCACAGGAATAATTTGTCCACTTCCATGACAGGTGGGACAAGTGCTGACTTGAGTAATTACGCCTAAAAAAGACTGCGAGCTTTTGCGAATTTCGCCGCTTCCATTACAAGTCGGACAGGTTTTAGTTCCAACGCTTAGATCAGCACCGCTTCCACTACAAACCGTGCAATTGATTAGCCTTGGAATCTGAATGGTTTTTTGCGCACCAAAGACGGCTTCCATAAAATCAAGATCCATGACAACTTGCATGTCTGGGCCGCGTTCACGCCCTTTACCTTGCTTGCCACCTCTTCGGCCACGCCCACCAGCAAATGAGCCGCCCCCAAAAAAACCTTCGAAAATATCTTGCAAATCATCAAAGATTTCTTCATTACCAAAACCAGCGCTATATGGAGAAGCTCCACCGCCTTGAGTATAAGCTTGATGTCCAACTCTGTCATAAACTGCGCGCTTTTGCTGATCAGCTAAAGTTGCATATGCCTCTCCAAGCTTTTTGAAAGTTTCTTCATTCCCAGTCTCACGATTATCTGGATGAAATTTACGAGCGAGCTTTTTGTATTTTTGCTTCATCTCATCAGTCGAAGCATTTTGAGTTACTTCTAGCAAGCTGTAATAATTTTCTTCGGACATTTTCGATAATTTATTTTTTGAGGAACTTATTCTGGGTTGTTAGGTGCAATTGCAACTGAGACTTGCGCTGGTTTTAGCACTTTGCCATTGAGCGAATAGCCAGGTCGAAAGACTTCCAGAATACTTCCTTCAGCTTTGTCTGCGGATGGGATTTGCGATAAAGCTTCTTGGAAAACTGGATCGAAAGAACTATCTAAATCTGGATTTATGCAGGTAAAGCCAATTGGTTCAAGTGATTGCATAAAACTAGTCCAAATCATTTTCATTGAACTCAGGACTTGACCCGCATCTGATTTTTCATTGAATGATTTGAGCGCATAATAAAAATGATCGAGCGGAGCTAGTAGAGCAGTCATTGCTGGCTCATAAGCATATAAGCGGAATTGTTCTCTTTCTTGCTGGGTTCGGCGCAAAAGGTTTTGATAATCGGCAATTGATCTTTTGGCCTGATCTTCTAATTGCGCACATTTTCCTTGCAATTCGGCAATGAGGGCTTCATTGTCTTTTTCTCCCTCTGAGTCGGTGAATTGTGGCTCTTCTTGTGATGGATCGCTCAATCTTTTATCCTCTTAAACTAAAAATATTTGATAGGTAATTGGTAAGTATATAACTCAAAAGAAATTTAATAAAAATATTTTACTAGGATTATCGCCTACAGAGATTAATTCAATTGAGCATGATGATTATGAAGCTTGGGATGATGTCTTGGAAAGAATATTTTTTTTGATTGTGGGGTGGAGGGAAGAGATTTTGATTCGGTGATGAAGTATTGGGAAGTGGATGAGGATTTAGAAAAAAGTAGATTGGAGATGCTTGACTCAGTTGAACTTGAGAGGGTTCGGTTGGAGGAATTAGTTGGAGATTTTTAGAACAGTTAATAGAGATTAAATAATAAGCAAATTGAATTGATAAGAAAAATTATAGGAAACGCCAGCCCAGTACCCGAGGAGGCTCTTTTAAGATCATCGAGTCTTGAATGCAATTCTTCTAAACGTTCATCAGATGTGTAACATTCTAGAAAGTCGTTTTTAGTCATATAATCGTTGTTTCCAGATATTTTTTTCAAAATCTTCCTTATTTCATGCTGCATATGAAGAAGAGAAAGAAAAGTTAGAAGGACTGAAGTAAATAATTGTGCTTCTTTGGAAATAGGTTCTGCAAATTCCATTTTTTACTTTTTTAAGGTTTATTTTCTATGTCTCCAATTGTAAGACTTCACATAGTTTTTAAGTCTCCAAATGCCTAACCTTTGTTTCTTTGCTTGTTCTTCAAGCTTTTTATAAGCAGCTTCAGTAGCTGGAGGAAGGAAACGAGCATAGTTCTAAAAGAGGGATTTCCCCGTTAAGTGAAATTAACACTGTGGTATTATCATTATCGATAGGCTGGGTATTCTCGGTCGGTTAAAGGCTCCCTTTTTGGGGGCTTTTGGCTTTTTAGGGAAAGATTTTCAGCCCATGCGGAATTATTTTGGATTGAATGATTTCAAAGGCTCTATCCTCGTAACCTAGTGCATGGCGTGCGATTGGATAGGCACATAAATCAGAAAGTTGTAGTCCTATCTCATTTTCTGTCTTTTTCATACACCAAAGTGTTTTAGAAATCCTTCTCTGAAAGCGTGAAGCTGTTATAAAGTCTGTTCCTAGCTCTTTTAAGTAATTGAATTCAAATTTTAATTCTTTATCTAATTTTGGATTCCTCGATTCTGCGATGAAATCAATATTTTCAATCTTTTGATTTTCGGCAAATAATATAAGTCTTTCCATTGATAGCTTTAAGCTCAAATGATAAGGGTGCTCAGGAGCTGTATACTGAGATTTGATTTTCTCTTTGTGAATCACCGAACTGACAATGCTTATTGGTATCTCTGAAAATAATTTATTTATAGCCTCAAGAAAAGCTATCTTTCTAACTCTGTTATTCAAGGTCGAAAATACACCAAGCGAGCGTCTTATATCTCTCGAATGAAGAATGACATTAGTTGAATTGAAGAACTGAAGCTTAAGTTGATTTACTTTCTCAACTACTAGTGAGTAATTATTTTCTTCAACTAAAACAACACAAAGAACAAAAACTGAAAAGTCTTTTTCAATATGAGTTAAGTCTGGATCACCAGATTCGTCTATAAAAGCTAAATATTTCATTTAGTGATTTTACCAATAGAGCTTATTCTGTATAGCTTTTAAGTTGGATATACATACCAGATTCGCTCATTGGAATTAACTAAGCGAAATCACCCTTTCCAGAAATGACTCAAATAATGACCGAGTTTAAATAAATTAATTTCTCTGAGTTTGCCTCTGGCCTTTATCAATTGACCTAATCGTACAGTTGCAATATTATTCGGGTCTAAATTTTTAAATTTGAAACCAGCTGTGAAACCATTAGTGAAATCATCAAATGAATTTGGACGGACGCATTCAAGCTCAAAAGAAAAAGCTTCAACCTCTTTGGGTTCAAAGGTTAATTGATAAGTTTCGCCTTCATGAATTTTATTTTTCATAGTTTTTGGAAACCACAAGCTGATGCCATTTTTGCTCAATTCACAACCAGCAAACTTCATCTCTCTATGACCTCTAAAGGTAGATTTGAAAGTTAAAGGAATTGAAACAACAAAGCGTTCACCGTCTCTTTCTGAGCTCGACATCTCTTGCTTGGGAATGTCCATTGCATATTCATCAAGGCCATATTTATCAGTTTGCAAAAAGCCTTTGATTTGGCTAGACCATAATTCAAAAAGATTTTTGTTTTGAAAAGCTAATGAAATCACTGTGCCTTCAGGAAGAGGCCTAGGTGGGAGTAGTTTGCGAAATAAACCAATGGGTGGTCTTAGACAAGAAAGCGTCAAGAAATTATGCTTATCAATTTTGATTTCAACTGGTATAAATCCAGCTCGACTATTTGGCAATTCAGCTCTAGCCCAAAACTTAGCCGTGTCGTATTCACCAGCTAAAGGGTGATTGTTGTATTGTTCAGGCAAATTAATTGCGGACTGATAAAGCTCTTCATTAATTGAATTTGGTTCTGAAATTAATTCTGAATTTTCTGGCAATTCTTCTAATTCCATATTCTCATCTAATTCTTCGTCTTCATTCTGCGCGGGGTCAAACTGCATGACTTCTTCTTCGTCCAGAATTTGTTTTTGAGCTTGAGTTTTATCTTGTGTAATCATATTTACAATTTAACCTTAAATCTTCTGATTTGAAAATATGCTTTCAGATTAAATCGCCATAAGAATTCTCGACCTACAAAAACTGAGTGAAAACACATAATGAAAACTTTGATGAAACACTTTAAGGAAACTTTGAGAAAATCTCAACACTTCCAATAAAAGAAGAAAATAAAAAATGAATTTAAATAAACAAGTTTTACTTTGCGTAAACATCGATCATGTAGCTACTCTCAGGCAAGCAAGAGGTGGAATTTACCCGTCAGTTGTAGAAGCAGCCCAATTGACTGAAAGCTCTGGAGCTGATGGAATTACTATTCATTTGAGAGAAGATCGCAGGCATATTCAAGATGCTGATGTATTTCAGCTCAAAGAAATTATCCGAGGCAGATATACCCTTGAAATGGCTGCTAGTCAGGAAATTCTCGAAATTGCAAAAAAAATCAAACCCGATCTCCTGACTATTGTCCCCGAAAAGCGTCAAGAGCTCACTACTGAAGGCGGACTTAATGTAATTGGCAATGCCAGTGAATTAAAAGAATTTCTTCTTGAGGTTAAAAAGGCTAATTTGCAAGCTAGTTTATTCATTGATCCTGATCTCGCCACAATCGAGAAAGCCAGAGAGATTGGTGCGAGCAGAATAGAATTGCATACTGGAAAATATGCCAATTGCCCTATCAATTCTCCTGAAGCAGAAAGTGAATTCCAGAACCTGAAAAAAGCAGCCGAATTCGCTCATTCAATAGGCTTTATTGTGAATGCAGGGCATGGTCTCAATTTGGCTAATTTACCTAAGATTTTGCAGATACCAAATCTTGAAGAATTACATATAGGTCATTCGATCATAGCGAGAGCAGTAATTGTTGGTTTGAATCAGGCAGTTAAAGAAATAAAGGATATTCTCAAATGACAGAAAAGCACCCAAATAAAAAGCCTCAAGTTTCAAAATTTCAAGATTGTATTATTGTCGAAGGTATTGCTTGCTATGCTTTGATCGGAGTTGCTGATAATGAAAGAGCCATTGGGCAAAATCTCAGAATTGATTTAGAGGTTTATGCTGATCTCAGGCAGGCTGGCGAAAGTGATTTACTAAGTGACACGGTGAGTTATGTGGCATTGAGCCAAAAAGTGCAATCAGTAGTTCAAAAAAAAGATTATCATTTGCTTGAACACCTTGCATCATCAATCTGCAAAGAGATTTTCCAGGATTTCTCATCAATTGACGCTGTAGGAATAAGGGTGTGCAAACCGCATATTCCAAGTCGTGATTTTAAGGGAGAAGCCAGCGTCTATATTTTTAGAGAAAGAAATGCCTAGGTGAAAATTTATTCACATTCCAATCTTTCTACTCTCTTATCGCTCAAAAAAGCGGAAGCTTCATCCAGGCTCAAATTATTTTGCACTCTTTGTCCGTATTGATTGATAATGAATCGATCTTCAGAGCCTGCCTTAATAACCGTAAATTTGACTTGACTACGGGTAAAAAGTCAGCTTCCATGCTTGAGCCATTCTCCGTTGAGCATTGTTCTAATGCTTACTTTGTTTGAGCTTGATTCCACCAATAGTTTTTTGAGAAATACGGCTTGGCGGAAGTGAATCTATGTGATTAGAACGCATAAAGCTATGACTGTTTTTCGGAGCAATTGCAAACTTCATGAATCATTTCCATGACTAAATCACTCAGCTCCTCATTAGACAAGCTATCAAAATGTTTCCACAGAAGATCCACATAATCTCTCTGAGCACTCAGTTCTGGATAAGCATCGAATAATCTTTCAGGTGTTCTATATGATCTGTAGCTATTGATGGCTCTAACCAAATCCAAAGACTGACTTAATTCAGTGGTGGTTGCTTCAGGAAGCCCAGATTTTCTAATAGCGTCTTCGCTTGTTCCAAGAAAAAGCATCCATAATTCGCTATTGTAATCAATAACTTGATTGAGATCTTCGAATTGATAGTCTTTCATATTTCTTGCTCTCTGTTTTACACCTCGTTTGTCTATGTTCAAAGTAATCAACAAAGTTTAAAGATTGATTTAGGTGTGAAAAGAAATTTACTTTTTCTGCAAAAACTAGGAGGAAAACCACGTTAAAGTAAAGTCACTCCCAAAAGCCAAAATGAAATTTTTGAAATAAACGTGATTTCAACTAACTCTCAAAAACAATTAGATTTTGTTAAAGAAAAACTCAGATTGAATATAAGCCATGATTCAATCATTGATCTCGCTATTATTTTGGGTTCAGGACTAGAATTCACTTTACCTATGAAATCAAGTCAAATATTGGCTTACTCAGATATTCCTGGATTGCCACAAATTGGCGTTAAGGGACACAAAGGTCATATGGTTTTAGGGGAAATCGAGGGCTCAGCAAAAAAAAGCCTCAAGGTTTTAATCTTTGCTGGGCGTTTTCATTTATATGAGGGTTATAACCCCGAACAAGTGCAATCTCTAATTCAGCTTATTATTGGACTTCAAGCAAAAAATCTTTTGATTACCAATGCTGCTGGTGGAATTGCTGAGAATTTGCAAGTTGGCGATTTGATGATTATTAATGAAATCAAGGATTATCAAAACGATGGCGAATTAAATTCCTCAAGAGGCTTGCTTAATTGCCTCACTAAGCCTACTCTCAAGGTCGATACCAACTTGACAAGCTTCTTGAAAAGCCTTAATTCAAGTGATGAAATTAATTTAAAACAAGGTATTTATGCTGCTGTTTTAGGCCCAAATTTTGAAACGGACGCTGAGATTCAACTTTTCCGCAATCAAGGATGCTCAGCAGTTGGCATGTCAACTTATTTGGAAATGAAATTAGCTTTAGAAAAGAATTTAAATGTCGCTGCTTTGTCGATAATCACCAATTCATGGTGTCAAAAAGGGCAACCATCACACCAAGAAGTTTTAGAAAATTCCAAGCTTGCTCAGAAAAAGCTGGATGCTGTTATAAGTAAAATACTTGATGACATCACATAGAAAGCAAAGTCACAACTAAAGGTGGTTTTATTTAATCAAGCCCCAGCTGAGAGTAGCTGAACAGGTCAAGAAAATCACACCAAAAACCCAAGTAATAATATTCAAGGTTCTTTCAACTTTGCTGCTGGTGCTAAACATTTGAGCTGAGCTACCAATACTACCAATTCCTTCTCCCTTAGCTGAGTGAAGCTGAACTAATATTATAGTTATAGCAGCTGAAGCAATTTGTAAAGTTTGAAGAAAATGAATCATAGGAATTAAAAATATCGAGGATAAAGTATGGATTTTTGAGCTTTGAAATTTAATTTTGCATTTTAAAGACTTTTACAGAATTCTAGCAATTCATTATTATTTGGCATGCCTTCTATGATTTTCTGAATTATTCCCTTTTTATCAATTACAAATAAAGTACGTTTAGGCAATTCTGCTCCGACTGATAAGTCGTTGCTCAAAGTCCCTTCTGCATCAGATAAAAGTTTGAGAGAAGCCAATTCATATTTTGCAGAAAAACTTTCATGGCTTTTGATTGAATCTTGGCTAATACCAAAAACCTCAATTCCTTTATTTGTAAAATCTGACCAATCATCACGAAAAGCACACATTTCTTTTGTGCAACCTGGGGTGCTGTCTTTGGGATAAAAAGCTAAAATAAAAACTTTTCCAGCTAGTGAAGATGAATCGATCTTTTCTATTCCAGCCTTGGATGAATAACAATCGAGAATAAAATGAGGAAATGGATTTCCAACTTGAGGTTTTGACATTTTGATAATTTGGAAAGAGTTTATGGTGAAAATATTTGAGTAAGTAAAAGGTTTAATTAATTGAATTAAGCTAATTAAGAATGAGGGATAACATCATATTCGAAGTTTAAGAGAGTTGAGTCTAAATTGCATTATGAAAATTTGAGCTATTGAATCAAAACTTTAAAACCAAAAATCCAATTTACTGGGTAACTACTAATTGATTTTCTGAGTGGTTTTCTGGGGCTATCCACAAAGTTTTATTAAAAATCAATTTTCAATAATCTAATCTTAAAAGAGCTGCATTAATTTGAATTATGCAATCACATCAATACTCTACATTTAAAAGGATTCTGCCTATGTTCAGCTGGTTAAAATTCAAGAAGAAAGCTCCTAGTCAGGCTGACTATACAATAACAAAATCAAATCCACTTTTATTTGAAGGAAAAGATTCTTTTGGAGAAGATGTACGTATTGTCATTGATTTGCGAGCCGGCAAACAACCACCGGAGGGAGAAGAACTAGAGAAGCTTCAATTGAATTCTCGCAGATATGTTTTCCTAAAAACTAATGAAAGAACTGAATATGAAAAAGAAATCAGATCAATCGAAAGCTTTTTCAGAGATGCAGGAGTTTACTTCATCAACTGGGACAGAATTCAATAGATCTGATTTAAATGTAATTTGCTAATTTCGAATTGAACTCGCAATAAAGCTCAGCTTTTAGTTACAAAAAACTTATTACCACTTCCACCATTGAGTAGTTTCTACGGTACCATCAGGACATGCACCACATTTGTCTTTTGGTTCACATTTTGCTTGTGGAGAACACTTGTCGGCTTTTGGAGCACATTTATCTTTGACTGGACAACACATGGTTTTGGCTTCAGACATTGTGCTTAAGCAAAATGAAGCAAGAACGAGTAAAGAGAAAAGAGCAATTTTATTTTTCATAATGAATATAAAGGTTAGTATCAACAATTTGAAATTTAAGTTTACATTCTAAAAGTAGATTCGAATCTTTAAATCCTTGTAAGGTAATTGTTAGATGCGACTAAGAGCCATTGAACGATTGTGTTACTGTTTTTCTTAAAAATCAAGATCTGGATTTCTGTAGTTCCATTGCTTTGCTCACCTGATAAGCTTATAGAGATTTTATTCTCTAAAACCCCTCAATTATCGAAAGTGGGGACTTCGGAACTCATTAAACACATTGCCTCAAACAGCTTACAAAGACATAATTGATTTTGAAACAGGCTTAATTCCTCAATTTAGAGCCAATTTTGATGAATTGAGAAAATACATTCAAACCTGTCAAGATGAAAACAAAACGATTTGGATTTGCAGTTCCTCCGAGAAAGACCTAAGAGAAAAGCTTTCTGATATTTCACTACAAAATATAATCTTTAAGCGACCTGTAGATATTGAAAGAGGATTTCAAATTGGCAATAGTGTTTTACTCACTGACTTTGAGCTCTTTAATAAGAAAGCAGTTATTGGAATTAATAAGCGCAAAGGTTCAAAGCAAGATGAATTTATTCCAATTGACTTAAATTCAATTCGTTATGGTGACTTTTTGGTTCACCTTAAGCATGGAGTCGGCAAATTCACAAAGCTCAGAATTATTGAATTGGATGGTCAAAAGCGCGAATACATTACGCTCGAATATCATAATGGTGACTTGCTCAATGTGCCCGTTGAACAAATGAATTTGTTGACTCTATACAAAGGAGCTGGCGAGGGACAAGCGCCCAAACTTTCCAGACTTGGCGGAATTGATTGGGAAAAAACTAAATCGCAAGTTCGCAAAGCGGTTGAAATAATTGCCGAAGACTTGGTTGAACTTTATGCAAAACGCTCTCTGGAAGGTGGGCATGATTTTGGCCCTGATACGCCATGGCAAACTGAGCTCGAAGATTCATTTCCATATAAAGAAACTCCCGATCAAATTAAGGCAATTACCGAAATCAAGTCTGATATGGAATCTGGGCGGGTTATGGATAGGCTTATTTGCGGTGATGTTGGTTTTGGTAAGACAGAAGTAGTAATTCGTGCCGCTTTCAAAGCCATGATGGCAGGCAAGCAAGTTGCTGTAATGGCTCCAACAACTATTTTGGCTCAGCAGCATTATCGGTCTTTCACTGAGAGATTTGGAAAATTCCCTGTCAAAATCGATTTGCTAACACGTGCCAAAACCACGGCTCAAAAAAAAGAAGCTTTGGATAAATTGCAAAATGGTGAAGTTGATTTGGTAATTGGAACGCATGCTCTGCTAAATAAAGCCATTAAATTCAAAAACATAGGTTTAATCATTGTTGATGAAGAGCAAAAATTTGGCGTAACACACAAAGAAAAACTCAAAAAAGCTCATCCAAACGTTGCAGTAATTACAATCTCGGCTACGCCTATCCCACGTACTATGCATATGGCGCTTAGTGGTATTCGGGAAATGTCGCTCATTAGTACGGCTCCTCCAGGCAGACTACCAATTAAAACACAAGTGTCTGAAATGGATCAGAGACTGATTCGGGCAGCTGTTTTACGCGAAGTAGAAAGAGGCGGACAAGTTTTCTATTTGCATAACCGAGTAGAAAGTATTCAAAATAAAGCGATTGAGCTGATGAAGCTGATTCCTGAAGCATCTTATCGTGTGGCGCATGGACAAATGTCAGAGCAGGAAATCAGCGAAACAATGGAAAGTTTTGTAAATCATGAATTTGATGTTTTGATTGCAACTTCAATTATTGAAAACGGCTTAGATATTCCGAATGCAAATACTTTAGTTGTTGAGCATGCTGAAAGATTAGGCCTTTCACAAATTCATCAATTACGAGGAAGAGTAGGGCGTTCTAATGATCCATCTAAGCCAGGTTATGCATTGCTATTTCATCCGTCGCTAGAAAGCCTGACCGAGCAAGCCAAAGCCAGACTGGAAACAATTTCTAGATACACTAGTTTAGGCTCGGGCTATCAAATTGCGCTCAGAGACATGGAAATTAGAGGAGTTGGCAATTTGCTGGGAGCGGCACAGCACGGGAAAGTAGTATCAGTTGGTTTTGAACTTTATTGTGAAATGCTGAATGAGGCAATTATGAAATTGAAAGAAAAGTTTGATTCAGCATTGGATGATGGCGCCGAAGGTTTACCCGCTCAAACGCAAACTAACAAAAACAAAAAAGCTTCCAAAATTCTTTCACTTGAAGAAAAACCAATTATTGATTTCAAAATTAATGCCTATATCCCAATTGACTGGATTGAAGATGATATTCAGCGTGTCAGGGAATATCAGAGATTGTCTGAATGTGAAAGTTTATTGCAAATACAAGGTTTGGCAGACGAATGGGCTGATCGTTTTGGAAAATTGCCCAAGCCCGTTAGTGATTTAATTCGAATTGTGAAATTGCGCATCATGGCGTCCGAAGCGGGAATAGTTGGCTTGATTAGACCAATGGGTGATTTTATTGATCTAGCCAGCAAAATTAGATTACCCGAATGGAATGCAATCAAAGGAAATTTACCGAAATGGCTTACAGATAGATTGGCAGTGAGATTTCCAGAAGGCCATTTGTCCAAAATCATGATTAGGGTTGGAGATTTGGAAACCTCTCATCAATTGGACTTGCTAGAAGAGTTGTTTGAGAAAATGCGTGGATAAATTAATTTTCTTAGAAATGAACTGCATAAGTAGAAAAAAAAGGTGTTGTTCACCAGTGTTAAAGAGTTTAATAGCGATGATTAAAATCTGAAAATAAAATCCGAGAATTAGCTGTCTAGAATGTGATAAACATTAAAAATTGTAGTCAGTTCTTGCAAAATCGAGATCTACTTTTTTCCCACTAGTGCAGTCCACTGGACGAGAGTAAGATATTTGTTTATTAGAAGGATACAAAGAATAAATCTTTGCTATAAGCTGAGGATTATCATTAGGGGACTTCTTTAAAATAGCGTTTTTCAGCAAAAGCATTCAAAAAAATCTGGTTCACCCTGAAAATTTCACAAAACACACCATTTT
>Ga0208362_1000309_pt1 | contig 16744 bp, 10 predicted proteins | sample LakMenEpi13Oct10_FD_150693 | JGI IMG/M metagenome (GOLD analysis project Ga0208362, IMG submission 150693) | Freshwater microbial communities from Lake Mendota, WI - 13OCT2010 deep hole epilimnion (SPAdes) | ecosystem: Environmental > Aquatic > Freshwater > Lake > Epilimnion/Euphotic zone ... | reverse complement strand
AGCAGTAGGAGAAAAAATAACTTTAAATATTGCGGATGGAATTACTTCTCAAGTACAAATAGATGAAGCTTTAAAACAAAAAGTAGATGGTGTAAATGATGCCATAAAAAGCACTGGAAACATTCAAGGCGATAATATTCATCTTCAAGTTCAGCTAGAGACCGCATTCTACGATACTTTAGTAAACAATGAAGGAAGCATTCAAGCTGGTAGTTTAGTAATTAATAATGGCTGTATTGAACTAATTGGACATACCAATAATAAGCAAGGAATTGTTCTTAATTCAGGTAAGCTGGAAGCTGATAATGTAATAGTAGTTGGAGATAAAACAGGTTTAATGGCTGGAAGTGACATTGCTGGAAATAAAATACTAATCGGTGGAGATTATCAAGGAACATTGTCTGACTCCGCTCTCACTTTAGGAGAGGGGTTGGGGGTGAGGGCTTTCAACTCACAAATAACTTACGTCGATAAAGACGCCGTAATAAATACAATTGGTGATAACAGTAAAGTAATTGTTTGGGCTGATGATACTACTAGGTTTTATGGGAGCATATTAAGCTCCTCCTTACAAGGAGGCGGGGGAGGTAATTCTTTTGTGGAAGTTAGTGGTAAGAATTACTTGGATTTTAGAGGTAACGTAAAAGCTGATACATTATTACTTGACCCAACGGATCTGTATATTGTGGCAGATGCGAATTTTCCTGTTGGTAGTAATGAGATTGTGAGCCCCTTTACACCAGTCGGAGATGTTTCATATATTAAAGCCTCTGTATTGCAAAGTGCATTTAATAATGCAAAAGTAAACATTTCAACAAATAGTTCAGGTAGCGGAAATGGGGATATTAGTTTTGAAAGTGGCCTGACTTTTAATAATGTAAGAGGTACTTTTAGAGCCGATAGAGATATTAACTTGGGAGCTGGAACTAGTTTCACTCAACATTCATCAGCTGTACCAATACAATTGGTAGCAGGAAGAAATATTAATTTGAATCAAAATAATTTTACATTAACCCCTTTTCAATATGGACAAAGAACTGATGGTATTGAGAATACTAATCCCAATTCAGGTGCAGTTGCGCATCGTTTATTATTTGCGGCAAATTCATCTTCAGTAGATCAAAATGGGTTATTTAATGAACTTAGCAATAGCGGATCAACAATATATATGCAAAAGCTTTACAATGGTTCACCCTCTTCCCCAATTCTTGCTATCTTTGCCTCCGTGAGTGATTGGAATGGAATGATGACTCGAGAAAATTGGACAGGGCCAAATAGCCTTGGGTACTATAATCGAGATTTAACAAATAGACCCACAAGTAATATTAATTTCAACTTAATTGCTCAGGGTGGTTCATCCTTAACGGCAGAATTTTCTCCCACTATAAATATTCCCAATTCATTTGTGGAATTAGATATGGGGCTTAATACAGGATTATTTGCTCCAAATATTTCTAATTCATCTTTGCATCTAGATATTAATACCAACAACAACTCACCATTATCTTTATGGGGCTGGGGAGGCTTAGGGATAACAACTAACAATATACAGTTCAATGGCGTTAATAATACTCTTAAGGTAAAGAGTGGTAGAAATGATGGTTGGTTTCAACAATGGGGAAATATAGCAACTCAAGGGCCACTACACTTAACTTTTGTTGATTATTTCAATGTGAATGGTGGCTGGTTTTATGGTGGACCATTGCATATTGATTACGAGGGTAGTACTCCACCCATAAATGTTTTTTCTGCAGGCTGGGGACTAATCTTAGGCTCTTCGGGAAATGATTCTGCAATTTTTGATTTGCCAATTGGCAATTGGAATGGAGCTATTAGTATTAGTGCGCCTGATGCAAGCTCTGTGAGTATTGGGCAATTAATGAAGACTGCTGCTAACATAAACATTAATGCTCCAAAAGCGATAGTTAACATTAGTTCACCGAGTATTAATGCTTCCACCGTTAATATCAAAGGATATACTATCGATCAATCAGCTAATTCCGTGATAACGACAAATAATATTTCATTATCTGCTTATAGTGGGAATATGCTTGGTCAAAACAAGGTTACAAACCTCAATGGATCTTCTTTTTTTGGTGGTGATTTTGTATTTAATAATGGAATGGATTTAATAATAAACGGAAACTTAAATGGAGAAACTACTAGCGGAAACAATTGGACTCTAGATCTTGTATCAAGTGGCAAACTATCAACAACACCTGGAATTGCTATTACTGCCCCATCAATCAGCCTGGAAGCTTCTACTCTGGAATTGAATGGAACATCATTGAAGGCAGTGAATAATATTTTTCTTAGAGGAGATGAAATAGATCTTCTTTCTAATTCTTCATTAACAGGAGGTAGTTTTTTAGAATTCACAACATATACACCAACTTTAAATATGGGAATTGGCATGGCTGAAATGACTGGCAGACTGGATATAAGCACTAGTGATTTATCAAAAATATCTAATACTTTTCAGGAAATTATATTTGGAAGTGATAATTACACTGGTAGTATGTATTTAGCTAGCACTATTGATCTGTCTTCGACAAACAGTAATGTTACTTTGCAAGGTAAAGATTTAACCATCGGTACAAGTACCCCAAGTACAATTATCTTGGAAGATAATAAAAATCTCTCCATGAATGCCAATAATGACATCACTATACAGAATGATATTACCTTGTCACGGTTAAACGATTTACATCTTAATTCAGGGCGAAGTACTACTATTAATGCTGGAGTTGATTTAGTGACGAATGGAGGTGATATAACTGTCAAAATTAATGATGAAAATGCAGACCCATTTTATAGAGCCAGTGGAAATGCTAAATTTCAGGTGGGTACGCAGGGCAGCACATTAATGAGCACAATGGATACAAATGGTGGGAATTTGAGTATTTCACCAGGTGCTTTTGGTGGTACACAAATAGGATCTGTCAATTTTGAGGGTGGTTTGACTGGAATGAATAATTGGACACGTACTCCAGGCTCCACAATTAATACTGATGGGGGTAATATTTATATTTTAAGCAAAGCGGCTAGTGATGTGAATTCCAGTCTGAATCTTCTTGCAAATATTTATGCAGGTTCAGGTGATATTTATATTGAGGGTATATCTGATAGTCGCCGTGGACTGGTTACTGCTGGTGATTTATTCTCATCAGGGAATGTAACTTTAATAGGTAGAAATCCTGTGCAAAATAATTACTGGGCTTCTATGGGATTACTCATGGGCAGTAATCTTGTCAATTCTGGAGATTCTACTAAAAGTGTTAATCTTATTGGACATGGTGGCAGTATTGGTGTTGCTATTTCTGATGGATTATGGGGAGAACAAGCTTCTGGTTATGGTCGTGTAACTATAACTAATGGAGCAGCTTTAAAGATGGAAGGTGAAGCAGGAGAATTTAATGAAGGTTGGGGCGCAGGAGTAAAAATATTAGCAGGTGGTATTGTGTCTAATGGAAGTGTAGAAATAGATGGGTTCACTTCTGCAAGCTATAGTCACGGTGCTGTTTCAATTTTATCTGATATTCAGACCGAAACAATTTCCATTGACGCAACTTCTACTAATTCATCTTTTGGATTGTTGAACCTTGCAGAAGTGACTAGTAATAACTCTGCTACTTTCAATGTTGCTTCTCCGTATATTGAAGGTAGTTTGTATAATGCAGGAGTAATAAAAACAAACAATGGCTCTTTAACAATAACCTTGGATAATAGTACAGCCGGTAAGGCTATTATTAACGCTAAAGAATCAACATCAAATCCAGTTTTTTGTTTCACTGGAACCTGTCCAACTCCCACGAGAGGAATTATTGAAACGACAAGTACTGACTTGCTCAAGATTACTGGAACTACAAATGGTACTTTAGCCATCCAAAACGATGGAACAATCGGAGGCACTAACTCATTAGCAAATATTCAAATAAGCGGAAATGGTATTTTGAATAATACAACAGGAATAATTGAAGGTGGCAGTGTTTTAATTAATTCAAGCTTGAATGCTGATATTCACGGTACTGTAAAAAGTAATAACGGTGACATTACAATACTAGCCAGCGGAAATAATGATAGTGACATTAACTTCATTGATGCAAACATTAATTCAGCAAACAATCTTTTGAGTATCGCAAACAGTGATATTTTAATTGACCCAACAAGTACAACTACCGCTGGGGACGCTGTATTTGTAGTTGATAGAGTGAATCCATTTTCAATCGGTAGCGGCACTTTTTCAATTGATGGTGGTAGTTCAATTAATGCTGGAGGACGAGTATTGCTTTACACTGCACGTCCTGATCAAAACTTTATTGATCCAAATGCAAGTATTCAATCTGGCTTAGGAGGTACTTTCAACCAATCAACTTTTGCAACATCCGCTAGCGGGCCTTATATTAGTAATCAATTTTGGGGCGCATATTATGGATTGTCTTCTGATCCAGTAATTACAGGGAGGGGAATAGTTGGTTACGATGATTTAGCCCATCATTATTTTAAATATGGAAATTTGCTTCCCGAAATGAACGGGGTATTTTACAAGTTGGCGTTAAGTTTAATTCCTATTCCTCCAGAGGTTATATTGCCGCCCATAATCAATCCATTTGCAGGAATGATGAATAACAGTGGTGGACTGACAAACTCACTACTTAACTACGATAATACAAAAGCACCTGATACATCAACTAAAAAGCAATTTAAATTTATATATGAAGTAGACAAAAACAAAGATGGAATATTTTCTACGAATGATATTGTCTTTGAGTATACAGGTTTTGAAGAATCCCAAGCCTTAGATCTAAACAGTATTATTCCAGAAATTTTAAAGTTTGAAATATCAGAAGATGGCATATTTGATTCTAAAGTAAAAATATTAGACTTAAATACAGGCTATGAAAAAGAGATGAATGGGAAGTTAGAGTTACCGGTAGTTGGTGAGGATACAATCCCCTGAAAAGATTTACATTAATTCAGGACACTTCTATTAAGTCTCTTCAAACCCCAAACCCCTAAGAGGGGGCTTTTAGTTCTCTATTTGAGAGCCCCTTTTCAGGGGTCGGCGAAAGCCGGGGGTTGAAAAAGCTTAGTTTTTAGAAGCTCCCTTCAAAAATTCAAATCTAAAGCTTTATTTGATTCTGATTCGATTGCAACTAGTTTTACGCTTCAGGAAACGATTTACCAGCTGAGACCAATTTAGATTTGAATTGAGCTCAAACAGTCACTCTAGCTACTGATACTGGTAATATTCTTCAATCAAGGGGAAGTTTGACTGGCACTAATTTAATTTTGGATCTAGATGGTGGAAATACTTCGAGTGCAAATAGAAGATTCATCCTTATTATTTGGCTCAGTATTTTTCATTTGTTTAATATGATCTACAAAATTGTTTTGACTTCTATTTTTAAAGCATTTAATGACAAAGTTACTTCTTGAATAAAAAGTATTAGAGAAACAATCAAGCACAAAACACCGAGTGCAAAAGAGAATATAGCAAGAGACTCAATTGACCAGCCAAGAAACCCAACAAAAAACAAACTGAGAATAGTAATAGAAACAAATAAAATGCAACATACTCCCGAGAATATAACTCCTCTTAAAAGCCTTGCTCTTTTATAGAGTATATGAACTTGCTCTGACAATCTTTCTTTATCAGTGAGAGAACAATTTTGGACTTCTTTGACAATAACCCTTATTCTGTCTATTGCTCTACCATAACGATTTGTCATAGATAAAAGTAATAAACCCGCACCAGAGATCAAAGTAACCGGAGCAATCGACGATTGTAATAACTGAGCTAAATCATGAATACCACTAATTATCATATTTTCTATTCCTTATTTATGTTTGTAGTTTTCAAATCCCTAGTTCTTCAATATTCAATTTACAAACTTTCTACACAATATACATTTTCATTAATATTGAAAGCTGAAAATCATTTCTTTAGATTACTCTCTTCCAATAATCTTTTCCACCTTTAGTGTTTTGCTGAATTTTGTAGATAAATAATCTTGAAGTTGCAATAAATCCTGATCATCAATTAATTCATTATCCCTAGTAATTCTCAACTTACAATGTTTGCCTGAATCTATTAATAATTCCAAACTTTTTTCTACTTCCTCGTGACTATTACTAATTCCCGCTGGCTCAGGCTCGATTCTTATAGATTCATCACTCAAAGACAAAATCCAACTACCCACTGAAAGAGGTCTAAAGAAGACGAGATTGGTAAAATCGTAATTTATAGAGGTTCCCTCAAGAGAGATGCTGAAATAAGTTCATTTGAATTAATTTGACTGTGTGATTTTCTGCTCTTTTGAATAATCAGTTCAATTGTTTCAATAAAACTACAACAAAATCAACTTCTTTAGTTCAATATCCTGATCGGTGAAATTACTTAAAGAAAAAATTATTTGTTCAAACTTTTCCAATGCAAACACAGCTATGGTCATTATGTATGGTTGGAGAAAATCGTTTTTTGTTTGATTAGCGGTAATACGATTCTCTGGATTTGGTGCTTGAAGAAGAAGGGTGATTTGCAAGATAGGTTGTTGTATTTGGCAGTTTATATACATAACCACAGCTTTGGCCAAGTCGGCTATTGTATGATGGAGTAACTTGAAGTAACTGTCCTACAAATAATCCAAGTGCTAAAATTGAATCCTTGGATGCTTGGAGTTCTGCTAATGTTTTAGTATATTTACTTGTCCTTGCGCATAATTAATTTCACTCTGAAGCTGGTTCAACAGTTGATTATTTTGAGGAGACTGTACTTGTAATTCTTGGAACTTATTTGTTAGATTTTGAAGACGTGTATTCGCAAGTTGGATATTTCTGAATGCTTGGTCTTTATTTTTTGTGAGAAGTTTGTCTCTAGCAACCATTTCTGGCAATGTTACGTCTTTCAATTGTGCAATTTCTCTTCTGGTTTTATAAACAAACGCTTTAGCATCATCGCAAGCTGTCGCCGACTCTTGAGAAATTTCGATTCTATTACTTTCTTTAGTTGGTATTAGAGGAGATTTATTTGTGTTTATACTAAACTAGAACTTGCAAGATGGAGAGGCATTAATGCAAATGTTGTACCAATTGATAAACCCATTGAAAAAAACCTGTTGAAATAACTTGAATGAAATGAATTACTTATTCTAAGACTTGTTTTCTTGATGACCAAAAAGTTTTATTTTTACTTAAGACTGTTTTCTTTCACTTCCCCCAAATCAACACTTGATAGATTCTCTGCTTTTATCCAAATTTATCGGGGTTAGATTATCTTCTGTTGATGGTTTGGAACGATTACCATAAATCAAGAAAACATAAGAGGCAATATATAAACCAAGCGCAAGAATATTCAAGAACCGGAGGCCAGTCCACATATCAAGATATTCAAGCATGCCACCAAAGAGGCTACCTAGCAAATTACTTGCTAAGGCAATACTTGGTATTTCAACTTTTGCAAATGCCTGCGCAAAAATCAAAGCGGCAAAGAATATTGGCAAGCCAATCAGAGAGCCACTAATCAAGATTTTAGGGATTAAATCAAAAGAATTTAAATCTTGAAATGGAAAGAAATAGTTGACTAATAAACTTGCAAAAAGCCCTGCATAAAGTATTTGATAATTTAAAACATTTGAAAGCTTTAAATCAACCTTAGAGTCAGCTTTTGCTTCAGTGAATTGAATAATCAAATTGGCAAATAAAATCATGAATAATATTGTGCCAATTACTATTGAATTTACCAGCCAAGTCGAACCGAGTAATAAAGATAAAGTTGTAACTGATTTGGTCTCGATTAATAAAAAAGCGGCTCCCATAAAGAAAAAGTGCAAATTGATTTGATTAGCAGAAAGACCCACGGCGCGAAGCGGAATTAATGAGAAAACCAAAATGAAAAGTAAAGGCAAAAGATAATGAAATGGAATTCCTTTTTTCTCTAAAAACAAAAATGGCCAGTTATCAGTAATCGGTTCTACTGCTTGATCTGTGAATTGGGGCACTTTGATCTTGTAGACAGTATTATCAAACTTTTTAAGTGGATCAAAAATATTGCCCGCTAAAATTAAATTTTCTTGTATTTGATCGCTTCCATAGGTCAAAAGCTGTGAACCCATCATAACCTTTCTGACAGTATCAAGATGTCTTTGTGAGAGCCATTGTTTTGATTCATAAAAATTAAATGCAATTCCTCCACCAGAGGACAATAATCTTTTAGCTGATTCAAAACTCTCTTCTGTGAAAACAAAATTATCTAATCTGAGAGAAGAGAGTGATGAGAAAACCACATGACTATCTAAAGTTGCAAAAACAATCAAATCGTATTTTTTGCTATTACTCTTCGCTGTCTTATTCAAAAATGAACGTGCATCATCCGAATACAAATGAACTTTAGAGGATAAATAAGGTTTTTCAGGATGTAAATCTTTGCCGATTTTGAGTATAGCTGGATCAATTTCGACAACATCTACATACTCGGCACCATTTCTCAGAGCAGCTGCTGCATCATTACCAGTGCCGCCACCTAATATCAAAACAGATTTTATTTGACGCTTTGAGAGGTTATAAGGAATATTGTAATGCCTTTTAATTAATGGCTGAAGCTTAATTGGAAACTGCGATAAATAGTTTTCGCTAAGGTCTTGTATTGCTTGGAATCCATCATGATTCACATCTAATCCTCTAGCATAAGAAGAATTTTTGCCGTGTGTAGAATTTTTCTGAATGGAGATTCGGTAATATGGTGACCAAATAGCAGGCTCCGAATAGTTCACAAAAAATGCAAAACCAATTGTGATTAATAAACTCAATCCAGGCACAATTAAATCTTTGCCTTTATAAGAATTTTTGTAGAAGTAAATTAAAGGAATTATGGCCAATGCAATCCATATATAGGGCGGTAGCCAAAAATAAGAAACAACCGAAAATCCAATAATCCCGATTAGGCTACCCAAAACATTAATTGAATATCCAGAAATTGGTTTTACTTGATTCATTAATGCTCCTAATCTGGCTGTTAAGCTAGCGAAAAGAGCAACTACTAAAAAGAAAATTGAAACTATAACTATTAAAGCTTTTAAGGTTTCGAATAATTGAGGTGCTGAATTAGCAATATGATCACCAAATCCAGAGCCCAATAAAAAGTATTGTCTTGGGTCAGCAAAAATGACATATGTAATGCCTAACCTGCTTGCTCCTGCAATGATGAAAGATAAGATATAAAGCAAAATGGGAAAATATTTGAATAATTTATTAGCTTTTTCATGTAGATAAAAACCTAATCCAAAGCCAAGAAAAGAAGCCATCAAAGCCAAATTCTTAAAATAAGCAAAAATTCTGATTTCAGAAGACAACCATCTAATAATTGCTAATTCCAAAAAAAGTGCCGCAAAGCTGAATATAAAAATTTCAACAAATATTTGAGTGGAATTTGTTTTTGATAAAGCTGTTTTGGATTGAGCTGTTTCTAGCTGAGATGATTCACTGTTAGAACTCATTATTGAAAAATGTAAAAAGACAATATGAAAATATATAAATAGGATTTTCCCTAATATTTACTCTCGTTAACCTCACAAGACATTCTGCAAGGCAAATTGTTTCAAATTGTTAATTCGAATAGCTAAACCTGAACTCAAAAAGATTTTTGTGCATAAAATCCCCTATTCAGCAAATCAGGACGACCATAAATCATCGCAAGTGTATTTACTTCGCGAGTTATAACATCACAGGCTTTACCGCTTGAGTGAGCCTGAAAATACATACAATCTCCAACATTTGGACTGTGTCCCATAATTCCCAATACATGCCCTAATTCATGTACAAGTGTTTGAAAGCCATGATCCGTGCCCGCTTTAACATATTCATCCATTTTTTTATAATCAAAAAATTCTTCAGCGATCGTGACATTTGCGTGATAGACAATAAATTCACGAACTTTGTGTCCGCCTATATCAAAGATCGCTCCCGGCAATGCTTTGTCAGGTCCAGCTTCTCCCATTCGGCTTTTTTCAGAAGCGGTAGCAACTTTAATAAAAATGTCGGCTTTATTAGGATCTTTTTCCTGAGAGAAAGTAAATATTCGGCTTTTTCTCTGCCAATGCTCAAAAGCTCGGCGTACTTTAGCCTCCGAAAGACGACGACTGGCCAATTTATCAATTGAGAAAGTTAAATGTGATTTGTTCCAACGATAAATAGAGCCTTCTGTGATGACTGACTCATTGAAGAAATTTTGAAACTTTTTGGAATCAACTTCTTGATATAAAGGTGTTTTGGCGAAGCCTGACGATGAATCGCGATTAGAGCGAGAAGCTTTGCTTAGTTTTTCCAATTCAGCTTTTTGTTTAGCCTGCATGGCCTTTACATCATTGACCTGAGAGCCAACATCTTTCATCTTGAGATTTATATTCAGCAAGATATAAGCAAATAAACCTATACCTAACAATGTCAAAACTATAAAAAGTCTCATAATACAAATTTTTCAAAATTTTCCAAATGCAGATTAATCAGATATGATTTTTAAACCCAAATTTTGATTTGTTTTCATGTCTCTCCGCTAGCTTATAGGGAGATCAGCAGATTATATTCAAATTAAAGTAAGAAATTAATGCCTAACTCACCTTATTCAAGTGGCATGATTTTAGTTTCCGAAACAAACCTGAAATAATACTGAAACATGATCCTGAAATGAATTCAGGACAGCACAGGACAAAATGACAAAGAAAACTTAGTCTTGTCATCCTGAGCTTGTCTCAGGAACTATCCCAGCAAATAAGCATCAATATCTAAATTCTTTATTCTTAGGACGCTTTTCAACTAAATCCCGTTATCCAATTTCAATGACTAAGCACACAAAATCAACTAAGTTACCAAATAATGAAGATAAAGCTGATTTTGTCAGGGATTTATTTAATCGAATTGCTCCAAATTACGATTTGATGAATGATTTGATGACAGGCGGATTACATCGTTTATGGAAGAAAAAAGTTTGTAAATCCCTCGATATTCAGGCTGGGCAAAAGGTTTTAGATTTATGCTGTGGAACCGGCGATTTGACTTTCATGCTTTTGAGGGAAAACCCTAAAGCAGAAATTGTGGGTATTGATTTTTCACAAGAAATGCTCACCTATGCACTTGAGCGAAAGAAAAAAGAGAAACACTATCACGCTCAAATCAGCTTTGAACAAGGCGATGTCATGAATTTGCCATATTCTGATAATAGCTTTGATCGTCTTGTGATTAGCTTTGGTCTTAGAAATGTTTCTGATTATGAAAAATGTCTAAGAGAAATTTATCGTGTTGCAAAAAAAGGCGCCAAATTCATGATCCTGGATCTTAGCCATCCAAGAGGCTTTTGGGACAAGGTGTCTGGGTTTTACAGATTCCAACTTCTTCCACTAATCGGCAAATTGCTTGCCAAGGATTATGAAGCTTATGAGTATTTGCCAAATTCAATTCAAATTTATCCAAATCAAGAAAAGCTGGTTGAACTTTTAGTTAAAGCGGGCTGGCAAAAAGTTAGCTATGAAAATATTTTTGGCGGAGTTGTATCTATTCATCAAGCTGAGAAATAGATTGCCCGCTGGCATTTTTGTGAAATTTCCTTTCGAGCATTTTTAGCTTTTTTCCTTCGCATTAAGTTTTAGAGGGAAGCCCCTTGATGCAGAAATTATGGCAATAGATTTAGGGCAATTTGGACTTATGGAGTTCAATATTTATGCCGCCATATGCCTAAATCAAATAATTCACAGCCTAATAATTCGCAGCCAAATTATTCTCAACCAGAAGATTTTGAGCTAGGCAAAAATTTTTGCAACAATTCTTCATCCCCTGATTCTCTCTTTGCCGACTTATCTTTAAATGCAAAATCGAGTAGCGCAAAGCTAGCATTTATTCTGAAATCAGCCCTCAGGGTTTTAAGTCGAGATAGATTTATTCGCATTCTGCAACAAGGGCGACTAGCTTTTCTGCTCTTGGCTCTTTTATCAAATTCGCTTTCGTCAATTGATAAGGCTCAAGCCTCCAGCATAAATTTGCAAAATGAAAAATTTCTACTATCTCAATCTAAAAGTGCTGACAACGTATTTCCGGACAAAGTTGAAGCTATTCCAGATTTTCTAAAAGAAGGCCAGATCTTTGATAAAGATTTGACAGGCCAATATTTCCTCAAAATGCAGCAAGAAATGAAAGTCGTAGAAATCCCGATTTGGATTTACGGCACATGGAAAGGAAATAAACAAATTCAGGATTTTTCTTACATTTATGGTGAAGGAATTTCTAAAGATATAAAAGAATTGAATGTTGAAGTCTATGATTCGGTGGGAGATATTCAAACCGAAGCTGGAAGAATTTATAGCATTGTCTCGGCTGGTTATATCGATAATGTTGTGCGTGGCTTAGAAATTATTGAATATCAAATCACCATCAAAGATTCACGAAAAGCGTCGCTTGGCAATTTTACTTGCAGCGATTTATCAATTAGATTACATGTTGATTCTGTGACAAATGAAATATTGCGTGCTTTTCAGGTTCAGTCCAAGAAAAACTATTTGCCTAATATCGGCGAAGATTCTATGCTTGCTGAAGGCTGGCTAAAATGTTTCGATGAAGAGGGTAATCCAATTAGCCTAAGTCATAGTCAAGCCAAAAAAGAATTAGTTGAAAGACATCAATTGCTAAATTTTGATGATTTAGAACAAGGCCTTTATTTAGAAGGTAACTTGAACAAGAATGATGATTATGAATCTCAAGGAAAAGTGCAAAAGTAAGGCACGAAAAAGCAAAGCTTAAAAACTCCTACAAAATCCCTGCTTGATTGGGGTAAGAGAAATAAAAGGTTTGTCTGTCGAACTCAAGTTGATTTGGAGATGACTAACTGGTAAATAGCTTCGAACGAAAATCTATTTGTGAGTTTTTGCTTTGAGAGTTAAAGTAATTTGATGTTGTACAAATCATTAATAAGACCTATTCTCTTTTCCATAGACCCTGAATTGGCGCATGAAGCCTCTCTCAAAGCCTTAAGCCTAATTCAAGGTTTTTTGCCGTTCTCGAAAATACCTTTCAAAAAGCACGAAGTGGAAGTAGCAGGAATTAAATTTCCTAGCAAAATCGGTTTAGCGGCTGGAATGGATAAAGCCTGTGTCGCTCCTCTAGCATGGCAATCCCTAGGTTTTGGATTTGTGGAAGTTGGAACTATTACCTATCACTCTCAATTAGGAAACTCAAAGCCCAGATTATTTAGACTTGCTAAGCAAGAGAGCTTGATCAACAGGCTTGGTTTTAATGGACCTGGAGCGGAAGTGGTTGCAGAACGCTTAAAAAAGCTCAAACAAAGCAATAAATTAAAAATCCCAATGGGAGCTAATATTGGCAAATCTCGCATTGTTAATTCTGAAGATAAAGAAGCCGTAATTAATGATTATTTGAATACCTTAGATAAAATACAAGCTTATGCTGATTACATAGCGATCAATGTGAGTTCACCCAATACACCTGGCTTGAGAGATTGGCAGTCAGCACAGCAATTAATAAGTTTATTGCAACCAATTAAAAACAAATCTTTGAAACCAATATTCCTAAAAATAAGCCCAGATCTTGATGAAGCCTCTTTGAATCAAATATTAGAAGTTGCTAATAACTTGAAAATTGATGGAATAATCGCGACTAATACCACTATTTCGAGGAAAAATTGCCCTGAATGGAGTATTGCCGAAGCAGGTGGATTATCAGGTGCCTTACTTAAAGAAAAGTCATTGAATATTCTCAAGCAATTAATTAAAAACAAATCGGACAAATTGGCGATTATCAGCGTAGGAGGTATTCATTCAGCGGATGATATTAAGCAAAGATTGGATTTAGGAGCTGATTTAGTGCAGATTTACACCGCATTGGTTTATGAAGGGCCCTGGTGGGTGAGCAAAGCCACACGTGATACACAAGAAGGAATCATCAGTTCTTAAATCTTCAAATAAATTCCCGCTTCCTTTTATGTTATGAAGGCACCATGCAAAGTTTTATTTAAAAGCCGACAAGACAATTCAGCGAGTAAGGCAATACTCAAAAGAAATGACTATTGATTCCCACCCCCATCAATTTATCTAAGTGCAAAAACTTTCAAGAACAAATCCCAAGAATCTCTCATTTAAAGATTTATCAGCTATTAACTTCACTCAACCCAAAAGCTTCATGAATACATTTCACGGCTTCTTCACCTTGGCTTTCGTGAACAATACAACTAATTCTAATTTCGCTGGTTGAAATCATTTGAATATTTATTTTGTGATCACCCAAAGCTTTAAACATTTTGGCGGCAACTCCAGGCTGATCGATCATGCCAGCACCAACCACAGAAACTTTAACAACTGAATTATCGATCGCTGTTCTCTGAGCCTTAATTGACTTTGCGATAATGTCTAACTCTTGTTTTGCTTTTTCCGCTTGATCGCGATTTACTGTAAAGTCAACTTCGGTATGTCCATCATGGCTTACGCACTGAACAATAACGTCTACTGAAACTCCATGGTGTGATAACTCACTAAATATTTTGCATGCTATGCCAGGTTCATCAGGAACACCAATAATTGAAAGTCTGGATTGCTTTCTATCTAATGCGACTCCTCTTACCGATCTTTGGCCTTCAATCATTTTGCTTTTCCTTTCAGTAAAATTATTAGAGATTATGTCATCAGAGACAGGATTATTCACAACCAAAGTCCCATTATCTTCAGGCTTCCAACTACTTCTGACTCTAAGCGGTATTTCGAAATTTTTGGCAATTTCTACAGAGCGTGGATGCAATACTTGCGCCCCCAAACTGGCTAGCTCAAGCATTTCATCATAAGCAATAAATTTCAAACGACCAGTTTTGTCCACAATACGAGGATCGGTTGTATGAACGCCATCAACATCGGTATAGATATCACATCGATCAGCTTTGAGTGCTGCAGCCAATGCGACCGCGCTTGTGTCTGAACCTCCACGGCCTAAAGTTGTAATTTCGCCTTCCGCAATTCCTTGAAAGCCAGCGACCACTACGATTTTGCCTTCAGCGAACAGTTTTTTGATTAACTTTGTATCAATTGATTTAATGCGCGCCTTGGAATGAACTGACTCTGTTGATATTCCAGCTTGCCAGCCGGTGAGAGAACAAGCTTCATAGCCAGCTTTTTGAATGGCCATGCTCAGAAGCGCAATGCTTATCTGTTCGCCAGTACTGAGTAGAACGTCCAGCTCGCGCGGAGTTGGATAATCTGTGACTTGATTCATTAGAGTCACTAAATCATCGGTTGTATCTCCCATGGCCGAAACCACTACTACAAGATTGCATTTCTCTCTTTTTTTTGTTTGAGTGCATATTTCTGCGACTGCCTTTATTCGCTCGGGCGTGCCGACAGATGTACCACCAAACTTTTGAACTATAATACTCATTCGCCAAACTCAATTCTTATTTGGTTTTACAAAATACTTTCAATTTCTCAAAACCTTAAACTTTAATGATTTTAAACTTTCTTCTTACTAATTGTCTTTTTGCAAAGAGTCTTGTTTGAAGTCTTAATTTAAACCGCTTGTTATAAATCACTGGTTATAAATCAAAGAGCAAATCAAAATCAATAAAGCAAAATTAGTACCAAGTTTATTACCTGCCCATTTTGCAAATAAATAATCTCCTAAATAATAATTGGATTCACAAAATACATTGTCTAGCTTAAACCCATTAAATCAAATCTCAACAGTTAGCGCTTGGAGCGAAGCTTGGGAGATTTTATCTCAAAGATTTCAGCTTAATCTAAGCGATATTCAAAAAAACAAAATTGAAAGTTTTTATCTATTGCTTAGAGAAGCCAATCAACTAATGAATTTGACTAAGCTTGATTCATTACCTGATTTTCTAACTTTCCATTTGATTGATACAGCAATGCTGATAAACCTCATTAGACAAATGGAACTTAGCAAACAAATTAAGTATTTGGATTTAGGTTCAGGCTGTGGAGTCCCAGGAATCTTGCTACATGTTTTTTTGATGAGTGATTTTGAAATTCATACGACTTTGTGCGAGTCGAGATTGAAAAGAGCGGATTATTTGAAGAAAGTCATTTCATCTTTGTCTTTAGAAAAAGAAATTAAAGTGGAAGCTGAAAGATCAGAATCGCTATTGGGGTTGAATCTACCAAGATCAAAACAAACAAAGACTAATAAATTGAAAGCAAATAAGTTTCAGAATAATTTTGATTTGGTCACGGCAAGAGCTTTTGCAAAACCAATAGAAACTCTTAAAATTGCTAACTTGTTTCTCAATTCATCAGGTGGCTTTCTGAGCCAGACTAGCACCTGCTTGGTTGAAGATAATCAATATCAGCAAACTTTAATGGCTTTTGATTTAGAGATAAAAATGGAAGAAGAATTTGAATTGGCTGATAAAAAAAGATTTGTTGCTTTGATTCAGAATAGTTAAATTGAGCTTGATCCAAATTAGGAGAAAAGAAGTTGGCTAAATATAATGCAAAGAAATTGATTGTAATACCAAATTGCGATCGAGATTTAGCACTTCTTCTCTTCTTTCCTCCTCCTTTCAAGGAGGCTGGGAGGTAATTAAGGTTAGGTTCTGATTGCAATTGATTGTAACAACCAAATTCTTTGACTCCTTTGTTTCCATCTCATCTTTCAACGCATCGATCAAGCCCATGGTGATCAATGAGCCCCATCAGTTAAGCGAAAACAGCTTGAGAGGCTAGCATAACTTTTCCTGTACTAG
>Ga0208362_1000307_pt1 | contig 16765 bp, 19 predicted proteins | sample LakMenEpi13Oct10_FD_150693 | JGI IMG/M metagenome (GOLD analysis project Ga0208362, IMG submission 150693) | Freshwater microbial communities from Lake Mendota, WI - 13OCT2010 deep hole epilimnion (SPAdes) | ecosystem: Environmental > Aquatic > Freshwater > Lake > Epilimnion/Euphotic zone ... | reverse complement strand
AATGTAGGTGGACGTTTTCATCTCCTAATTGATTGTTAAATAATATTATTTGCCCATCTGCACTCAGTTGTAATAGATAGTCCTTGCAAACTATATGTTGGCATCTATCCCCATACTATTACAATTGCTCACCCTTTGGAAGTGAGTTGTGGTGCATTAACAAATTTGGAAGCTTATGGTTTACCAACCTATAGTTTTAATATCTCCTTATCCATAGTCCATCTTCAAAATCCCAAATAGATTTATCAATAAGCACTATTATTTTTTTATCTTTATCATGCCTTTCAATGTATTGACTTAATTCACTATAAGTTTTTACATTACTAGCAAAATTATCATCAAAGTTAAATGAATGTGGTATCATGATTTCTAGTATTAAAAGGTTAAACAAAAAATACAATGCATTGAGTATAGCTGTAATAGCCTCACACCTCAACACATTGTATTAATTTACTGCTCTTTTTCCATATCTAGACCTGTAGATACAGTTAAGATTAGAATAATAATGGTATGTAACACCCATATAGGTGAACATTGAATGTTATAGAATGTTTCCATAAATACAACAGACAATGTAAAATTAACAATAGAACCACCTATCATTAATAGGAAGAACATCCCTGTTATCATCAGGAATGTTCTTAAGCTTGGATTATTTTTCATATCTATTTAATTTTAGGATTAAAATCATTGTAAATTTGAAGAAAGCCCATACCTGTAATCACACCTGCAACCCAGCAGAATATGAGTAAATAGTCATTGAAAGTCATGAGATTTAGAATTAGAAGGTTAGACAAAGTTGAGGACTCGCAATCTTTGGTAGATCACTTATAAGGTTCGTTTTTATCCCCCTTATCATTTTAGATAGATAAATTAACTGTATTCACACACTTTACCAAAGTATGTTAAAAGAAACTTGCAGTTCCTACAGTTAATCAGCCGTTATACCTAAGTATATTGAACTTTAAATCAGTATTCCACTACTGAGCAAGTACCAACGGGATGGAATTTGTATCCGTTGAGATAATAGTTTTAAACAAGCTTTTGGCTGTTAAACTACAACTAGTTCTCACACTAATTGTTAAAGTTCCTGATTTTTAAGTCTGCACTAATTCCATGTTACACTTATCAGAGTGTTTGATATCATCCCATTGTCCTATCTATAGATAGTATGCACTGATATGCATTGGATGAAACATGGTAATAGCCCCACAGGATTGTCAGAGTTTATCAACTCTAAAGAAAAAATAAGCAGTTTATGACTTGCTTAGGTCTTGGAAACTATAACTAATCAAAGTCATAGTCCTGAATGTCTCTGATGATAACACCATTAACAACAGTAACGCGTTCTCTATACATGGGAATATGTATTAGAAGGTTTATGTGCTATATTTTAACAAATGATGAGTAACAGCACGTAACTCAATAAAGTAAGAGAATGATAGCACAGATGCTATCACTCTCTAACTCTCACTAAATGCTACTTAGCACCTAGCATTACCTGATAGAATGTTCCATTCTCATTAGTAGCTTCTACTAACTTATGAGAATCATCAGGAATGTTAAATGCAAAGCCAATCTCTAATGCAGTATTAGTACGTAACCATGCTTTAGTCCCGATAACAAAATCAGGAGCACCATCAGGTAACACACTTACAGCATTAGAGAATACACCTGGATTAGTTGCAGATGGTTTGCTAGAAATAACGATGAACTTAGCCATGACTTTAGGGGATGGTACATTAGTTATGAACTGAAAGGAACTATTCCCTACAGCACTTTGACAGGGGTACCATACCTGCCCAACCTTAGTGGGGGTAGTTTGCATAAGGTGGTACCCATTCCCATACTCACAAAACATTTTTGTTTTTTATAAAAAATTTTTATCTACCTTTGTACTGTAACCTAATTTTAATACACCTCTTAAAGTTAGACCACCCATAAGTAAAAGTGGGTTAGAAGTTGGATCAAAGGTTTATGAATAATAGACTAAGTTTCTCCGATAGTTACAAAAATGATTTTGATATAATTGTAGGACTACCACCAACGTGTAAGGGAAAGAGTAGGCTAGGGGCTAAAAACCAACTACAGGAAATTCAAAATTAACATTCAAACCTCAAGGGGAAAATTATATCTACTCAGCAACAGGTAGTTAACATATAATCTATCTTTTTATTTTGGATATCCAAACTATGGTTTTACATTTGTAAAAAACTATAAGATATGATAATGTATGAACCACACCCTAAGGGTATTTTAATTGAGTACAAGGAAGCAACTAAAACTTCAACTGGAGTTTACCTTCCTGATGGAATGCAGAATTTTGAATTAGATGACTATAATGGTGATACCATTATGGCTGTTGGTAAAGATGTTGAGCTTTATAAAGTAGGAGATACAGTTATGTTTTTCCCTCATTCTATTCCAACTAGCTTTCAAGGTAAAGATTCTGATGGTGTAAAACACAAATACCAAATGTTTAGAGAAGCTGACATCTGCTGCAAGTGTATTGTTAATACTATTGAGCCTCCAACAATTTTATAATGCTACAGTTAAATCCACCATTATGGTTATATATTCCAGAATTTGAAGCTTATGGTTTAGCTCACTTTGTTGAGAACCATGGATTAGAGCATCATTTATACTGGACTGTATTTATGGATAATGGTGAGATTTGGACTTTACCTAATAATAGAGTAAGGGCTGGGTATAATAATACTTTAGATAGACATGAAAAGAATAGAAATAAATGCAAGCCAACTCAATGAGTTGTATACTACAGTAAATCACTTGCATAAGAATAAGCAACTAACTGAACATATGGATGCAGATATAGAACATGGTGGCAATGTCATTAGGTTTATATATGATAGGAATATGGGAAGAAGAGGGTCTTGGGTAGTCATCACACCTATTAGTGTGGTGTATGATGAGGATTAATTTTGTATTTTTGTTTAAAGATTCTAAACAATGATTATAGATCCTAAGTGTGGATCAAATACAGTAGTGTTTGTTCACAAAGAATTTGATGCAGTAATAGAAAAACTAGGTGTATACACAGAACTTGCTAAGAAATTTATTAAAAGGAATAAAAGGTATCAGTATATCAAACATGTGGAGAAACTTCCTGACGGAAAATGGGTCTTGGTTTTTAAAGTACTGCCATCTAATCATGAATCTATTAAGGAATATAATAGGATTGTAGAAGGTAGTAAGAGAGAACTCTGGATTAATTACTTAAACCACTTTATAATAGGATGATAATCAAAGCTCTTGAACAAACTTTTACTATTAAAGATTCTAAAGACGAGAATGGAGAACCCATCACTCTTGAGATTCCAGGAAAGTTTATAGTCAAGAGAGTTGAGATTCATGAAGTAATGGAGTTCTCAGAAATTATTAATGAGAGAACTAATAAACCATACAAAACTAGATGCCTACTTAGGACTATAGATGGTTGGTTACCTGTTAAACATTCTTTTGAACAGTTAATGGAAATGAAGAATACACCACAAAGAGTAATAATACGAGGATTATATGCTGCAGCAAGAGGTAGTAAAAGTACTAACAGAAATAAGTAAAAGGCATAATATATCATACAAAGATGCTAAGAGTATTTACTGTGATGTGTTTGTTTTTTTAGAAGAAGAGTTTAGTAAAATAAATGATAATAATCCAGAAACTTGGAATAGTAACTGTATTGTCAAAAATTTTGGTAAATTTGTAGTAAATAAAAGTAAATTAAAAAGATATGGAACTATCAAAAAGATTAAGGGAGAACCCAATGAACTCCCCACTTAAGTTTATAGGAAGATTATTTGAACTTAGGGATGCTGCTCATGTTGAGCATTTAAAAACTAGAAGCTTTGCAGCACACAGTGCACTCAACGGATTTTATGATGAACTACTTGAATTAGCTGATGGCTTTGTAGAAAGCTACCAAGGTAAACATGGTATTGTTAACATTGATATTAAATACACAAAGCCAGATAGTTTCTTAACTTATCTTGAAGAGTTTGCTAAATATGTAGAAAGTTCAAGAGATGTGTTTAAAGATGAGTTTTTAAAAAACCAAGTTGATGAGATTGCATCACTAGCATACTCTACAATTTATAAATTAACATACCTTAAGTAATGAAGATTTTTGATCTAAAGGATAATGAGATTACTATCTCACCAGAGATCTTAACTATTGAGTGTTTTGAGACTCTTTGGAAGAGTGATAAGAGTAAAAATAAGATTAATGCTTACAACGACTTTAAGTATATTTACCATTTATGTGATTTCAACTCTCCATATAATAACTACTCAGAAGAAAAAAGAATTGAAGCAATCAAAGAGGAAGTTATCGGTAACAAAGAATATCAAGCTTCAGAGCAAGTCCAGCAGGCTTGTAAGATATACAAAGGACTAAAGGAAACACCTATTGAAAGGTTGTTTAATAGTGTTAAGGATAAGATAGAAGAGATGTCAGACTATTTAAAAGAGAATACTCTTGATAGTGAATCAGTTACACCAGTATTGAAGATAATGGATTCTATTAGTAAGGTAATCTCACAATACAAGACATTAGAATCAGCAGTTAAATCTGAGAAAGAAACTACTGCTATTAAGAATAGAGGAGATAAAATTGTAAACACATCTTTTAATGTATGATATTAAGTAATACAAAAGCATTCCTAGAGGCTAGAACAGAGTTTGAAACTACGGGATTTTATACTAAAGCTCTTATTGGTACATACCAGTATAATGAGTTTTGGAAAGAGGAAGTAAGAAAGTGTATGGAAGGTGTAACTATAGGTAATGTCACAATACCTGGAACATATTATTTCTACCTGAACTACACTAGGATGCTTTTAAAAGATGAAAAAACTGGAAGAAAGACTGAAGGATTTCCTAGATTTACAGATGTAGATTTAGAATTCTTTACGTTAATTGAGCAAGCAAGAAAAGAGAAAAAAGGTTTTATCATGGTTAAGCCAAGAAGAACTGGATTTTCTTACAAGAATGCTGCACTAGTTGTACATGAATACAATTTTTTTAGAAATGCCAAGTGTATTATCTCTGCTTATGAAAATAAGTACTCAGATAATACAATGGCTATGACATTAAATAATATTAACTTTTTAGATCAAAATACTGTATGGTATAAACCTAGAAACCCTAATACTCAAGACTATGTGAAGTCTAGACATCAACAAAAGATGGAAGATGGTAGAGATGTATGGGTAGGTTATCAATCTGATATTAGAAAAATTACATTTAAAGATAACTCATTTGCATCTGCAGGTATGAGTAGCTCTATTTTCCTATTTGAGGAAGCAGGTATCTTTAGTAATATCATAGAATCATACAATATTTCTGAGCCTTGCTGGAAAGATGGAGATGATGTTATTGGTATTCCTATTATTTATGGTACAGGTGGAGACATGGGTGGTGGAACTGCTGCATTTTCTGAAATGTATTATGACCCAGAAAGGTTTAATCTCTTAGCATTCCCTAATGAGTGGGAACCTGAGAAGGGTAACCAACAATGTGGGTGGTTTTTACCATCTACTAAACAAAGATTTGGTGTATTCACTGACAAAGAAACTAAAAAAACTGTACCATTAGTAGATAATGATGGAAATTCTAATGAAGAGTATGCTTTAAAGTCAATTATGGCTTATAGAGAAACTAAAAAAGGTAATCCATCAGCTTATAGAGATGCAGTAACACAATATCCACTCACACCATCAGAAGCATTCTTAGTAACATCAGGAAATATGTTTCCTACTATGCTACTTAATGAAAGATTGGCTGATATTAAGGTTAATTCTCAAAAATATGTTGAGAGTAATTGGGTTGGTTACATTACACCACAAGAAGATGGTGAATTAAGGTTCACATCTATGGATAATGTATTACCACTTAGAGATTATCCTATTAAACGTAGACCAGATGATGATATTAAGGGGTGTATTGAGGTTTATGAGCAACCTCAAAAAGATAGTGATGGGAAAGTCTTTGTTAGAAGGTATGTTGTAGGTATTGACCCCTATGATGATGACTATTCTACTACAGATTCTGTAGGTTGTGCCTTTGTATTTGATAGATTTACTAGAAGAATAGTAGCTGAGTACACAGGTAGACCACAATTAGCTAAAGAATTCTATGAAAACTGTAGAAAGTTAATAGTATATTACAATGCTGCAGGATTTCCTGAGATTAATAAGTTAGGTTTTGTTACTTACATGGAACACAGAAAGTGTTTGCATATGTTAGCAGAAACTCCAGTACAACTTAGAGATAAGATTGAATGGAAACCTAATTTAAATACATCTTATGGGTTTAAAGCTACAGAAAGAACAAATACATGGGGTAGAGAGTTAATTAGAGAATGGTTATTAGAACCAATTGAACCTAACTCAGAAATACTTAATGTTAATAGACTCCGTTCTACAGGATTAATACAAGAATTGATTAAGTGGAATAAGGATGGAAACTTTGATAGAGTGTCAGCATTAATTGCTGTATTAATACTAGATGTAACTTTAAACAAACAAGCAATACAAGCTGAAACAAGAAGTACTAAAAACTTTTTAGAATCTGACTTCTTTAAAGAAAGAGGATTTTTAAAGCACAGTGATGACCCATTTGCTGATAACAGCTATAGTGAAGGCGGTGCTTTTTTTAACAACATGTTTACCAAGTAATAATTTGTAAACTAAATAAACGTAAATTTGTAAACTTAATATGAATAATTTAGTAATACAAGTACCAGAACAAGCTTTACCAGATTCCAAGAAGGATTTAGAGTGGGGAATGAGATGTGTAGATGCTGGGGAGAATGTATTGATGTTTGATTCCTCTGTAGTAAGACAGACTTTTTATAATAAAAAAGTTAATTACAGACTTAGGAACAACATGCTTACAGATAAAGATATACAACAGATTTGTGAGCCTTATGGAGTAGAGTTTTCTGCTGCTCCTAAAAGTATGCAACATATTGGATTAGGTAACTCTAAGATTAACACTTTAGTAGGTGAAGAAGCTAAGAGATTAACTAGGTATCCATTTAAAGCTTATATATCATCTGATGACCAAATGGGCATTTCTTCTAAAGAGGAGAATATCAGAGATATGTGGTATAATAAATTAGTAGATGTAGCTAAGCAAAAAATAGAGGCTTCTATGGAGGGTCAACAAGTAGACCAAAAAACCATGGAAGAAGAAATGCAGAAAGAACTTGGAAAATTTGATAAATACCTTAAATATAATTATCAAGATTTGAAAGAGATGACTGCTAATAAGATACTTAAGTATGAATATAAAAGACTTGATGTATCAGATACTTTCCTAAGATGTTGGGAAGATTTTCTAGTTTGTGGTGAAGAAGTAGTGTGTATTGAGGAATTAGGTAATGATATAGTATTTAGAAAGGTTAATCCTTTGTATTTGTTTACTATACAATCTCCTGAGACCTATAAACTTGAAGATGCAGATTGGATTGTAGAATATACAATGATGTCAGTAGGTCAAGTAGTAGATTATTATTACACAGAACTTACTAAAGATGAGATAGATACATTAGAGCAAAGCAAGGAATATAACAGTATGAAAACTGGTGGTATTCAAATGGCTTATAATAGGGATATTACAGTAGAGGAAAGATTTGGGTATACAGCAGGGGAGTTGTTTGTACCTAATCAAATTGCTACACACTATTTTGGGGGAGCATACGACCAAAGAGGAAACGTCAGAATTATGCGTGTATGCTGGAAGTCGAGAAGAAAGATTGGAAAGGTAAAGTACTATGATGAATACGGAAGTCAAGAAGAGAAGATTGTAGATGAGTATTACACATTAGATACAGATGCTGGTGAAACAGTAGATTGGATATGGATTAATGAGTGGTGGGAAGGGACGAAGATAGCAAACGATATTTATGTAAAGATTAGACCAATCCCTTATCAATCAAGGAGTATGGCTAATTTATCAGAAAGTAAACCACCTTATGTAGGTATTTACTGTAATACAAATAATTCAAGGGTAATGTCTTTCATGGACAATATTAAACCTATGGATTATTTATATGATATTTATTTCCACAGATTAAACCTAGCCTTATCAAAATACAAAGGCCCAATGTTAGGAATCAATGTAAGTATGATTCCATCAGAGTGGGATCCTTTGAAGTGGTTGCAGTATGCAGAAGCAACTAACATTTTATTCTTAGATCCAACTAATGAAGTAATTAAAGGACCAATGCAAGGTAAATCTGCAGGTACTTTTAATCAAATGTCAGCACAAGGTATTAACCTTGAAATGGGTAACTATATTACACAGCACGTTAACCTTATTGGATTTATTAAACAACAGATGGATTTAATATCTGGAGTTAATGAATACAGACAAGGTGATATTAAAGGTGATGCCAATGTAGGTACATCTAATATGGGATGGTCAGCATCTAACTCAATGACTGAGAAATACTTTTCACTACACAACTCATTTAAAAGAGATTGTATGCAGAGATTATTAGAAGTTGCTAAGTATGTTTGGAAACAAAATCCAAAGAAAGTACAGTATGTAGGTGATGATATGATGGTTGAAGTAGTTAATAGTTATGACGAATTCTGTGAATCTGAATATGATATCCACATAGATGATGGTCCAAATACTCAAGAACTTATGCAAGCACTTAATCAATTGGCTCATGCAGGTATGCAGACAGGTCAGATTAAGTTTAGAGACCTCATTGAAATCTACAAAAAAGATAGTATATCAAGCTTGGCTAGATATTTAGAAGAAGCTCAGGATAAGATGGCTCAAGAACAGCAAGAACAACAACAGGCTCAACAGCAGCATGAAAAAGAACTTGCAGAACAACAAGCACAATTACAACAACAAGCATTACAGCTTGAGTATGAAAAGCTTGATAGAGAAGATGTCAATAGACAATTGGATAGAGATAATAAAATCCAAGTTGAAACTCTTAAAGCATTAGGTTTTGCACAAGAAACAGATGTAAATGAAAATATGATACCTGATGTACTAGAGCAAAGTAAAATTGCCTTACAACAACAAAAGCAAACTTTTGAGCAAGTACAAAAAGATAGAGAGCATCAATTAAGGTATACTGCAGATAAACAAAAGAATGAAATTGAGAAAAAGAAATTAGTTGTTAAAGAGAAAGAAATCACTTCTAAAAAAGAGATTGAAGAACTCAAAGCAGAGACAGCTCTAAAGGTTGCAAGAGAAAATAAGAATAAATATGACAAGAAATAAGCTATATAGAATAAGCTTAAATAACAATAAGATAAGAATTAATAAACATAATTTTGTAAACAAGTAAGAAAAATGAAAGTAAATAAGTATTATTCTCCAGAATTTGGTGGACCAGATGGTGGAGTAGAAACAATTGACAACTCTTCAGACAAGAACTTAATTAAGGATGTTGCTGAAAGTAGTGATTTTGATTTTGACACAGAGCTTTCTAATCTGATAAGTGATTCAGAAGAAGATAGTGATGATGAGAAAAGCATTGAACAGAAAGCAAAAGATTTTGCTCCTAGTGATGCTGATAGTTCTTTGAAAGATGATAAAGAAGATGAACCTTTATATAAGGTTTTAGCTGAACAGCTAAAGTCTGAAGGTTTATTTGATGATGAAGATTTTGCTGCTGATGATGATTTTGAATTTGATGGTTCTCCTGAGAGTTTTAAATACTTAATGGAAAGACGTGACTTTAAAAGAGGTTTAAAAATCTTTGAAGAAGTTGTATCTGAGATGCCAGCTAAAATGAGAACTCAATTCCAATTATTTATGGATGGGTTAGATGAAGATTCAGCATCTGATATTGGTAGTAAATTAGTAGATTATTCTAGTGTAACTAAAGAAGACCTTGAAAGTAATCCTGCAAAAGCAGAACAACTTTACAGAGAACTTCTTAGAACAAAAGGATTTTCTAATGATAAGATTAATAAGTATGTAGAAAGAGCTAGAGATTTAGATGAATTAGCTGATGAAGGTTTTGAAGCAGCACAATCATTAAATCAAGATACTCAAAAACAAATACAACTTAAAAAACAAGAAGAACAATACATTGCTCAAAAAAGACAACAAGAAGCTGGACAAAGACTGCAAGCTCTTAAGTCAGCAATTATAAATACACCTGAGATTTTCAAAGGTGTAGCACTTACAGATAAAATGAAAGACCAACTGTATAAGTCAATGACAGAAACAGTTGCTTATGACGAAAATAAACAACCATTAAACAAAGTAGCAGCCTTGTCAAGAAAAAATCCTGAAGCTTTTAGAATGCAGTTGCATTATCTGACTGAACTTGGTTTATTTAATACAGATGAAAGAGGTAATCTTAAACCTGACTTAACTAAACTAATGAGATTAGCAGAAACTAAAGTATCAAGATCTATTGATGACAGATTAAAAAAAGCTGCTTTTAGATCAGGCTCAAACTTGAGTAATAATATTTCAGAAAAAGAGTCTGATGTGTTATCCTCACTTGAACATTTCCTTAAAAATAAATAAATAAAACCATGCAATTATTTCAACTACAGAAATACGCAGCCAAAGACTACAATGGTCTAGTAACTGCAAATAACTTGGGAGCTTTATACATGAAGCGACCTCAGCTTGTAACTAACACCATTCACCAGATTTTTAGAACTAATTTGAAGAATGCGATGTTTGACTTCCTTAATCAATTTCCAACTGTGGAAGTTGAAGAAAATAACTACTATGAGTGGATGCTCCAAGGTCAACATGAAAAAAATATTCCTTTATTAGAAGCATATGATGCTGCTGGAACTACTGCTGCTGAAGCAGGTGAACTAGGTGCAGGTGTTGCTGCTTTCTATATGGTATATGGTGAAGAATACTTTGAAGCAGATAACATTATCAAAGGTAACAAAGCAGAATACTTACTTCGTGTAATCTCTGTTAAACCTAAAGGTACTAACTTTGAGTATGAAGTAGAACTTTTGACATCAGATCCAACTCTTTCTGTTCCTGCAGAAGAACTTGAAGCTGGTCAGCGTTGGGCTAAGTTTTTTAACGTAGCACCATCTACACTTTCTAGCCGTGGTCAAAAGCCTAATTTCACTTCACCATTCAGAATGCGTAACAGAATTACAATGCAGCGTTTTGAGTATGAAGTTCCTGGTAACATGATTAACGAAGGTAAAAACTACCCATTAGAGTTTTCATTCCCAGGTCTTGATGGTAAGCAAGAAAAAGTTTGGATTAACTACCTTGATATGGTAGCTATGTACCAAGCTGAAGTTGCTAACGTAGTTATGCACTTTTATGGTCTACACAACTTTACAGAAAAAGATTTGTTCTTGAACAAAGATGCTTCTGGTAAATATCCATTAGAATCAGGTGCTGGTTTGTTTGAGCAAATTGCACCATCTAATATTCACTATTATTCAACTCTTGACTTGGACTTCTTAACTGAAGTATTCTTGGATCTATCTATTGGTAGAATTGAAATGGGTAATCGTGTTGTTACTTTGTGTACAGGTGAATATGGTATCCGTGATTTCCACAGAGCTGTACTTGCTAAAGGTGGTACTGAATTATTGTTAAGCAATACAGGTTCTGGTCCAGGTCGTAGTAATGATACTTCTGTTTACAAAGAAAATGGTGGAAAACTTACAGGTATTCCTAAGCCGCTTTCTGCTGGTTTCCAATTCACTAAATACTATTCAATCAATGGTATTACATTTGAATTAATGTACTGTCCAATGTTTGATGATAAAGTTCTTTTCCCAGAGACTCACCCAGAAGGTGGAACTACTGAATCTCGTAGAATGATTGCTATGGATTTTGGTGGTGAATCAGGAATTAAGAGAGTATCTGTAAAAGGTCAACCATCTGTATTCCGTTATATCCCAGGTATGCGTGATCCATTCACACCTGCAGGTAAAGGTTCTCCTTCAATGGCAGTATCTAGATCTGATGGTTATGAAATTCACAGAATGATGTGGGGTGGAATGATGATTACTGATCCAACAAAAGTTGTAGATTTCCGTTATAACTTAGTATAATAAATAATAGTAAAGGAGGGTTGAAATACATCCTCCTTTATTTATACCTTTGTAAAAAATAAGAAAATGGCTAAAAAGATTAATGACACAGACACAATGAATACACCACTAGAAAGCTTCTTTATAGATAAAGTGGTTAAAGTTGTACCAATTGTAAGACCCAATAGTTGGGGACACAAATATCAAATCAGTGAAGATGGTAAAGATAAGACCAATGGTTCTTATCAATTTAATACTGCACTCACTTATTTGTCAGTACCTGTAAGTAAAAAGACAGGTCTATATATTAGACCACTTGACAATATCAAGAAAGTTAGAACTCCTGAGTTTCCTGATGATGAAATTACTGAACAAGAATTCTTTGAAAGAATGTTAGGAATGAATAAAGGAGACCTTGACATCACTAAATATAAAACTGATGAAAAAGGTAATCGTTTTCCTGATACATATTGGCAAAGAAGTGGTACAGTTAAATTGAGAAATGAAGCAAATACTTTGGATCTATCTGTTCCAATAGATATGCTAAAATATAAAGTACTAATGTTAAACAAGAATGTGGTGGCTCCATCACCTTCAGAAAAAAACAAAAAGCGTACTTACAGATTTATGATAGTAGATCAGGAAGTTGCTGAAGTACAAGAGAAAGAAGAATTAAATGTAAAACTAGAAGCATATTCTTGGTTTGCAAGAGTTAAAGCAGATATTGAACAATTAAAAGAAATTATGTGGTTATATGATTCAAGAATTAGTAATACTACAAACTATGATTATGTGTTTGCCTATGTTGGAAAACTCGTTAATGATTCACCTGCTCAATTCTTAAAAGTAGTAAATGACATTAATAAAGATGCAAAATTACTATTAATGAAAGCTTTAAAGAATGGTGCTTTAATTTTAACTAAAGAAAAAACTTACCAATTCCTAGATGGTAAAGATATTGGTCCACAAGTGAATGCTATTAAGTTCATTAATGACCCAGAAAACTTTGCTATTATAGAAAGACTTAAAGAACAATCTGGCTATGACAGCTAATGAAATGTGGAATAATGTCCTTGTGACATATGATGCACTTTACTCACAAAGTGCTCCTGGGTTTGTTGACCCTGAAGCAAGCATTATTCTAACAAAGGCTCAGTGGTATTATGTACTTCAGAGAATCAACCCTAAGAGTAATAGAAACATGGAGGGTTTTGAGGAAACTGAAATTAGAATCCAAGAGCTTTCTTCTTTAATAAAAGATAGTGGAGATGCAAATCCTCCTATTCAAAAATTACCTACTAATCAACAAATTGGAACATTGCCTGGAGAAACTCTCTGGGCAATTCCAGTTGATTGCATGCTACCTATTTATGAAGGTTGTACTACAAATACTAAACAGTGTGGTATTACTCCTCCTGTATATAATAGAATCATGACAATACCAATATCTCATGATGAGTACAATTTAAATTTTTCTAACCCTTATAAGAAACCTTGGACTGATGGTACTGAAGGTATTATATGGAGATTAGAACATGGTACTCAAAGTGTAACTTATAATGCTGTAACTCAAGAAAGAAAAATACATGGTATTATATACAGTACTAATCCTAATGAAACTATTACTAATTATTATATGAGATATATTAAATATCCTCAAGATATTCAAATTAATTTATCCAATCCTTTATTACAAGTAAATTGTAAACTAGACCCAATATCACATCAAAGTATCTGTGACATCGCTGTAAAATTACTCTCTGCAGCAGTGAGAGAACAGATACCAGCTACCCAATTAAGTGCAGAGAATTTAGAATAAATATTTTATATATTTGTAAAACAAAACAAACAACAAATTAACATTTTAAAAAATGGCTTTAGATTCAAAAAATAATATCAAGAGTGTATTTATCATTCCTGATCAGGCTTACACAACTGTAGCTAAAATGTTCCCAGGTCAAGACCTTGGAGCAGTAGCAGTTTGTGATATGTCAAATAATGTATTTACTAGTGCTAATATCAATGGTTCTGGTTTTCTTGTAGATGGTGCTGGTGTACCAGTTACTAAAATCAAACTTATCAAAGATCGTGGAGAGTATTTACCACTTCAGCAAGTAGTTCTTAGTTTACCAAGTGTTGCTACTTATACAGGTACTGCACACGTAGATGCTAGTGAACAAGTATCTTACATTGGTAACAATGGTACTACTGGTACTATTACTGGTGCATTAGGTCCAGTGACTAGCAACTTCTTTATCATCAAACTTGAGCACACACCAAACTCATTTATCTATGGTAAACGTCCTGCAAGTTACAAGTATGGTACTTACCAATCAACAGGTTCTGATACTGATAATACAGTAGCTGAAAACCTTGTTAAATCATTAGTTCAAAATTTCCGTGCAAATAGAACTACTGATTGGAGAGTTAGATCAGAAGTAGTATGTAATGCTGCAGCAGGTAGTGCTGTTGGTTTTACTAGCGTTACTCTTACTAAATATTCAAAAGCTGTTACTGTAGTAGGAACTCTTCCTGCTGTTGGTGATGTTTTACGTATTGCTGATGCAGGTGTTACTACTGTAGGTGCTACAACTGCTGTTTACAAAGTTGTTGCAGTTAATGCTACTAGTAATGTAATTACTTTAAATTATGCTTACCAAGGACCAAGTGGTTCAACTATAGCTGCTGATTGTGCTGATATTACTGCTCTTTATACAGCAGCAAGTGCTGGTATCAAAATTACAGGTATCAAGCAAAAATATGATGTTAACCGTTGGAGACAATATGACAAAGTTAGATTCAATGTTCTTCTTGAAGGATTTGGAGTTGCTACTCCAGTAGATACTACTGCTGCATTAGATGGTACTGGTGTTTATGAGCAAGTTGCTAATGATGAGTATATCTCTTGGGGTGACGAAGGTCAAGTATTTGTTGACCAAGTTCCACCATTGTTCCGTGAGCAAGATGCTGTTTCTACTGCTTCTTATACTCCACTTAACATTGGTTGGTTAGATAGACTTCCATCAATGATTGGTGCAGGTGAAAACAGAGGTGCTATCATTAATTATTTTGTAGATGTAACAACTAATCAAGGACAAGATGTAGTTGATCTTTTAGATGCATTTGTACTTCAAAGAGGATTTGCTAACGCAACATTTGTTTAACAATTAATCTCTAGATAAGGATAGTGAAAGACCTAGTTTTCGGATTAGGTTTTTCACTATTTTTGTTTGAGATAAAACCTATAACATACTATGGCATTAACACCAACAATATCAGCATGTTTAAATGGATGTACTGGTATAACTATTACAGATACTACTGGGTTTTATAATAGTACTACTAATCCTGGTGGATGGAATAATAGTTTAACTGTTTATAAAACAGTTCCTACTACACCTTATGTACAATCAGCAACATTAACTATTACATTAAATAACTCATCAACACCATTAGCAACTATTAATGTACTTACTGCTATACAAGATTCTATATTTCCAGTATTTGATTTATACACTTATGCTCCTGTAGATGTTTTTGGTAATACTACATTAGCTGATGGTTCTTATACTTTTGAATATACTGTTGTAGATAATAACAATGTTACATATGTTACAGATACATTAATAGTAGTATATTGTAATGTAATTTGCTGTGTAGAAAAACTGGCTTTAGCAGCAATAGACCAAGATTGTAATACTTGTGAATCAGAAGCTTTCAATACTTTTGTATTAGCTGATGGTATATTACAAGCTTTAAAAGCAGTAGCAGAATGTTCAGGTGAAGCTGAGTTCTTAAAACTATTAAACAAACTTCAAAGACTCTGTGGAACATCAACAACTGGTGGTTGTGGTTGTGGCTGCAGTTAAAAATATATAAAAAATTATGGATAAATTTATAAAAAGTACAGGTAGGGATCCATTCTTAATAGACCCAAATGATTTCAACCCAGGATTCTTTGGGCATTTAAATGCTTTAGTTGAAGCTATTACTGACCTCCAAAATAATGGAGGAGGTGGTGGTGGAGGAAATCCAATTGCTGTATATCAAGATGCTACTGAAATAACAGCTAATACTTCTCAATTAACATTTGTTGGTGGTGGAGTCTCTTTAGTTGGAAGTGGTGCTAATGCACAGATTAATATACCTGCTACTAGAGGACCTCAAGGCCCACAGGGTCCAATAGGTCCACAAGGCCCTCAAGGATTAAGAGGATTAACAGGTGCTACAGGAGCAAATGGTGCTGCAGGAATTCAAGGGCCTCAAGGTCCAATTGGTTTAACTGGACCTGCAGGTGCAACTGGCCCAACTGGAGCCACAGGTGCAAATGGTGTTAATGGTAATAAATATAAAACTAATTCTAGTACATCTTTTGGTCCTGGAACTGGGTCAAGAACTTTTGTTGTTGTTGATGCAGATTTAGCATATACAGCAGGACAATATGTTGTAATTTCTGATGGTACAAGAACAATGACAGGTACTGTTACAAGTTACAGTATAAGTCCTAATAATTTAGTAATTCTTGTAGATACATTTACAGGTACAGGAACAGGTAATGCTTGGCAAATAAACCTTCAAGGTATTCAAGGTCCAACAGGGCCTACTGGTTCTACTGGACCACAAGGAGCTACTGGCCCTCAAGGTCCTACAGGAGCTACTGGAGCAACAGGGGCTCAAGGACCAACGGGTCCTGCAGGTGCAACAGGTGCAACAGGTCCTTCAGGAGCTACAGG
>Ga0208362_1000300_pt1 | contig 16957 bp, 16 predicted proteins | sample LakMenEpi13Oct10_FD_150693 | JGI IMG/M metagenome (GOLD analysis project Ga0208362, IMG submission 150693) | Freshwater microbial communities from Lake Mendota, WI - 13OCT2010 deep hole epilimnion (SPAdes) | ecosystem: Environmental > Aquatic > Freshwater > Lake > Epilimnion/Euphotic zone ... | reverse complement strand
GGGGAAGTAATATCAAAGATGCAACTGAGGTAATTAGCAAGACAAATGCTGATGTGGGCAACAAGCGCTTAATTCGGCGCTGGTAGAAATTTTTCAGATCTAATTTTCCACTCGTCTCTAGCTCTTTTAATATTAAACCTGTGATTAGAAAGCCTGAGATAACATAAAAAAGATCAACTCCAATAAATCCACCTGGTACAAATTTGGCGTGGTAGATAAGAACTAAAATTGCCGCTAGCGCCCTTAACCCTTGAATCTCTAATATGCGCATTGTTTATTTACTTATTTTTAAGGGTTTTAACTTGCTTACTTGCCTTTAATTATCTTGCTAATTCGCTCTAAATCCTCAATGGTGGCAAACTCAATCACAATCTTGCCCTTTTTCTTACCCAACTCAACATTGACCCTAGTGTCTAAGTGATCAGATAATTGCTCTGAGATATCTTTAATTTTGGGTGCAATAATTTTTCCACTTCTTACTGATCCGCCTTTAACTTTGGCACTACCTGAGGCAACAATCTCCTCTACCGCTCGAACTGTTAAACCTTCAGCCACAATTTTGTTAGCTAAATTCTCAATCTCTTTTTGATCTGTTAAAGATAGTAAGGCTCTGGCGTGACCGGCGGAGATAATTCCAGCTGCCACCCTGCGCTGAACCGATATTGGTAAATTAAGTAGGCGCATGGTGTTGGTGATGGCCGGGCGAGATTTGCTTAATTTGCTAGCTAATTCATCATGGGTATAGCCAAAATCATTTAATAATTGTTGATAGGCCGCACCCTCTTCTAATGGATTTAATTGACTTCGGTGAATGTTTTCAATTAACGCCTCTTTCAGTAATTGATCATCATTAGTTTGGCGAACAATTACTGGAATGCTTTTTAAGCCAGCTAGTTTTGCTGCGCGATATCTGCGCTCTCCCATAATTAATTGATACTTACCATTTCCAATTGATCTAACAACTGGTGGTTGTAGTAATCCAACCTCTTTAATAGAAAGTGCTAATTCAGTTAATTGCTCTTCATCAAAAACTGTTCGGGGTTGTTTTGGATTTGGCAGGATTTGGTTTACATCTATCTCATTTCTATCTGCAACTATTTGACCAGTTGAAGTTTTAATATCTGATGGGATATTTGACTGTGGAATTAATGCATCTAATCCCCTGCCTAAACCACCTTTGCGAGCGCTCATAAATTACGCACTTTCATTTCTAATACTCATCTTGGAGCCGCCTCGATTTGAAATCTCTCTAGCCACACTCATATATGCAATCGCACCAGGAGATGATGCGTCATATGTCATAACTGTTTGGCCATATGAGGGGGCTTCAGAAACTCTTACCGCTCTTGGAATTGGAATGTTAATTAATTGTTCTGGAAAATGTTTTCTTACATTCTCCGCCACATCTCCAGCTAATCTAGTTCTGCTATCAAACATTGTTAAGACAATTGTGCTTAATACAATCTTTGGATTTAATCTCTTCTGTACTTCACCTAATGTTTCTAATAATAAAGATAAGCCCTCTAGTGAGTAGTACTCGCATTGAATTGGTACTAATACTTCATCAGCTGCAGTTAATGCATTAATAGTTAATAAGCCAAGGGATGGTGGGCAATCAATAAAAACATAATCAAATCTTTGACCTGCATTTTGTTTTAAGGTTAAAAAATTATTTAGCGCACTCTGTAATCTAAACTCTCTAGCAACTGTTGGTACTAATAAAATTTCAGCTCCGGCTAAATCTGAGTTTGCTGAAATAATTTCTAGGTGTGGAAAATTTGCCACCTTTTGCACCACATTTGCCATTGGTAGATCATTAATTAATACCTCATATATTCCTTCGGTATTACTACGATCAATTCCAAATGCGGTAGAGGCATTTCCTTGTGGATCTAAATCAATTACTAAAACCTTTAGCCCACCCATTGATAGGGCAGCAGCTAGATTTACTGCGGTAGTGGTTTTTCCAACCCCACCCTTTTGGTTAGCGACGGTGAAGATGCGGGTTTTTAAGGGGGCCACCATCGGCTCTTTTAGCCGGCGGATACCTACAACCGGCTTTACCTGCTGGTTGGTTTCATGTGAAACATCATTTCCGCTCATGGGCACAAAGTTAAGCACCTTTCTTAACCTCAACCACTCTAGCCACCGGCAGATTGGGCAGATTTATCTGGTGCAGCTGGGCAGTTGCCCCTTTTTTAAGCTTGGTTTTATCAATCTCCTCCTGGGCGCTCTCACCTTTGATCGCCAGCAAGCTGCCACCCTTTGGGATCATGTGCCAGCTGATTTGGATTAACTTTTCTAGCGGTGCCACTGCTCGGGAGGTGACGATCTCAAACTGCATTTTTACCGCCTCAGCCCTGCCCCGAACCACCTGGATTGGTAGCTTTAATTGATCTACTACCTCAAGTAGGAAATCCACCCGCCGTTGCAGGGGCTCAACCAGGGTTACCTTCAAATCTGGCCTTGCCAGGGCGATCACAATCCCAGGAAGTCCTGCGCCAGAGCCAATATCGACCACCCTTACTGCTTGCGGGATGATGGTGGTGATTGGGATGCAGTTTGCAATGTGGCGCTCCCAGATCCGATCGGCCTCCTTTGGGCCCACTAGGCCACGCTCAATTGCCACTGAAGCTAGCAGGTTTGCGTATGAGGTGATCTCCGCCTGTTTGCCTGGAAAGTAGGCCAGGATCTCAGGGGTTGGTTTCACGTGAAACTACTCTGGTAGGACTACAACACAGCGATCTGGATCTTCACCCTCAGATTCGCTAGTTAACCCAATCTCTTGAATAGTGTCATGAACAACCTTTCGCTCAAAGGCGTTCATTGGGCGAAGCTTTATCGCCTCCCCGCTCTTCTTAACCTCTTTGGCGGTATCTTTGGCAAGCTCGGCTAACTCAGCCTTTTTATCACTTCTAAAGTTGTCGATATCTAGCATCAATCTACTGCGCTCACCCAATGAGGTTTGAACCGCTAATCGGGTTAGCTCCTGCAGGGCATCTAATACCTCACCCCGGCCACCAACTAGGTGGTTTAACTTACCGCCAGCAATTGCTAGTGCGGCTCGATCATTCTCCACATCAATATCAATATCGCCATCAAGGTCTGCAATATCAAGTAAGCCCTCTAGGTAATCAGCTGCTACATCGCCCTCTTCTTCAAGTTGGGTAATTAAACTCTTTTTGTCCTTAACCTTCTCATCCACTGCCTCACTCATTTTGCCTCCAAAGTGTTATTTATACTGTTTGTTATATTTTGATAGTTTTTGTACTGATTTAACTAACGCCTCTTTTTCTTCTTTTTTGGTTGCTTACGTTGACCTTTTTGTTGCTCTTCAACAATTGTGGTGCCATCTATCTGGTTTGGATTTTCATCTGTTCCATCTTTAGCTGCTCGCTTTTTTTGCAGCTCTTCATATGCTGGCGAGCCTGGTGTTGGGTTTCGCTTAATTACATAGTACTGCTGACCCCAGGTCCAAAGATTTGTAGTTGACCAATAAATTAAAACTCCGATTGGAAAGTTAACACCGGTTACTGCAAAAATAACTGGGAATAAATACAACATAATTTTTTGCTGTTGCAACATTAAATTATTTGAGGCATCCATCTTAGGCATTCCCTTAACCATTAATTGGCGTTGGGTGGTAAAGGTGGTGGCGGACATAAAAATAATTAAAATTACTGTGATTATTTTGGTGGTTAAATCACTAGAGCCTAAAAATGTGCCAGATAGTGGTGCGCCAAAAAAGGTAGCCTCGCGGGCACTGACTAGATACTCACCCTTCATTAATCCTCGGGCTTGATTTTGGCTAATGCTATTTAATACCCAAAAGAGTGCGAAAAATATTGGGGCTTGGGCCAGGATTGGAAAACATGAGGCTAGCGGATTTGTTTTGTGCTCTCGGTATAACTTCATCATCTCTTCAGATTGTTTTTGCCGATCATCCTTATACTTTTTTTGAATCTCCTTCATATGTGGAGCAAGAGCGGTGAGAGCCCTTTGGGATTTAATCTGCTTTACAAAAAGTGGAATTAAGATAATTCGAATCAAAATAACTAGGGCGATGATGCCTAATGACCATTGCAGATTTGGGTTGTTGGTAAAAGCTAGTAGATCATGAAAGGTAACAAGTACCCAAGAAACCGCGGTATATAAGGGGTTTAGAATGAAATCCATTAACTCATCTGCCTTTCTCTAATTACTAAAGCTGCTTGTTTTGATGGGTAATCCACCCCACCATGAGATAGTGGATTACATCTAATAACTCGCCAAAGTGACATCGCTGCTCCCTTTAAGCCAAACTCCTTAACTGCCAACTCTGCATAGGTAGAGCAGGATGGGTAGTACTTACATCTTGGGGCAAAGGCAGGTGAGATAAATTTTCGATAACCTAAAATTAAAATTAAAAATATCTGCTTCACACATCCGCCTTATTGTTTTTAGAAAACTTTAAATTTATTTTAGAAAATAACTCATTAATCTCTGGTGTGTAATTTTTACTCGGCTTTAACACCCGAACTACTAACATTAAATTTTGATTTAGCTTTGGCAGCTGGGTTGCTAAGTTGTGGCGTAATTTTCTACTAACTAGGTGCCTAGTTACCGATCCACCAACTGAGCGATTAACAATTAAGCCAGCTTGGCTTTGATTAGATTTACTCACCAATACATAAATAACTAGATTTTCACTTGTGAAGCGGCTGCCAGTTTTGGTTACTAAATTAAAGTCAGAGCCAACTCTTAGGCGGTTTGGTTTAGGTAACACGAGGGGGTTATTTGTTATTAGGCAGAGATTTTGGCGCGGCCCTTTGCGCGGCGAGCTGATAAAACACCTCGACCACCACGGGTTGCCATGCGAGCGCGAAATCCATGCTTTTTAGCCCGCTTGCGAACATTGGGCTGGAAGGTGCGCTTCATAAATCTCTCCTAAACAATTATTTTTCTCCCGATTAAGGGTCACAACGGTATGGGTGGTAAGGGTAGGGGTTTAGGACAAGATGGGTCAAACCGCCGATATCGACCTGCCCCAGCCACCCTAGGGCTACCCCAGACGGGGCCTTGAGCTTTATTGGTGTGGATAACCACTTGCTTTCCTGAGTGCTTACCCCTATCTTCGCCCTCTATCCACAGATTTTCCCCTCTTTGGCTAGAAATTGAAGTTTAAAGGACAGGTTTAGACCACAGCCTGTGGATAAGTATGTGGAGAACTTTTAGAGGGCTTTTAGCCAGGATTATGGGTGGATAGATGGCAACACTGGCACAGGTAGATCTACAAAAGTTGTGGGAGCAGGTGGTCTCATCCATCTCCACTCCACAATACGGCGCATTTTTAAGTCGCACCAAACCCCTTGGCCTACTGCCAGGTGAGGGTGAGGATGGCAGCAACCTCCTACTTTCAGCTCCAGATCTTTTTACTAAAGATGTGTTGGAGACCAGGTTGCGCGCTTTAGTAACTGATGAGTTATCAAATTTGTTGGGTGAGAAAATAAATATCGCAGTTACCGTCACATTAGATAGCAAAGATGAGATGGTTGTTGAAGGTAGTGAGGTTTTAACACCCGATGCTCACCTAGATTTATTAGAGAGTACTAGCGATAGTAAATCTGGTACTGGTAGAAACTCTAACTCCCTAAACACAAATGAGAGTGCGCAATTAAATCCAAGATATATCTTTGAAACATTTGTAATTGGGGCATCAAATAGATTTGCTCACGCTGCTGCGGTAGCGGTAGCAGAAGCCCCAGCAAAGGCTTATAACCCGCTATTTATTTATGGTGAGTCTGGTCTTGGCAAAACCCACTTATTACATGCGATTGGGGCATACGCTAAAGAGTTATATGGCTCAACCCGGGTTAGGTATGTCTCTAGTGAGGAGTTTACAAATGATTTTATTAACTCTATCCGTGATGATAAGGCCTCAGTTTTTCAAAGAAGATATCGTGATCTAGATATTTTATTAGTTGATGATATTCAATTTTTAGAAAATAAGGAGCGCACTCAAGAGGAGTTCTTCCACACATTTAATACCTTATATAACGCTAATAAGCAGATAGTTATCTCAAGTGATCGACCACCAAAACAATTAACTACTTTGGAAGATCGCCTGCGCTCTAGATTTGAGTGGGGTTTAATTACCGATATCCAACCTCCAGAGCTTGAAACTAGAATTGCAATCTTAAGAAAGAAAGCTGCGCAAGATAAATTAAACGCACCCGATGATGTGCTTGAATATATTGCAAGCAAAATTTCAACCAATATCCGGGAGTTAGAGGGTGCGTTGATTCGTGTTACCGCTTTTGCGTCCTTAAACCGACAAGGTGTTGATTTATCGCTAGCTGAGATTGTGTTAAAGGATTTAATCCCAGAGGAGGGAGGTCCAGAAATTACCGGACCTACCATCATGGCCCAAACCGCCTCCTACTTCTCACTCTCAGTTGATGATCTTTGTGGTACCTCAAGATCTCGGGTTTTAGTAAATGCTCGCCAGATAGCGATGTATTTGTGCCGGGAGTTAACTGAGCTATCCCTACCTAAGATTGGTCAGGCATTCGGCGGCAGAGACCACACCACTGTGATGCATGCAGATCGAAAGATTAGGCAGTTGATGGCGGAGCGGCGTTCGATCTATAACCAGGTAACTGAGTTAACCAACCGCATCAAACAGCAATCAAAGTAAAAACTAACTAAATATCGAAAGTTCGGCCCTTTTCCCTTAACCACAATGGGTAACCCCCAGTTGTGGATAACTTGTGGACAAGTGTGGATTTTGCTGTTTATAACTGGCTTTAAAGCTGGTTTTAAACATCTCACCCACAAGATAACCACAGTTTTTGTGGGTATGTTTATAAGGGTTGACCTGCGGTTTTACCCACTTCCCACAGGGTAAGGCTCTGGTTACTACTAACCACTTTATAGATAAAAAAGGGTGGGGATTAGCGAACTGTTTAATAAAACTTTAAGTAGTTAAGATTTTCTAAATGTAAGAAGAGGGTGAGTAAATGAAGTTTGTAGTTGAGCGAGATTACTTAGTTGACGCAGTCAACTGGGTCTCTAAATCTATTTCAAACAGACCCATCACTACCGCACTCCTTGGAATTATCATTGATGCAACCGATGAAATCACATTATCTGGCTCTGATTTAGAAAGCTCAGCGAACGCAAAACTAAAAGCGGACATTTCACAAACCGGAAAAGTTTTAGTACCAGGAAAACTACTAGCTGAAATTTCAAGATCACTTCCTGCAAAACCAATTACCTTTACCTTAGAGGGCGCAAAAGTTTTAGTTAGCGCAGGAAGCGCCAAATTTACACTACCAACTCTACCAATCACTGAATATCCAAACCTGCCACAAGTGCCACCACCAACCGGATCTTTAAAAAGTGATTTATTTGCAACCGCAGTTACTCAAGTTGCAATAGCAGCTGGAAAAGATGATTCACTACCAACACTAACTGGTGTGTTTGTGGAGATTAATAAAAACCAAATTACATTAGCAGCAACCGATAGATATCGGTTAGCGGTTAGAGAGTTAAGTTGGAGCGCGGTAGATCCAAGTGTTGAAGCCACCGCATTGCTACGCGCTCGCACAATTGCAGATGCGGCAAAATCACTCACCACATCTTCAAATGTAAGCATCTCATTAGCTCAACCAAACAGTAATGAAAAATTAGTTGGTTTTGTATCGGATGGAAAAACCATGACCTCAAGAGTTTTAGATGGTTCATTCCCACCATTTAGACACCTACTACCAAGTGATGCAACCGCAGAGGCGGTTATTGAGGTGGCGCCACTACTTGATTCAGTCAGAAGAGTTGCATTAGTTACTGATAAAACCGTGCCACTTAGACTTAATTTTTCAAATAACACCTTACAACTTGAGGCTGGTACTGGTGACGAAGCTCAAGCTAGTGAAAAAATTGATATCAATTACAAAGGTGAGGATATTAACATTGCATTTAACCCAACATTTTTAACAGATGGTTTAATAGCCCTCGGCACCGCTTTTGTTCACATCTCATTTACTGGCGCAAACAAGCCGGCGGTATTAACTGGCCAAAATGAGGCAACAGGTGAATTTATCGCCAATTACAAATACCTATTAATGCCAATGCGTTACTCATCGTAAAAAAACTAATTATCTAAGTGTTAATCACCAATCTAAACCTTACAAATTACCGCTCTTACGCAAATCTAGAGTTAAATCTCGCCCCTGGTATAAATATATTTGTGGGCAAAAACGGTGAGGGTAAAACAAATATCGCCGAAAGCATCCTGTACCTAACCTTTTTAAACTCCCATAGAGCCTCAGGAAATACCCCACTAGTTAAGTTAGGCCAAGCTTCAGCCTATATCCGGGCAAAGGTTAAATACCCAGAGCGAGAGATTTTAGTTGAATTAGAAATTAATATTGATAAAGCAAACCGAGCAAAAATTAACCAAAACCCAGCACGCAGCCAGAAAGAAATATTTGGCATAGTACAAACAATATATTTTTCCCCAGAGGATTTAGATATTGTTAGAGGAGATCCCACTGAGCGACGAAGATTTATTGATCAATTACTCACCTTAAGATCCCCCAGGGTGGCAGCTGTAGTTTCAGATTATGAGCGAGCAGTTAAGCAGCGTAACTCACTCCTTAAAACCCGGGCATCAAAAGAGGCGCTAGCACCCTGGGATAAACAGGTAGCAGATTTTGGTGGTCAATTAATTGCTTTAAGGTTAACCGGCCTTACTCAATTAACCCCATTATTTAATAGTATTTATAGTGAAATTTCCAACATAAAACCAGCAGAGATAATTTATAAATCTTCCTTAGATGGAATCTCTGAAAACGCTGCAGAAAATTCAGAAAAAATAATGGAGAAATTAATCAGTACAAGAGGAGCTGAGTTAGAGCGAGGCTTAACCCTAACCGGCCCACATAGAGATGATTTACTTTTAATGTTAGGTGAGCACCAGGTTAAAGGTTATGCCAGCCATGGGGAATCTTGGTCAATTGCGTTAGCTTTAAAACTTGCAACATATAATTTATTAAAATCAGATGGGTTATCACCCATTTTAATTTTAGATGATGTTTTTTCTGAACTAGATGAAGATCGCAGAGAGAAATTAGCTGCGATCGCTAAATCAGCTGAGCAAACTATTATTACCGTGGCGGTAGAGGCTGATCTTCCCGAATCTCTAACCGGGCAAAGATATCTTGTTAAATCTGGATCAGTGAGCCAGTTATGAAAAGAGATTTAGCAAAAGATTTATATAAGTTTTATCGGTCAGGTTTTAAAAAACTTAAAAACTCAGATCAATCCAATGAAAATCGAGAGCACAACACTGATCCACAATCCATACAATCTATTTTGTCTGAGGTAATTTCAAATAGAAATTGGAGTCAAGGTTTTGCCGAGGGAAGCTTATTTAGTGACTGGAAAACTATTGTGGGCGATGAGATTGCAGAGCACACCACACCAATATCTTTAGTTGATGGAAAATTAACTATTCAAAGCTCATCAACTGCCTGGTCAACCCAAATGAGATTAATGAAAAATGATTTATTAAAAACTATTTCAACCACCGCACCAGGTGCGTTAGTTGAGGAGTTAATTTTCATTGGTCCAAACGCACCTAGTTGGAAGAGGGGCCTTCGCAGTATTAGGGGTGCTAGAGGGCCAAGAGATACGTACGGCTAGTATCCACCCACAAAACTGGATTAAAAACCCCGCATTCACACCTTTAAATCCCGTTTTGGGTAATACCTAAATCATTCTAGCGATAGGATTTGCAGGTGAGCCGGGCAAAAAACGGCCAGAATCGTCTATAAGAGATCTTGGGGGTTATTGGTGCCGACTAAAAATAACTCAACAGCTCAATCTAAAAAAGAGCACAAAGGTTATGACGCATCAAACATTACAGTTCTAGAAGGTTTAGATGCTGTTCGAAAACGTCCAGGAATGTATATCGGCTCAACTGGTGAGCGTGGATTACATCATTTAGTTTACGAAGTTGTAGATAACTCAGTTGATGAGGCGCTAGCTGGCTACTGCACAGATATAAATGTAATTTTACAAAAAGATGGATCAGTAAAAGTCATTGATAATGGTCGTGGAATTCCAGTTGATATCCATCCAGTTGAGAAAAAACCAGCCCTAGAGGTTGTGTTAACAGTTTTACATGCTGGTGGAAAGTTTGGCGATGGTGGTTACAGCGTTTCTGGTGGCTTACATGGTGTTGGTATCTCTGTAGTTAACGCATTAAGTACTGATTTAGCAGTTGAGGTAAAGCGAGATGGATTTAATTGGAACCAAAGTTATAAATTAGGTGTACCGACCGCGCCAGTTAAAAAAGGAAGTGCAACAGAGGGCTCTGGCACCACCGTAACTTTTTGGCCATCTAAAGATATTTTTGAAACTACAGATTTTTCATTTGAAACATTATCCGCCAGATTTAGAGAGATGGCATTTTTAAATAAGGGTTTAATTTTGACCTTAACTGATGAACGAGCAGGCCACGTGGATGATAAAGGAAACCCACTTTATGTGAAGTATGAGTACGCCGGTGGAATTATTGATTTTGTTAAGCATTTAAATCAAACTAAGGGCGCAACCCACAAATCTATTATTTCTTTTACAACCGAAGATAATAAGCACAAAATGAGTTTAGAGGTCGCCATGCAATGGAATACCGGTTTTTCTGAATCTGTTTACACCTTTGCTAACACAATAAATACCCAAGAGGGTGGTACCCATGAAGAAGGTTTTAGAACCGCTCTTACCTCAATTGTTAATAAGTTTGGTGAAGAGTGGGGATTTATCCGCAAGAAAGAGGACCGGTTAACTGGTGATGATGTGCGCGAAGGTTTAACTGCAATTGTTTCTATAAAAATTGGCGAACCACAATTTGAGGGTCAGACTAAAACAAAACTAGGAAACACAGAGGCAAAATCCTTTACTCAAAAGGCGATGAATGATCATTTAACATCCTGGTTTGAAAAAAACCCAAGTGAAGGAAAAGATATTGTTCGAAAATCTATTGATGCCGCTGCCGCCAGAGTTGCAGCTAGAAAAGCTAGAGATTTATCAAGAAATCGTAAAGGTTTATTAGAGGGCCGGGGCATGCCCGGAAAATTAGCTGATTGCCAATGGACTGAACCAGAAAAGTGCGAACTCTATATTGTTGAGGGCGACTCAGCTGGTGGTTCAACAAAGGGTGGTCGAGATTCACGCTATCAAGCAGTTCTACCAATTAGAGGAAAGATTTTAAATGTTGAAAAGGCAAGAATTGACCGAGTATTACAAAACAATGAGGTGCAAGCTTTAATTACTGCACTTGGCACCGGAATTCACGATGATTTTGATTTAGCAAAACTTAGATACCATAAAATAATTTTGATGGCAGATGCTGATGTTGATGGCCAACACATTAGAACTTTGCTATTAACTTTATTATTTAGATTTATGAAACCATTAATTGAAAATGGCTTTGTTTACCTAGCTCAACCACCGCTATATAAATTAAAATGGGGTGGCAAAGAACCAGTCCAATACGCATTTAGCGATAAAGAGCGAGATGGCTTTATTCAAATGGGAGTTGAAAACGGTAAGCGACTTCCTAAAGAGGATGGAATCCAACGCTTTAAAGGATTAGGTGAGATGCCGGCAAAAGAGTTGTGGGATACCACAATGGATCCAGCAACTAGAGTTTTAATAAAAGTTACCCTAGAAGATGCCGCAGCCGCCGATGATTTATTCTCAGTACTTATGGGTGAGGATGTTGAGCTGCGTAGATCATTTATTCAGCGAAATGCCAAAGATGTTAGATTCTTGGATATTTAATTATTATGGATAAAACATTTACCGATAATCAAGGCGAACATGGCCGCGATCGACAGGAGTCGGTTGATCTGCAAGTAGAGATGGCTAGGTCATACCTAGATTACGCAATGAGTGTAATTGTTGGCAGAGCACTTCCTGATATTAGAGATGGATTAAAACCAGTTCATCGCAGAGTTTTATATGCAATGTATGACGCTGGTTATCGACCAGATAAGGGTTATTACAAATCCTCTCGCATCGTCGGTGATGTTATGGGTAATTACCATCCACACGGGGATACAGCAATTTATGACGCTGTAGTTCGACTTGCTCAATTTTGGTCACTTCGTTATCCATTAATTGATGGAAATGGAAACTTTGGCTCACCTGGAAATGATCCAGCAGCTGCCATGCGTTACACCGAAGCCCGTCTTGCTCCCCTTGCAATGGAGATGATGCGAGATATTGATGAAGACACTGTTGATTTCATTCCAAATTATGATGGCAGATCTCAAGAGCCAACAGTTCTACCCAGCAGGTTTCCTAATTTATTAGTAAATGGTTCAGCTGGAATTGCAGTTGGTATGGCAACAAATATTCCACCACATAATTTAAATGAAGTTGTTGAGGCAACCTGTTTTGCATTAGAAAATCCAGATATGCCATCGGATGAGCTACTGGCAAAACTTATGACAATTGTTAAAGGCCCCGACTTTCCAACCAAAGCATTAATTGTTGGTAGGGGTGGCATTGATGATGCTTATAAGAGTGGCCGCGGATCAATCATTATGCGATCTGTTGTGGAAATTGAAGAAATAAATAAACGAACTTGTTTAGTTGTAACAGAGCTTCCATATCAAGTAAACCCAGATAACTTAGCGCTAAAGATTGCTGAATTGGTAAAAGATGGTCGAATCAAAGGTATTGCAGATGTCAGGGATGAAGGAAATGAGCGATTAGGCCAGAGATTAGTAATTGTTTTGCGAAATGATGCAGTTGCTAAGGTTGTCTTAAATAATTTATATAAACACACACAATTACAAGATTCATTTGGCGCCAATATGTTGGCGCTAGTAGATGGGGTGCCTAGAACTTTAAGATTAGATGAGTTTATTCGTTACTACATCGAACACCAGGTTGAGGTAATTGTTAGACGAAGTAAATATCGATTACTTGAGCGTGAAAAGCGAGCTCACATATTAAAAGGTTACCTAAAGGCATTAGATGCCCTAGATGATGTAATCGCACTTATTAGAGCAAGTAAGACCCCAGAGGAGGCTCGAAGTGGGCTGATGAAACTGCTGTCAGTTGATGAGATCCAAGCTAATGCAATTTTAGATATGCAGCTTCGAAGAATTGCAGCGTTGGAGCGACAGAAAATTACTGATGAGCACGCAGAGTTAATGAGTGAAATAAAAGAGCTAAATGTAATTTTAGCTAGCCCAGAAAAACAACGGTTAATAATTAAAACTGAGTTGCAAGAGGTGGCCAGCAAGTATGGAAATGAAAGACGAACTCAAATCGTGGCCGGGGACACTGATTTATCAGTTGAGGATTTAATTCCAGATCAAGATGTAGTGGTAACTATTACTAAGGGTGGATATTCAAAGCGCACAAAAGCTGAAGCCTACCGAGCACAAAAACGTGGTGGCAAAGGTGTTAAGGGTGCGGCATTAAAATTAGATGATGTAGTGGAACATTTCTTTACCGCCTCTACCCACAACTGGTTACTATTTTTTACCAATAAGGGCAGGGTTTATCGGGCAAAGGTGCATGAGCTACCAGATGCCGGCCGAGATGCCAGAGGCCAACATGTGGCAAATTTATTAGCATTTAAACCAGATGAAAGTATTGCCTCCGTTATTGCAATTACCGATTACTCAACTCAGCCATATTTAGTAATTGCTACTAAGGGCGGCATAGTTAAAAAAACTGCACTCGCTGAGTATGACTCACCTCGAAGTGGTGGATTAATTGCCATCTCACTTAAAGAAAATGATGAGGTGGTATCTGCTGCCTTAGTAAGTGATAAAGAGGAGCTGTTATTAGTTTCAAAGATGGGAATGTCACTTAGGTTTAGCGCCGGCAATGATTCACTTCGCGCTATGGGCCGAGGTGCAACTGGTGTAATTGGTATGAAGTTTAGAAAAGGCGATAACTTATTAGCGATGGCAGCAATTAGTAGCGATAATAAAAATTATGTTTTCACCGCCACCGATGGCGGCTTTGCCAAGCGAACCAAACTTGAGGAGTATCGAACTCAAGGGCGAGGTGGCATTGGTGTTAAAGCAGCAAAGATTGATGAGGACTCTCGTGGTGTATTAGTGGGTGCGATGATTGTGCAAGAGCGGGATGAAATTCTTGCTATCTCATCGGCTGGCACAGTTATGCGCACACCTCTTACTCAAATCCGAGAAACTGGTCGGGATACCTTGGGGGTTCGGCTAGTTAACCTAGATTCAGGAATTTCAGTAGTATCTGTTACTCGCTTAGTTGAAGATCTCGATTAAGCACACACAGTGAAAGCGGGTATAAATAAAGTACTTTTGGTTATGAAGTACTTCCTCAGGTAGCCTTCACCAGCACAATATGGGCCTATAGCTCAGCCTGGTTAGAGCGCTTCCCTGATAAGGAAGAGGTCTGTGGTTCAAGTCCACATAGGCCCACCCTGCAAAGTAAAAAATGCGGGGACCTAGCTCAATTGGTAGAGCACCGCCTTTGCAAGGCGGGGGTTAGGGGTTCGATTCCCCTGGTCTCCACAAATTTATATTTAATATTAATTAAATATAAAACAAGTACAAAGAGTAAAGATATTTAGAAATTAAGGTGGATATTTTAATGAAGAGATTTTCTTTATTTCTAATTACCACCTTACTACTTACCGGATGCTCTTCAGTACAAGAAGAAGCAAAGATTCAAACTGAGAGTCAAACAAGTACCGAGGTAGAGCCGGAAACAAAGTCAGCAGAAAAGACAGAGACAAATACCAAACCAGAGAGTAAGACAAAAAGCGAAAGGCAGAGTGAAAAAGTGAGTATGAATACCGCGATCCTAAAGACCAGCATGGGGCAGATCACCATTGAGTTATTTCCAAACCAAGCTCCTAAAACTGTTAAAAACTTTGTTGATCTTGCAACTGGTGCTAAAGAGTGGACCGATCCAAATGTTGGCGAGAAGGTAAAGACCAAACTTTATGATGGCACAATCTTTCACCGAGTAATTCCTGGATTTATGATCCAAGGTGGAGATCCACTAGGAAGTGGCATGGGCGGGCCTGGTTATAACTTTGCCGATGAGTTTCATGGTGAGTTAAGTTTTGATAAGCCATACCTACTAGCTATGGCAAATGCCGGACCTAATACAAATGGCTCACAATTTTTTATTACCGTAGCTGCTACCACCTGGCTAAATCGCAAACACACAATTTTTGGACAGGTGACAGATCTAGCTAGTCAAAAGGTGATCGATGCAATTGCGACCGTGAAAACTGGGGCAAATGATAAGCCGGTGCAGGCAGTTAAGATTGAATCAGTAACAATTAAGTAAATTAATGCAACCGGCGGGGTTAACTAAAAATTTAATCTTCTTTATATCCGGTTGCTTTTTACTTTCCCAAATCCAAACTAATCTGCAATTTGAGCTAGCTTTATATGGGGCAGCGGTAGATCAAGGTCAGTACTACCGGCTAATAACTGTGGCGCTAGTGCATGGCGGCTGGCTGCACTTAATATTTAATATGCTGGCACTACTTTCAATCGGCACATTAATTGAAAATTTTTACGGCCGAAATAAGTACATAATTATTCTCTTGGTGAGCTTATTAGCTGGCTCTCTTTCCTCCTACATTTTTAACCCACCACAAACCATTGCAGTTGGCGCCTCTGGCATGATCTTTGGCTTATTTGGGGCGCTAGTTATTGCTGGCAGATCCCTCGGAGCAAACTTAAAAGAGGTGGCACCATTGATCGCCATAAATATTGCAATCCCACTCTTTATCCCAGGCATTGACTGGAAGGCCCACCTGGGCGGGTTAGCTGGTGGCTTACTCACCTCAGCTCTATTAAGGCCTAAAAGAGGGGCTTGGGAATAAAGCCCACCCTTAGATAGTTATGTAGGCAGCAACCTTGAGCCTACTTGGCTCAACCTTTTGACTAAATAGGCACTCAAGGCTGAAGATATGCCCATATGGGTGAGGCCAAAACAGGCCCAACCCTTAAAGGTTGAGAAAAATCTAGCTAAGGAAAGAGAGAGAAAACAAATGGCCAGAGCTGTTGGAATTGATTTAGGAACAACTAATAGTTGCGTATCGGTCTTAGAGGGCGGTGAGCCAACTGTTATCGCAAATGCCGAGGGTGCTCGCACTACCCCATCGATTGTGGCATTTGCTAAAAATGGTGAGGTGTTAGTTGGTGAGGTTGCCAAGCGACAATCGGTAACAAATGTTGAGCGCACTATTCGCTCGGTTAAAAGACATATGGGAACTAATTGGAGCCAAGATATTGATGGCAAGAAGTACACAGCCCAGGAGATTAGCGCTCGCATATTGATGAAATTAAAGCGCGATGCGGAAAGTTATTTAGGTGAGACGGTAGCGGATGCAGTTATTACTGTACCGGCATACTTTAATGATGCTCAACGTCAAGCAACAAAAGAAGCGGGCGAAATTGCTGGCCTTAATGTGCTTCGTATTGTTAATGAGCCAACCGCTGCAGCCCTAGCTTATGGTTTAGATAAGGGTGATAAAGAACAAACAATTTTAGTATTTGACCTAGGTGGTGGAACCTTTGACGTATCTTTACTTGAAATAGGTGAAGGTGTTGTTGAAGTAAAAGCTACTAATGGCGATAACAACCTTGGTGGCGATGATTGGGATCAAGCATTAGTTGATCACTTAGTTAAAACATTTGCTGCTAAAAACGGTATTGATTTAACAAAAGATAAGATGGCAATGCAACGGGTTAGAGAGGCTGCTGAGAAGGCAAAGATCGAACTTTCATCCTCTGCTCAAACCTCTATCAATTTGCCATATATAACAGTTGATACTGAAAAGAATCCACTTTTCTTAGATGAAACAATTACTAGAGCGCAATTTCAAGGATTAACCGCTGATCTTTTGGAAAGGTGTAAGAAACCATTCCAATCAGTACTTCGG
>Ga0208362_1000298_pt1 | contig 17014 bp, 11 predicted proteins | sample LakMenEpi13Oct10_FD_150693 | JGI IMG/M metagenome (GOLD analysis project Ga0208362, IMG submission 150693) | Freshwater microbial communities from Lake Mendota, WI - 13OCT2010 deep hole epilimnion (SPAdes) | ecosystem: Environmental > Aquatic > Freshwater > Lake > Epilimnion/Euphotic zone ... | reverse complement strand
TTTAGAAACAAAAAGACGAGTAATTCATCTCATTAGACCAACTTATTGTTTATTTATTCTTTATTTGGAAACTGAAATGCCTTTAATCAGAGGCTCCTTTAATTAAGTCACGTGCATAAACAACAACCGCTTCTTGTGCCGCACTTTTAATTCGAGTCAATGTTACCCATTTGGTTAGCATTTCAAGAGCAATAATACAGCCTACAAATGCAAGCCCAAATATTGCCAATACTAAAAGCCAAGTTACTAAGCTTCCTTTAATGGGCCGTTGTTTAAAAGGCATAAGTCGGTAAATAAAAGACTGAACTCGTTATTACATTCTTATTTCCCAGTTATTAATTTTTTGTACTTCTTTCTTAGTGAAATCTCTATTCTTTCTAGCTAATCCTCTCTTACCTCATTCAGTACTCCATAAACAGGAGACTTCTAAACCAATCCTAGAATTTACTCACAATCGATTATGAAACCTTCTTTATGAGCTCCATTCGGAGTTGGACAGATGAAACCGTCTAAATTTATAGAGGTTCCCAACATTCAAAAAATTTCAGAAATAAATCCAACCTCAAATATTATTGTGATCCAAATAACCCGAAAAGAATTCTTCAAAGATATAAGCTAACCCTATAATTGAGAACCAGCATTAATATGAAGACGTCCACTCCAGAAGCTCTTCTTATCAGGACGTAAAAGTGGGATACCATAATCAACGCGCAATGGACCCATAAACGGAATATTCAATTCAAGACCTGCACCAACACTAGCAAGAGCCGATTTTCTACCGTACAAATCGTTGATACGACTTTGACCAAAAACCATACCTAAGTCATTGAATAAAACAAGTTTTGTGTCTTTAATTGGATTCTTGGGAATAGTGAATGGAATATGCACCTCAGCGGTATTGCTAAGCATAGTGTTACCAACCCCAACATCCCTGAATTGCCTATAACCTCTCATTCCATAGGGCCCGCCAGCTTTCAAGTTCCTGAAATCAGCAGCATCTCCTAATTGATTTTCAAAGTGAGAAGCATTCTTAAAGAACCAACCATCTTCGGTTAACCTTTGTGATCTTCTAATATCAACTCCAGAGGATAAATATGAACCAGCTCCACCCACTCCAAGTGATGGACCAGCGAAAATATTATGCCTCCATCCAGAACCAGTTTCATCAATATTGCGGTAAATCAAGCTTGGCGTAAGATCTAAGTAAAAACCTTCAGCTAATTGTTTTCTTCTGAGACGATCCGCTTCAGAAACCGCTTCAGCATTTGATTTTCCCTCATTTTGAATAGCCGTTATTAAAGTATTTCTAGCATTAGGACCAAAACTTCTGATTTGATTCTGACTGAGAGAAAATGCTCCTTGAACACCCCATTTATCATTTCCCTTTATTGTTAATGGTTTATAGACCGTTCCGCCGGCTCTGACACTTCTTTGAACAACCGAGTCAACAATAAAGCTTCCCATTTGGTTCGCACCAAGATTGAGAGAGCCTGACATATTAGTATTTCCTATAAAAGGATCAGCATATGTAATATTTGCTCTAACATCTGGTCTTCTGACAAATCTTCCATTGGTATCACCATCAACCGCAGTTAGCAAACCAGTACCAGCTTGAAGACTTGCATCTAATCTTTCACCTTGACCACGGAAATTTGGCTCAGTAAAAGATGCTGTTCCAAAAAATCCATTTAAAGTTCCTAAACCAGTTCCCATATTGAGAGATTTAGTTCTTTGCTCTTCAAGTTGAAAAGACAAAATATGTTTGCTTGGATCAGTTGGGGATGGCTTAATTTCTCTTTTAACGTCTTTAAAAAATCCGCTTTTCTTTAGTCCTTCCATGAACTTAACAGCGGTTTCTTCATTATAAGCCTTGCCTGATTTCAAGGCTTCAGGAGTAATTTTATCTAAATATTCTGGCTTGGTTCTCTGATTGCCCTCAAAAACAACTTCATCAATTTTGCCTTCATCAACCGAAACAATTAAAAAACCATCTGGATCAAAATGAAGCTCTGAAACAGAAGCTAATAAATAACCTTTGTCGTGATAAACCTTTTCGACTTTTTCTACAGCCGTACGAATTTGATTGGTACTGCGAGGCATTCCAACCAATGGAGTTAAAAATTCTTCTATTTTGCTGTTATCAACTAAATCATTACCTTTAATTACCAGACCTGTTATAGGTTTATTCTCAACTACCTGAACTCGAATAATGACGCCTTCTTGACCTCTAGGCACTGGAATTGGCACGGCCATTAATTTGTCTTTGTCAAAATATCCGAGATTGTAAAGTGATTGAAGGTCATAAGCAATTTTTCGACGACTAAATTTGGAGCCAACTTTAGTTTGCATTTGCTCAAGAATCACTTTGGTGGGAACTAATTGATTTCCAATTACCTGAATTTGTTTAACAGCTACAGCTTGATCAAAATTACCTAATGATGCCGTGGGATCAGCAATGTCTTCATCTTCATTACTGGAGGTCTCAATAGGTGATCCGTCTTTGCTAATTTCATTATTTTCCTGTCCACCACTTTGACCCTTTGCATCAATAATTTGCTCTAATGGACTTACTGGCTCAGATTGTGCATTCAGCGATACAAATGATGAATTAAGAGAAGCGCTCAAGAATAAAGCAACTATTAACTTAGAAAAGTCATTTACTTTAAATTCAGAGATATTCTGTTTCGCGAAAGAGAAAAAATTAATCGAAGACTTTGTTTGCATTTATCTATTTCGAATTTGACTAAAGGAAGAGCGATTTATAAGCTGAACAGGATGACGAATTCAAATTCACTTTGTTCTCAGTTATCTTTGCGCTGGAGAATCAAAGGATATTGAATTGGAGAATAATTGAGAAATAATCGGAAAACAAAATATAAAAAGTGATTTTTATTAGTTCACATTTATTTTCATTACGTTTATTTTCACTGCGTTTATTTCTTAGTATATTCCCATTAAAAATTACGTTTTTTATATTAGCATTGCAATTTTGGCGAAATTCTTACATTTATTTTTGTGAATTCATTGGATGAAAATTGACCTTGAATTAGGTTGACCGGATTTCTGTAAATAAAAGCAATTGCGCTATCCACAATCCATGTGAATTAAATCAAAAACAAGTTAGAAGATGAGCTACTTGAAAATGTCCAAATTCAAAATAGAGCATCTAAGCTCCCCCTTACACGTAGCAAGAATCCGCTTACAGCTGTGCTAGCCGTTGCACTGAGCTTGCCTAGGGGGTATTCCCACAAAGCTAAAACGGATCCCAAAACGCACTTCATAATGAAGCATATCGACTGGTACGCTATTTCAAAGAATCAATCAAATTAAAATTTCTTACATTTTGTTTATATAAACATTGCTTGAGAGATTCTTCAGCCAAATCAAAATTAGAAATAACGTTTGAGTTAAACGCTTTCATTGCAATTGTTTTATTTTTGGCCTTATCTTCTTTGAACTCTTCTTTAAGTTTTTTTGTTTTTAAATAATTTTCTTTTTCTAATCTACATCTTTTAATAGCTTCGCTTTCAATATTTTTCTGACAAATAAATTCCAAGATTTGCTCATTATTGCTGCCTTTAGCAATCTCAACAGGAATTGACTGTTCTGGGCGAAAATCTTCCAGCACATTATTCAATCGATTATAAGAAGCCATGCTCAAAATATTTATTGTCTTGGAATTGCAATCATATTCACTTAAATCAATTTGATAATTTGCTTCAGAAACTAATTTGAAATCATTTAATCGATAAAGCCATTTTGTTATCGCTCTGTATTTCCCATTACCAAGATCTTGATAAGAATTACTGTCAAAAAAAACATATCTTAGCGAGCCTTCTTGAGACAAATCTAAAGCTATTTGCTCCCATGAATTAGGACTTGAAAAAGCAAATTGAGAAAACCCTAAGAATGGCAATACGACTACGGAAAACGCAATAAGGCCCAAAACATTTTTGAGACTATAGGTTTTTTGTTGAATTTGGCCAATCATTTTGATGCTTTTCCTTCTAACATACAGATAACAACGTAAAACCCCAATATCAGGGTCTCACAAAATGGAAGATGATAATATAAGTGACTGATAAAGCTTTAATAAATTCTTATAAAATCTATTTTTCAATTTTTCTACTTTCTAGTTTTCAAGAATAAAGTACTTCCAAGTTTTATATTTTCACTGAGATCTCTAACGCATAATCTTTTAAAGCTTTATTGAATGCTTTCTAACAAATCACAAGCGCATAATTCAAGGTAAGGAGTAGCTATGGGATCTATAGTTTCCAAAGTCAAATCAGTTTCTGACAATATCTCCAGAGAAGCTAAAATCGACAGCATCGACAAATTAAGTTTGGCAACTTCAGTCTCTATTGATTTAGCTTCACCTGTTTTAAATGAACCTTTTGTTGAACTCCCTAAAGAAATAACAGAGTTGGGTGTAAGTCTTGAGAATGAATTAGATCAAGAAGATCTATACGGAGCAACCGAAGAGCTAATTCCTGGCGATGAGTTGAAAGTTCTTAACGACTCAACTAAGTCATATCTCAAAAATTTAAATAAAATTCCACTTCTAACTGCTCAAGATGAAATTGAGTTAGCTCGCAGAATCAAAGATGGTGAAGCAAAAGCTAAAAAATTATTAGTTCAACACAATTTGAGATTAGTTGTAAGTATTGCCAAAAGATATATCAATAGAGGTCTTCCATTCATTGATCTCATTCAAGAAGGTAATGTTGGTCTTATTAGAGCTGCGGAAAAATTTGATCACACAAAAGGTTTTCGTTTTTCAACTTATGCAACTTGGTGGATTAAACAAGGAATTACACGTGCATTATCTGACAAATCTCGCTTAGTAAGGCTTCCTGTTCATTTAGTTGAGCAAATCAATCAATCAAAAAGAATTAATGAATCTGGCAATTCCATGATTGGAAGAGACTTCAATGATCGTGAACTTGCAGCCATAATGGAATTACCGGTTGAGCAAGTCAAAAGACTTTTCAGTCATAGACAAAATACTATTTCATTAGATTTAAGCATTAATGATGATGATGGTGAAGGTACTCTGCAAGATTTGATTCAGGATGACAGAAGCAAACCAGTAGAATCTAATCTTTTTCAAGAAGGCCTTTTCAGGGGAGTTCATGAAGCCTTAGACAAATTTTTAGATAAAGAAGAAAAAATTGTCTTGGAATTGCACTATGGGCTGGTTGATGGATACAAATACACTCTCAGAGAAGTTGCAGACCGAATGAATATTGAGCATGAACAAGCGCGACGCATTCAGGCAAATGCACTTAAAAAGCTCAGACATCCAAATGCGATTTATATTCTCAAACCCTTATTTGATTCAGTCTCAGATTAGTTAGCAATTAGATTTTTAATTACAAGCTGCACTGGTGAATTGTTAGAAATACTTAAAATATTTGCTAAATTAGTTGAATTGTTATTTCGTATTTAAAGCTCATAATCGATTACTTGAAAAATATCTGATTAATAGAATTTAAATAAAGTTTGATTCAAATAATAAGTAAATGCTTTATGTACTCAATATTGTAAGTAGTCAAATTAGATACTTAGTGAATAGAAAAAATCAGAATAAAAGAAACTGGCTATTAATTCAGCTAATCTTTCTTGTTTTTTTTATAGGGTTATTATCTTCATGTGCTTCTAAAAACAATCATCAACGCGATTCAAGCACTTTTTATCAATTTCCAGAAAAAGGGAAATACGAAACTTCAACTGTAGAAGTTGGCGGAATTGAATATAAGCAATTGCTCTCTGGAGTTCCAGGCAAATATGGCGGTCGTCTTACTTCAAGCATTTCTGGAAATCCAAAGACTTTTAATCCATGGGCTAGTACAGATTCCACTAGTGCCGAAGTCTCAGGAATAATGTTTGCTGGGCTTATAGAAAGAGACCCATGGACTGGTGATATCAAACCCAATTTAGCAAAAAGTTTTGAGATCAAAGATGATGGAAAAGAAATAATTGTTCATTTGCGCAAAGGGATTTTATGGTCAGATGGAAAGCCAATTACTGCTGAAGATGTACTTTTTACATGGAATACAATTCTTCAAGATGGTTTTGAAAGACTTGGCGCCAAAGAAACGATTATGGTGGATGAAAAATTCCCCGAAATCAAAGCCTTAGACAAATATACAATTTCCTTTAAAACTGAAAGAGTCTTTGCTCCCTTATTAAGTGAATTATCATATGCAATTGCTCCTGCACATTTTTTCAGGCCTCTTCTAGACAATGTATCAAAGCAAGCATTAAAAGAAAATCCCAAAGCCACCAATGAAGAAATATTGGCAAAACAAAAACAAATTTTTTCCGCTACTTGGGGAACTGACTTAAACCCCAAAGACATGATTGTAAGCGGGTCTTATAGACTTCATGCCTATAAATTTGGCGAACGCATTGAATATGAACCCAATCCAAATTATTTCGTTGTTGATATTAAAAAGCAAAGATTGCCATATATCAAGAAATACACAGTTCTCATTCTTCCAGATAATGATTTGGAGATTTTTAAATTTTTATCTGGCGAAATTCCAATTCTAGGGCTGGATTCCGAAACATTACCTTTAATCAAATCTTTAAAAGCTAAAAAGCCATTTAAGCTCTACAAAAGAGGTCCAGCCGATACTTCTGTTTTTATTGCTTTTAATATGTCTCGTCGAGGAAATGTTTCTAAAGAAGTAAGTACTTGGTTTAATAATGCTGATTTTCGCAAAGCTCTTTCAGTAGCAATAGATAGACAAGCCATGATTGATAGCATTTATTTGGGTATTGGTAGTCCGCTTTGTTTGAGCACAACCGGCAATTCAATTTACTTCAATAAAGAATTAAACAAAGAATGTTCTGCAAATCCCAATTTAGCTGAAGCTGAAAAAATTCTGAAAAAAGCAGGATTTACGAAAAACAAGAATGGTTTATTGACTGATAGCAAAGGTAATCAAGTGAAATTCAGATTATACACAAATGCGGGAAGTGCCTTTGAGACGAACTCCCCCAGAGAATTAATGGCGGTTTTGATCAAGGAACAGTGGAAAAAATTGGGCATTGAGGCTGATCTCAAAGTTATAGAATTTAACAATCTAGTTGTGAGACTTATGCAGACCGGTGATTGGGAAACCGTTATTATGGGACTTACCGGTGGAGACTTATTTGAACCCAATAATTCTGCAAATTTTTTATATTCAGATTCACGACTTCACCTATTTGATCAAAGAGAAGCTGGAAAGCCAATTACTGATAAACGTGACTGGGAAAAGGAAATTGACAGTCTAGTAGGCGAAGGTACTAAATATATTGAATTTAAAAAAAGGAAAAAGTATTATCACCGAATTCAAGAAATCCTTTGGAAGGAAAACCCAATGCTTTATTTAATTACACCTCAGGCTATTTTGGCCATACAGAGCGACAATATCGGCAATTTCTATCCAAGTAAACTCAGCGGTCCTAGCTACAATCAGGAGCAATGGTTTTTCAAAAATTAAAGTTTCCTGGAAATTCAATTCAGCTTTTTTAGTTAAAAGTTTTTTTGATTGGCATTTGATCAGCAACACTTAATCACAAAAAAATAAAAAAAACCTAAAATCAATGCTGACTTAGGTTTGAATTTTTTAAAATAAAAAAAATGCTTGGCGCAGGGCTATCTTCCCGGGACCGTTAAATCCGAGTATTGTCGCTGCTGATTGTCTTTACTGCCGTATTCGGAATGGGAACGGGTGTTTTCCAATCGCTTGTGTACCAAACATCAGTAATATTACGACAGAAACACTTTCTTGTCAATGTTAAGTACAAATCAATAAAATTAATTAAAATTCACGATCCTGGCTCCTCTTCGAATTAGCATTCTAGGAGAGAGAAGAGAGAAATCGCATTATTATCTCAGCACAATAAATCCATGATTTAAATAGCAACTTGTTGGTCAAAAAAGTTTGTGAATTTAAATATTGCGGCTCAAGCTAAAGATTCAAATTCAAGGTTTACAAAAATCAAACTCTTAAAAGCTTGTGTCAACCCTGGGCAATATAGAGATCTCCCCATAATTTGCTAAAGCACTTGCCCGAATTCTGCTTCAATTCACCTGAAATCCTTAGTGTTAGCCCATCTTAGATTTTTTAGAGGGGAATAAATTTACTAAATCCATTTTCCACTTCACCTGCAAGAAAACAGTAAAGCAATGCTCAAGAAATCAAATCAAAAGCCATGGTTACAAATTTCAACTTTAAGCATTTTGTCTTTGTTTTTTGTACTTTCTAATTCAATAATAGTCTTCTCAACGCTACGAGGATCAGTTATCGTAGATGAGAAAAATTTTTGGGGACATAATGGCAAGCTTTCTAATACCAACTCAAAATCTACCTACGTAGTCTGCGACGGATATATTGGCAGCCCGCTTATACCAAATTCGTCCGAGGCGATTGGTGCATTTGCAAACAACTGTGAAGTCACTCCTCCTCCAGGAGCTTTGCCAATTATTGATGTTCCCGAAAATCATTCACCTAATTATGTTGGATATCCAGCTTATCCAGTACAGGCACCTGGCTCTGAAAGATTGTATTTTGTTTGTGATGGGTATTTGAATTCCACCTCTTGGTGCTCTTATGAATCTCACAAATCAGCCACCAAATTAGCCAGGGCTTCGGGGTCAAGATATTGGGAACAAGGACTAAACAGTATCAGAGGCAATAATATCGGCGCCCCGAATTTCGGGAGTCCTCAGACTTATGGACGCATAGTAGGGAATTACAATGCTGCTCCGTCCATCAATTCCAACATTTCTTCAAATAGTTCTGTAAGTTTTCCACAAGGATTCCCAGCAAGCACTTCTTACAGCAATTCTAATTATGGTAATTCAAGTGGTGGATTTGACATAAATGCTTTAATTCAAAACCTTCAAAACGGTAATGGCTCAATTCCTAATCTTATTAATGCACGAAAGATCCGAGCTACTCAAATTGAGCGCAGTCAATTACCTCAAGGACAAATTATTCCGCTCAAAGCTATTCCGCTGAACCCAAGAGCAATTGGAGGAGTTTCCAATATTCCAACTGACTCTCAGTTGATAAATGTAAATGGTGATTCTCAAGAAATTAATCAAGTTGAAGAAATTGTTTCAAGAATAAAAAATCCTGATGATTATTCTTCAGATTCATCAACTAATACAAATAGAAGCCAAGATTCAGGCTCAAACTCAAATTATCCAGATCATGTAAATGAAAATTATTCATCTCTACAAAGATCTCCGTCCAATGGCCAGTCTTCTTCTGAGAAGGCAAAAGCCGATCAAGTAAAACAAGAGTTAAAAAGATTTATTAATAGCGCTGTAAAAGAGGCCGTAGATGATGCTCTAAGTAATGCTCAGCCTGATCAAGAATATTCTGACGCTCTATCAAAAACTAATTCCAATTTCACAAATAATAAATCAATTAATAAATCCCAATATGACAGGGAATCTCGTTCTGGCTTCACTAATTCAACTCAATCAAAATTACAATCTCAATCTCGCTCTAATGATGGAATAAGAAGAAAGCAAATCCTAGATATTGAAGAAGAGTATCAAGAAGAAATCACTTACACACCAATCTCAAAATCCAACAAATCAACAAATCAAACAAATTCCAAAGTTAAATCTCAGAGCTCTTCATCAAATATTCCGCAAGATGAAAGTGAAGAAGAATACGAAGATGAAGAAGACGAGGAAACTTTAGGGACAGAAGAATCCAAGAAAGATTCAATCAATGAAATTTCATCCAAAGCTCCATATATACAAAAAGCTCCATCTACAAGGTTTGAAAACTCTGATGAAAATGAAGAAGCATATTCTGATGAGGAAGAAGGTGAATGAATTGATTTCTTATTTCTTCAGGTGAATCTTCCAAAGTCAAGACTATTTCAGTAGTTTGAAGTTTCTTTTCTCTTAAATTGTACGGGAGTGGTGTTCTTTAATTCTAATTCTTACAAAATTTGATTTTCACCATTTGGCTTGATGGGGTTTTCCACTACAAGTCCCTCTCCCCCGATTCTTTCAATTTCTTTTCCTTCAACTAAAACATAAACGGGTTTGTCAGCTGAAATAGATTGAATCGTTTGCAAAAGCTGCTTGTAGCGCAAAATCATGCTCCTGGAGCCTCCACCAGATACAAATTGGCCTGACAAATCAACAGTTAAACTTTCAGGATTTTCCTTTACAGAAAGCAATCTGGTACCGCGAGGTATTTCTGTACCAAATCCATCTCTTTTGTTTTCAAGAGATGGACCTTTTAAAAGCTTGCTGAGAAGTTTTTCTAAATTTATAACATTTTTACTTTTTTCAACTTTATTGACATTTTCATTTTTCTGAGAATTTTTGGAATCTTTCTTGGAGGCAAGTTCCGATAAATCGTTTTTAGCAGAATTTTCTTCCGTTAAATTATCTTTGACATCAATTGTAGACAAGTTGTTTTCGGTATTTAATTCATCTTCTTGCAATGGAAAGGCTTTTAGTATCGATTCTTCCTTATCAGTTTTGACAAAGAAAATGCTATTGCTAATATTTTCAGATTCTTCTGTTTGTGAATCTTCTTCTTGGGCTGTATCTAATTTCTTTTCGCAACCATTAAGAAAAATGGCCGTCCCAAAGCTCAAAGCGATGCATAACGCTAAAAATATTTTTTGAGTTGAGATGCTTAGGGATTTGATCATTGATTTGCTTATGAAATTGGTGAAAAGAAATATTTTGAGTAACTTCTTAGCTGAATTATAGTCTTAACTAGAATAAGACTTCTATTACAAAAAAACAATTATCTATTTTTCTACTGAGTAAAAAGTTTAGTCAAACTCAGTCTAATTTTTATGGAACTTTTGTCACTTTGACTGAATAAAACCAAATCAACAATTCTGTAATTAAGTGGGCGATGAATGAGCACGGTACTAAGGCAAAAATGAGAACTATTAAAGTATGAACAAGCTAGCCTAATCTTGCTAAGCTTATTGGATCTATTTTTTAATAAATTTATCTATTCACGAAATTAATATTTACAAGGTTAAAACTGGGGTCAAAAGCTAGAAGTGTTACAACTCATAGAAAAATTATTCAAACCAACTGCTGAGAAAACTCGTCGTGAATTGCAGCCTCTGGCAAATCGAATTGAAGCCTATAATGAATCAATGAGCATGAAGTCTGATGCGGATTTGGTTGCTCGCATTGCTGAACTAAGAGCCAGCTTAGATGCCAACCTCGATCAGAAAAAATTGCAAAAAGCACTTGATGAACTTTTACCAGAGACTTTTGCAATTGTCAGAGAAGCATCATGGCGTGTACTTGAAATGAAACATTTTCCTTGTCAACTTATGGGGGGAATTGTTCTTCATCAAGGTAAAATCGCAGAAATGCGTACTGGTGAAGGGAAAACTTTGGTTGCGACTTTACCAACCGTGCTTAATGCATTGTCTGGAAGAGGAGTTCACGTTGTAACAGCTAATGATTATCTTGCAAAGCGTGATTCTGAGTGGATGGGTAGGCTTTATAAGTTTTTGGGATTTTCAGTTGGTTTGATTGTGCCTCAGCAAAGATCAGGTGATAAGAAACTTGCCTATGCTTCTGATATTGCTTATGCAACTAATAATGAATTGGGTTTTGATTATTTGCGTGACAATATGGCTAGCTCTCTGGATGAGCAAGTACGTCGCAGATTCAATTATGCAATCATTGATGAGGTTGACAGCATATTGATTGACGAAGCTCGCACGCCGCTTATTATTAGTGGAGTACCTGAAGGCACAAAAAAAGAAATTTATCTTGTAATGTCAGCTCTTTCTGAGAGGCTTTTGAAAGGCAAAGATAAAGATGATGAGCAAGGTGATTATTATGTTGATGAAAAAGCCCGCAATGTAGTTCTAACTGATAAGGGAATTGCAAGTGCTGAAAAGGCTCTCAAGGTTGATGATTTGTGGGCAATTGAATCGAATTTTGCGCATCATCTCATTCAAGCAGTAAAAGCCAAAGAATTATTTAATAAAGATTCTGAGTACGTGATTCAAACCAATCCAGAATCTGGAAAAAAAGAAATTGCAATTGTGGATGAATTCACGGGGCGTATTATGCATGGCAGACGCTGGTCAGATGGATTGCATCAAGCAATTGAAGCGAAGGAAAAAGTTGCTATTCAAGAGGAAACATTGACCTTAGCTAGTGTCACTTTTCAGAATTTCTTTAGACTTTATCCTAAGCTTTCAGGTATGACAGGAACCGCTTCCACTGAGGCAGAAGAATTCAAAAATATTTACAATTTACCAGTTGTTCCGATGCCTACGAATAAGACTAATATTCGGGAAGACTGGGACGATCAAGTTTATAAGAATGAAAAGCAAAAGTTTTATGCAATTGTTGAAGAAATAATTGATGTTCACAAAAAAGGTAGACCAATATTAGTTGGAACTACCAGCATAGACAAATCCGAAAAGCTATCAGAAATGCTCACCAGACCGCAAGAAATGGTAAGTCTTTTGCTGAAAAGAGGAGAGAGACTTAAAGTGCTTCTCAAGGGATTTGATGGTGCAGATAATTTAAGTCAGCAAATTGCCAAATTAATTGATAGACCACTAAATATTAAGTATGAAGTAGCTGAGCAAATATTTGAAAAAGCACTAGATGATTCTTCATTAGCTGGGAAAATTAAAAAAAGTATTGAAATTTGTCTTAATCCTGAAAAGCAAGTTAGCGGTTCAGATTCGGATTTAGTATTTTTTATTGATACCTTTTTGCGTAGTTGCAATGCGGTTGAAGAAATACGCAAAGGAATTAATCATCATGTGCTAAATGCAAAGCATCACGAGAAAGAAGCTTTTATTATTGCTCAGGCTGGAAAACATAAGGGCATTACGATTGCAACCAATATGGCTGGTCGTGGAACTGATATTTTGCTTGGAGGAAATGCAGAGTTTTTAGCTAAAGAAAAAATATCTCCACTAAAGCTTGAAGTGGGAAGTTTGGAATATGAGGCAGCCTTTAATGAAGCGCTTGAAGAAGTTAGATCTGGTGTAGAAGAAGAACATCGCAAAGTAGTTGAATTGGGTGGTTTGCATGTGATCGGAAGTGAAAGGCATGAATCACGAAGAATTGACAATCAGCTTAGAGGACGAGCAGGCAGACAAGGTGACCCTGGTAGTACTAGATTTTTCTTAGCTTTAGATGATTCACTCATGCGTATTTTTGGTGGTGATCGTTTGACCGGCGCAATGGAGTTTTTAAAAGCTGAAGATGATTTGGCTATTGAAGCAAAGCTGGTAAATAATGGAATTGAAAATGCTCAACAGAAGGTTGAATCACACAATTATGATATTAGAAAGCGTTTGCTTGAATATGATGATGTTCAAAATACTCAAAGAAAAGTAATTTACGAAGAAAGACAGCGGGTATTGGAAAGCGGCAATACCCCCCAACCCCCTTATAAGGGGGAGACAGAAGCGGATAATAATTCTCAAGAAGTTGCAGAGACTACGCCTAAATCAACAATTAGAGAGAATTTCATTGAAATGCTGAGAGAATCAGTTGACTCAATTGTTTACACTTATCTCGATCCTTCTAAGCCCTCAGAGGTTTGGCTAGAAAAAGTTTTGCCTGAAGGGATTGAAGAAGGTGAAGAAATAAATACTGATGAATTGCCAACACAATTAGACTTGGTTTTGTCTGCGCTGGATGCTAGCTTCCCAAGCATTAATTCACGTTTTGATTTTGCCAAGCTTTCTGAATTGTCATTCTCTGAATTATTAGAGACTTTAACCGAATATGCAATTCAGGCTTATGAAGAAAAAGAGCAAGAACTGTCATTAGAAGTTATGCGTGAAGCAGAAAAGCAAGTTTTACTTCAATCAATTGATCAGCATTGGGTTGAGCATTTGCAAGCACTAGATGCGCTCAAAGAAGGAATTCATTTGCGTGGTTATGGAAATAAACAACCATTAATTGAATACAAAACTGAAGCCTTGGCTCTCTTTGATAGGTTAATCAGTTCAATTAGAAAGCAAGCGATTATTTGGATTTTCCATACTCATGCTGTCAGAGTCAAGAAAGATCTCGCTGGAGTTATTTAGGTTTTTGGTTCAGAAATACACTTAACAGAAAAACATCTTGAGACTATTTCTCTGGGCTTTATTTCTTTACTTTATTTCTTTACTGATCCTATTTCAAATATAAAGGCTCTTTAATTAAAGAGATTAGGACTTTCTAATGGTTCATAAAAATCTAATTTCCCAACAATAACTTTGGCTGCTTTACCATTCTTTTTACTTAAATCTCCAGTTATCTGAAGCTTTCTTCTTTTCGCACCAGACAAGTAACACATTGTTCTCCATTCATCTGTTAACTCCGAGGTCTGTATTTGATTAATATTTTTAAAGTCTGGTTTATCTCTTTTATCTATGCCATTAATCTTTTCTACAATGAATTTGGCTTTTCCTTCATCGTTAATTTCAAAAAGACTTCCTATTATTTCAGCTCCTTTTAAATCTATTTCTGAACTATTTTCTATATCTTTAATTTGTTTAATGAAATTATCGTCCAAAGTATTAAATACACTTAAATCAATATTTTTAAATTCTTTTTTGTCAAAACTGTTGAATTCGAGCAGGTCATTATTTTCACTTTTTATAAATAAGGTATCGAGTAAATCATCTTCGATATATTTTTTTGTTACTCCAACAATTCCATTTCTTCCTAAAAAGCTTTCAACGAGATGAACTGGTATGTTGTCTCCTAAAACCTTCTCTGCATATTTCTTTGGAGTTACTGTTTCAATTTTAGATAGTTTATCTAAGTTATCTAAATATTCACGAATAACAGTTTTTGTTAGATTCTCTGTATTGAATAAACGGCTTCCCTGTTCTTCTTCTATGGGTACCAAAATCTTAAAAACAAAACTACCTTGTTGAGTATGTCCCAATCTTAAATTATTTGTTTTTGATATCTGAAAAGTTTTCCTGAAATCCATAAAACTATGAGAAATTTTATTTAAAACAACATCAGCTAAGTCTATAGGAATACCATCATCAAATTTATTTTCTTTAGAGGTAAATCTGCTGACAATGGGATAGTGAAGTTCTAAAAGTTGTTCATAAATTTTCCAGAAATTTTCTTGTGTGTCAGGTAAATTCAAACTAAGAAGTATTAAATAAATATTTTGTTCTTGATACTTTAAATATTCACCAACTCTTTCATTCCTTGGTACAAGAGTCCAAAGATCGGAATGATTTTGATAAGTCCAAACCACATATTTATCGTCAGAAGATATGTAGTTTTCCCAGCCTAAATTTTCAAACGCCTTAGTGAATTTTTCTTTTGGAATAATTTGCATTTTCATAACTAACTTAGTTTTGTTGGCTTCGAGAAGAGTTTATTTAAATTTTCTGGATTTAATAAGCCTGTTTTAGGAATTTGTATCCAATTACTTTTCTCAGCGTAGGAAACCTGTTTAAAGTAAGCACATTTTTGTATTTTAGTGTTGTCTTCTTGAATTTCTAACCATTGGTGGAAGTTTTCTTTTGGAGGAAGCCTAAGAATGATTATTAATAAATTGTCTATGCAGCGAATTTTCTCGAAATATTCTTCGCCAATATTATATTTGATGAAATCATCCGTTTCCTTCAATTTATTTGGAGAATAACAGGACTTCAGCTGAAAGCGATAATTACACCCATATGGTCTCTCAAAGGTTTTGTTTCCTGATTTTTTTTCTCTCACAACTTTTTCCAGATAGCCATCAATACCTAAGTTATCACAATCACGAGATGGGAAAGATACAGCCAAAGAAGCATAGGAACAAACAGCTTTTAAATAGCCCTCAGAGATTCCACTAGCAATGCGATTTAATTCTGAATCAGAAGGCATCATACGTAAGCGTTACATGAAAATAATATTAAAAACCCATTTTATAAAGCAATTAAATAATAAGCAAAATATTAAATGGTCAAAAACAGCTGCAAGCAAAGACTCTTATGTCAATATCAGGAAATTCTGCAAAGACTTCATTCATAGAGCAAATCAGAAATAAACAGTTCAGGTTATTTGACTATTGATTCTAAAGCTTATCTAGAGAAATTAATGAATCTAACAAGCTGGGTACAATTGATCATAGATGTGATAACAGAAGAAATTGCTCAATCGATTGAAATAGAAAATGAATTTCAAAGACCAAATTCAAGAAATGCTGAAATCGCTGAGTGGTGAGGCGAATAAGGTAATAACAAAAGAAAAACTCACTCGCTGGGTTGGCTCAGTCAGCAAAATTGTTGGATTAATGATTGAAAGCAAAATCCCTGGAGCCATGATTGGTGAGCTCTGTGAAATAGTCACTGATAATGGTGATCGTCGTATGGCAGAAGTCGTTGGTTTTAGAGGTGATACTTGCATTTTGCTTTTGCTCGGCGCAGGCGGTGGATTGCATCAGGGAAGCAAAGTTTATCCAACTGGCAAAACTCTTCAGGCCCCAGTTGGAAATGCCATGCTCGGCCGCATAATCGACTCACTTGGAAATCCACTCGATGGCAAACCTCTCACTGGAATAAAAGAATGGCGTGGTATTGATGCCGATCCACCTGAAGCATTTGGCAGGCCAAGAATTGATGAAGTATTTGCGACTGGAGTTAGAGCGATTGACTCTGTGCTTACACTTGGAGTTGGTCAGCGGGTTGGATTGTTTGCGGGTTCTGGTGTTGGTAAATCCACTTTGATGGGAATGATTGCACGTTATAGCGATTCGGAAGTTAATGTAATTGCATTGGTTGGTGAGCGTGGTCGTGAGGTGCAGGATTTCATCGAAGAGAGCTTGGGCGAAGAAGGCATGAAAAAATCGGTGGTTATAATTGCCACATCCGATCAGCCTGCTATGTTCCGCCTCAAATGCATGTTTACCGCTACTACTATTGCTGAGTATTTTCGTGATCAAGGAAAAAAAGTTATGCTAATGGCTGATTCAGTAACTAGACTTGCAATGGCAGGTCGTGAGGTTGGTCTTTCAATTGGGGAACCACC
>Ga0208362_1000297_pt1 | contig 17020 bp, 12 predicted proteins | sample LakMenEpi13Oct10_FD_150693 | JGI IMG/M metagenome (GOLD analysis project Ga0208362, IMG submission 150693) | Freshwater microbial communities from Lake Mendota, WI - 13OCT2010 deep hole epilimnion (SPAdes) | ecosystem: Environmental > Aquatic > Freshwater > Lake > Epilimnion/Euphotic zone ... | reverse complement strand
GATCCATATAGTCAGCATCAATTGGTAATTTTTCATTTGAATTCAAAGATGCAACAGACCTTAAATCATGTGCTGGTGCAAATCCAGTTTTACTTTTTGCAGTATCTGTTGAAGGTTGAAATCCTTTTGCTTTTATTAAATCCATATAAGGGTTTATTTTTCCTTCAAAAGGATAAGGATCTCCAGGACCTGCATTGGCATTGTTCATGGACATTTTTATTTCACCAGCTCTTTGTTTTGCATAAGCTTTACTTAGTAAACCAGTCATTGGTTGGTTGGTCGCAAACTTTGGATCGCCATAATAAAAATCACGATCTGCAAAACTTAAATTCATTGCTTGATAAATAGTGTGCATATAATCCGCAGAATTATAGCCCATTTTTTTGAGGTCAAAATTTTCTACAATATTTAAGGCTTGTAATAAAGATGGTCCTTGTGTCCATGCTTGTAACTTATAAACATCAATGCCTTTATAGTTCACCATAGATGGCGCTTCTTCTGTAGGCCTCCAATTTTTTAAATCTTCTTTGGTTATCAATCCGCCTTGCTCTTGAACACCTCTTACAAATTCATCTGCAATATCACCTTTATAAAAACGATCATATGCAGCCCAGATAGCCTCTTTACGAGACTTGCCTTGTTTCAATGCATCTTGCTCGGCATCCACCATCTTTTGTAAAGTGTTCAATAAATCTTTTTGAACAAATATTTCACCAGCTGCTGGCGCTTCTCTTTTTTCTCCTAAATGTGGTAACAATACTTTCTTACTATACGGCCAAGTTTTGATCAAGGCTTTACCACGCTCAATGCTGTTTGCAGTTTGTGCATCAATTGGATAACCTGCAGCTAAATCCATCGCAGGTGCCAATACTTCTTTTAAACTCATAGAGCCATAATTTGCCAACATCAAACAAATACCTCCTGGTGTTCCAGGAGTAGTTGCTGCTAAAGGACCGTATTCTGGAGGATAGTTAAAACCCTTCCCTTTAAAAAATTCCGGCGTAGCGCCTGTTGGTGCAAATCCCATAGCACTGATAGCGATCACTTTTTTTGTTTTGGGATTATAGATCAACGCTTGTGTTTCACCGCCCCAACTTAACACATCCCACATGGTACATGTTGCAGCAAGCATAGCACATGCAGCGTCTACGGCATTGCCACCTTTTTGAAACACCATTGATCCTGCAGTTGCAGCCAAGGGTTTACCAGTAATAGCTACCCAGTCTTTACCATGTAAAGGCGGTTTTTGAGTTTGTTGTGCTTTCAAATTTGTTGCACAAGCCAATGTGACAACAAAGCATAAAATATACTTTTTCATAGGTTCATAATTGATCCAATGAAAATACATTTTTTAGGTTGAATAAATAAAAATGAATGACAAATGGAGTAAGATTTAGTAAATTGAGTAGACAAAATAGTTTTATGAAAAATATCCTTTTAGTGATTGCCTTTGTTTTTACAATGCTTGAAGCAAATGCGCAAACTGCAGATTTTATTATCCGTAACGGAAAACTTATTGACGGTACAGGAAATCAATGGCAATATAAAGATGTGGCTATCAAGGGCAATCAAATTATTGCAATTGGTAATTTAAGCAATTGGAAAGCAACAAGAGAGATCGATGCAAAAGGCTTGATTGTAGCGCCTGGTTTTATAGATGTCCACGGACATTTGGAAGGTGGTGAAACCAGAAACCCATTGGCAAGTAATTTCTTGTATGACGGGGTGACAACTGTGGTAACAGGGAATTGCGGTGGATCAGCTGAAAATTTAAATACGTACTTTAACAAACTGGACTCAATTGGGATGTCTATCAATATTGCATCCCTGATTGGACACAATACCATTCGCAAGCAAGTGATGGGCACGGCAAATAGACATGCAACAGAAGCCGAAATGCAGGCAATGGAAAAAATTGCAGCAGAAGCCATGCAAGATGGTGCGGTGGGTATGTCCACTGGTTTAATTTATATCCCTGGCACTTATGCGCCTACCGAAGAAATTGTTAGGCTTGCAAAAGTCGTTGCATCAAAAGGTGGCGTCTATGCATCACATATTCGTAACGAAGAAAATCAGGTAGTGGACGCCGTGAACGAAGCCATTCAAATAGGAAGAGCTGCTAACATACCTGTTGAGATTTCACACTTTAAAATTAGTGGTCAAAACAATTGGGGCCGAAGCAAGGAAACAATTCCATTGGTAGTGAATGCAAGAAAAGAGGGCATTGATGTAACGATAGACCAATACCCTTATACAGCAAGTAGTACACAGCTTAGTGTTTTATTACCAGACTGGGTTTTATCAGATGGGCAGGACTCCATTTTTGCAAGATTAAAAAATCCAACCATTCGAAAAAAAGTAGCCAATGAAATCATTGGTATATTAAAAGAAAGAGGCATCAAACATTTTACCTATGCCGTAGTGGCCAATTATAGAGCAGACAGTAGTTATAATGGAAAAGATATCGAAGCGATCAATCTATTAAGAGGTAATAAACATACTGCATTAGATGAAGCAGAAACAATCATTCAAATGATGGAACAAGGGGGCGCGCAAATGATTTACCATGGAATGACCGAGTCGGATGTCAAAGCAATTATGCAATATCCTTTTAATATGTTCGCAAGTGATGCAGGCATCGCAATGAAAGGTTATGGTAAACCACACCCAAGAGCTTATGGCACCAATTCGCGTGTTTTAGGAAGATATGTAAGAACAATGGGCGTATTGAGTTTAGAAGAAGCAATTAGAAGGATGACATCCTTACCTGCGAAAAAATTCAATATTGCAAAGCGAGGGATTCTACAAGAGGGCTATTTTGCAGACATTGTTGTATTTGATGCAGATGAGGTTTCAGACATGGCCACCTTCGAGGATTCCCATCAATATGCAAAAGGATTCAAATACATCTGGGTAAATGGAGAATTAAGCATGGACCAGGCGGTTCAAGTACCCATAAAAAGGGGCAAATCCATTAGAAAATCATTATAAAAATGTGAAAATGTGAAAAAATTATTTAAAATCTTAATTATCAATGAAATAGATAATTAAATATATTATCATAAATAAATTTAAAAAACAACCTAACTGATTGATTATGTGTGTTTTTTAAAATGATCAATGATACAACATGGATAAAAAAATTATTTTTTTGTTTAAATTTTTTTTTAATTTTTCAAACAATTTATTTAAATTCATGTTCTAACTAACAACAGTTATAAACACGTTCACCAAATCTCCACAATATGGATTCTTTATTTTTACTAGATGCTGTTACAGTGATTGCAAAAACGGACTACGTTTCGTTTACTTTCTTTGTAGGCACAATGGCTATGATGGCCGCTTCGGTTTTTTTCTTTTTTGAATTGAGCAACACAAGTCAAGAGTGGCGCACTTCGGTATTAGTATCGGGGTTAATCACTTTTATTGCTGCAGTTCACTATTACTACATGCGTAGCTACTATGCTGAAACGCAAGATTCTCCAACCTTCTTCCGTTACGTAGACTGGTTGTTAACTGTGCCTTTGATGTGTGTTGAGTTCTACTTGATCACAAAAAAAGCTGGTGGAACAGTTGGTTTATTATGGAAAATGATCTTGGCTTCTGTTGTAATGTTGGTAACAGGTTACATGGGCGAAGCTGGATTAGGTAACGCTACAGTTTGGGGTACAGTGAGTGCGCTTGCTTACTTCTACATTGTGTATGAAGTATGGATGGGCGATGTTAAGAAATTAGCTACAAACGCTGGTTCAGCTGTTGCTTCAGCAAACAAAGCATTAGGTTGGTTCATTTTAGTTGGTTGGGCTATTTATCCTTTAGGATATTTAATCGGAACAGCTGAAGGACAATGGTATGCTGGATTTGCAAACATCGGCTTGGATATGGATATTGTTTACAACATCGGTGATGCTGTAAATAAAATCGGATTCGGTCTTGTTATATATGCATTGAGCAGAAAAGCTGCTTAATTCATCCTATCTTTAAGGGGCGAGTGCATAACTCGCCCCTTTTTTTATGCCTACTATATGCAAATAAAGCTCAGACAACTACTTTTGGTCATCGGATTCGGTTTAGCCTTATTACATGCCTATTTTCCATTATCAACGAATCAGCAATTAGGGGTTTTATTTGTTACCTTATTTACATTGGGTATTCCCCATGGGGCCTTAGATTTTTATATTGACCAAAGAATTAACGTTGGGGCCGATAAAAAACACGGCTATCTCTTTTTATTCAAATACCTAATGAATATGTTGGTCTATGGTTTGGTTTGGTATTTTTTGCCAACCATTGCCATCCTCATATTTATTGGCTTAACAGCATTCCATTTTGGGGAAATAGATTGGCTGGGGAAGAGCTATAACGGGATTCATAAATTATGTTATAGTATTTTAGGCCTTAGCTGGATTTTATTTCTACTCAGTAAAAACATCCACACAGCAATCGATGTATTTGTATTACTAGGTCAATCCAAAATGCAGGCAAACGAGTATATCTATTATGCAAATATCGTATTGCCCATTTCTCAGGCTACACTTGTAGGGATTCACATCATTTTATTCTTTGCCCATAAATATTTTTTTTCAGACACCAAGCAATTATTTTTCGCAGTCATGCAAATTGGCTGCTTAACAATTTTAAATATGCTCTTGCCACTTTGGTTATGCTTTAGTTTTTATTTTGGATTATGGCATTCTGTTTTGTCTTTTGATAAAATAAGACAAGAATTTGAAATGGAAAATAGCTTCCTTGGATGGAAAAAATTACTCACCAAGGCCATACCTTATGCTGCAGTGGCATGGACTGGCATTATTGTATTTATTTATTTTTCGTTAGAAGCATGGAGTATCAAAGAAGTTATGCCGCTTTTATTTATAGGCATTGCAGTGCTTGCCCTACCTCACTTACAGGTGTTTACTAAGATTAAATTAGATAAGTCTAAATAGTTCGATCTAAGATTTTAATCAACTATTTTGGCAATTTCAACAAAGGCGCAAACAGCTTTTGCCAAATCAAATAGCCTTTGGGATTCATGTGTAGTTTGTCTGCAATAAAAATATCTTGAAGTACCACTTTATTTTCATCCAACATAGCAGTGTGCACGTCCAAGTACTGAATGTTTTTTTGTGTTGCTATATATCCTTCAATCAATTTATTGGCCTCAATAAATTTTGACTCCAAATGCCATCTGGCAACACTAGGTTTAATAGAAACGAAAACTATCTTGGTATACCTTGGTAATTTTTTTATTAAAATACTATGTAGCGTTTTAAATCTGTCTAATACAGTTGCGGGGCTTACTGTATCAACATCGGCCATATCATTTTCGCCGCAATAAATAAGTACCTGACTTGGTTGATATTGGATAATAGCCTCGTCAACGTAATAAATTAAATCAACCAAGGTCGCTCCACCGAAACCTCTATTAATAATGGGATAGCCTGGAAAATACATCGCCACATCTTTCCATCTGGTAAAAGAAGAGCTTCCAGCAAATACAATCTGCCCCTTGGGCGGCATAACAATACTATCCGATTTTTGAAACTGAAGGATTTCTTGTTTAAAAGGTTGAGCTTGAAGTCTTGAATTAGGGAAGCCTACAGCAAAGGCAAAGCATAAAACACATAGAATTTTAATATCGCTTTTATACTTTAGGTGCATCCCTTTCATTTTATTGGTAATCCGATTCGTTGTAATCATCCTCTTCGCCAAAACTACCCAGATTCATCATACTGCTCATTAAATCATTGAATTCAATCTTGCCGTCAATCATTTTTTTGTTGATCAAAGAAAAAGCAGCTAAACCGTGCAATACAAATTCCATCAATAAAGCTGATTCTTTTTCATTGGCATGAGGATAGTATTTTTTAACCAAACCAAATAAGCCATCCACTTTATATAAAGCAACTACTTTGTCAGCATCTTTCATATCCAACAATAGGTTCAGGTGATTGCCTCCATCAAACCAAGTCGTAATAGCCTTATACGGGTTGTCTAGGGCTTTTTCTTCTCCCTTTTTATTGACCATTTTCTTTTTCTTCAATAATTCAGGGTTCGGAAAGTATTCGATAAACTGCGTACGAATGGACTTGTTCAATAAATTTAATGCAACTTCATAAGGACCTTCTTGCTCGCCTTCGTAAACCAATTCAATTTTTCCAGTGATGGAAGGAATGATGCCCATTAAGTCACTGATCCAAACATAAGTATGTTTTTCGTTGTGGATAATCGCTCGTCGCTCGGCAGAACTAATGGCGTTTTCAAATGCCGCAATAGTGAGACGCGCACTCACGCCGCTTTTCTTATCTACAAATTCATTCGATCTTGCTTCAAAAGAAACCTGTTCGATCAAACGCTTGATTAAATCACTAATATCCACTCTTTGTTTTTGCGCTTCTAAAATGTCTGCTTCTTGCTCTGTGATTGCTAAAGATGTTTCTAAAGTTTTTGGATAGTGTGTTAAAATCTGACTTTCTATTCTGTCTTTTAACGGCGTAACAATACTTCCTCTGTTAGTATAATCTTCTGGGTTAGCAGTAAAGACAAATAAAATATCCAAAGGCATACGCAATTTAAAACCGCGTATTTGAATATCGCCTTCTTGTAAAATATTAAATAAAGACACTTGAATCCTTGCTTGTAAGTCTGGTAATTCATTGATTACAAAAATGCAACGATTGCTTCTTGGAATAATGCCATAGTGAATTACTTTTTCATCAGAAAAACTCAATTTTAAATTCGCCGCTTTGATTGGATCAATGTCGCCAATTAAATCTGCTACACTTACATCGGGTGTTGCTAGTTTTTCTCCATAACGCTCAGATCGGTGTAACCAATGAATTGGCGTGTCGTCTCCATGTTCTGCAATCAAGTCCTTTGCAAACTTACTCAAAGGCTTTAATGGATCATCATTTACCTCACTGCCCATAATCACAGGAATGTATTCGTCTAACAAGTCGGTCATCTGACGTGCCATTCTTGTTTTAGCTTGTCCACGTAGACCTAAAAATAGAATATTATGTCTGCTTAAAAGCGCACGCTCTGTGTCTGGTATCACTGTGTCTTCGTATCCTAAAATACCTGTGAAAGGATTTTCTTTGTTTTGTAAACAGCCTATCAAATTATCACGTACCTCATCTTTAATGGACTTAGATTGATAACCAGACTTAATTAATTGCCCAAGGGTGTTGATTTTTTCAATGCCCGCTAATTTCTTAGATTCAGAATCTTTTTTATTCGCCACTTCTTTTTTCATTTTAGTATACTGTTTTTCGCTTTCCGCTTTCAAAATCATTAAATATAAAACTACCTAGTTTATCTAAAGATGCGAAGAATGCTTTACCATGATTCATCTCTGTAAACTCCTCCACAAATTTTTGCAAATAAGGATCGGATGCAATCATGAAAGTGGTTACAGGAATTTTTAACTTCTTACACTGCGCTGCCAAATTTAAACAACGATTCACGACTTTTCGGTCCAATCCAAAACTATTCTTGTAGTATTTAGAACCAATTTTTAAACATGTTGGCTTACCGTCGGTAATCATAAAAATCTGTTTGTTTGGATTTTTACGACGACGCAATAAATCCATTGCCAATTCTAATCCTGCAACCGTATTGGTATGATAAGGCCCAACTTGCAAATAAGGAAGGTCTTTAATTTCAATACTCCATGCATCGTTACCAAAAACAACAATATCAATGGTGTCTTTAGGATATTTTGTAGTGATTAATTCACACAAAGCCATCGCCACTTTTTTTGCTGGGGTGATACGATCTTCGCCATATAAAATCATAGAATGCGAAATATCTATCATTAACACGGTAGAAGTCTGTGTTTTAAAATCACTTTCACGAATGAGTAAATCGTTTTCTTCCATCGTGAAATTATCCAGTCCATGGTTGATTTGTGCGTTACGGATGCTCTCTGTAAAATCTACCTGGTCAATATTGTCCCCAAATTGATAGGCCCTGGTATCAGGACTAAGTTCTGCACTTGGTCCGGTCTTATTGGTTTGGTGATTGCCCTTGCTACCTTTTTTAAGCTTGCCAAAAATGTCTTCTAGGCTCTTTTTACGGATGGTCTGCTCTGTTTTGGATGTAATTTTAAATGTCCCGTCCGGTCCATTCTCCTTTAAGTAGCCATTTTCCTTTAGGTCTTCGATAAAATCACCCATGCCATAGTCGTCATTGGTAAATTTATGCTTTCGGTCCAATTGATTGAGCCAGTCTAAGGCCTCAGTAGCATCCCCGTTGGTATAATTCAATAGTTCGGTAAACAAGTCGAGCATTTGCTCAAACATGGTTTTACTATTTTCGCCAGCCTTAAATGGGGTAAATTGGAATCCGATCATAACGAGTACAAAATAGCGAATAAGCAATAAATTTGATTACGATTTGAGTTAATTTTTTAAGTAATCGATTTACTGCGATAGAACGCTTAGCAAATTATAAGTTAAAATCTTCCGGAAACAACTTCAACAAATTTTGAAAGCTATAAAGTAGACCTTTAGGAGAACAATATTGATGTTTAAATTTCTTTTTCACTTGAGTATGTAACCAAGTTGCAAGGGTATTACCTAAATCAGAGCTTGGATCTATTTTACCAAATTCAACCAGTTCCCCTTTTGTTTTTAATATAGCCAATGCTTCCTGATACAATGCCAGTAATGCTTGTGGCTTTAAGCGAAATAAATTGTATAAATGGAAGATATCAAATACTAAAAAATAGATTTGTTGTTGAGCTACTTTACTCAAGCCGCCATTGCTTTGTAAAAATGTACTTACACTTCCTGGCTCAATTCCAACTGCAGCCACCATGCCTTTAAATGGTTGTATGGTTTTTAATTTAATTAAATTAGGCGTGGCTATGAAGCTTCCCTCGAATTGTTCATTTAAATAAGTCAATTGCAATTTGCCTTTTGCTTTCAAGGGAGTACTTGATTCAATAAACAATTGCAAATCATTAGAAGCGCCAGTATTGGCTTTGCTACTATTGACTTTACAAGGCTTGTTCGGTTCTTTTTCTATATTTTGCTTTGACGCAGACATGGCTTGATTGATTATAAATTCATTCAATTAATCAGACCAAGAAAAATGATAAAGGAGATTACGTTTTAGGTTTGACAGTAAGTCCTCATCGATTTTACCACCGCGGAGTTCGACTCTCTCGGTTGGCAGCCATTAAAGGCTTCTTGATGATGGCACAAAGATACAAAATAAATAAAAACGAACCGAATAAATTCGGTTCGTTTTTACATTCAGCCTTAAAATAGTCGCCTACCACTTCAAATGGTAAATGAGATCACGCATTCCCCATAAATAAAAAAAAGGCAAACTAGTGACACATAAAATCATAAAATACATGGAATATTTCAATAAGTAAAAGGGACTTCTGGGGGGACCTTCTAATTGATAAACCAACCGAAGCATAAAAATCATGAAATATGCAAATAATGGAATAATTAAAAAGAAGAAAAAGAGAAAATGATATCCACTATCATAAATCTGCTTTCTAAAAGAATAAGCAGTCATCCAACTAATCATAGATATAAAAAAATATAAAAATATTACCTTATTATCTAAATTTTTAATTTTGTTTCTGAATGTTTGCATAAATAATTAATTTCCATTTTTTTTAAAAATACATGCTTTATAATTCAATGCACAAACTTGTTGATCATTCAAATATGTATCTATTGCTAATACATACCCAGCTGTACCTGCTAACCAACCACCATAAATTGATCCCCAAATATTACCAACAACAGGAATAATTGCCCCAGCAGCGAATCCAGAACCTGCTCCACTTACAATCCCACCTACTGTCCACAATATAATATGTTGTCTATAAATTGAATTAGCATTTATCATACAACTTTGATATTCAAAGCAACAAGATTCAGTACATCCAGGGCCAGCTCCAGCGCCACCCAAGTCATCCATCCCGTCCAATCCCATTTCTAAATTTGCAATTTGCGAATAATAATGAAACTCATTTAAGATCCAATCTGCATTGTCTTGCCAGAGCCCAGTGCTGCTTCTTTGACTTGCTTTTTCGAGGGAAATAATTTTATTTTTTACAAATGTTTTTCTTGCCTCATTCAATTGGTTCATTTTTGCTTTTGAAAGCACAGTATCCTTTCCAAGAAAAGTCCTTTTTAATTCACCAGAATTATTACTGATTACATTAGACGCTTTTTGTAAATCAGCAAAATTATTAAAGTGATATAATTCAGTCAACTCTTTTTGAACCAAGAGGCTTGTTGGATTTTGATTAATTGCAGTCAGTAACCTAGCAGCTTCCTCATTAATCTCTGCTTTAGATCTCTTGTCTTTATATACTACTTGTAAATACAAAGGGTCGAATCTTGCAATCGTTTCATTCAATTCGTCAAAGAGCGGAGCCGATAGCGGCGCAGGTATATTTTGTTCTGGAGGATCATTCACTGGACTTAGTTGTTCTTTTTTTGAACAAGCGTTTAAAAGTATCAATGACAGAAAAAAAATTCCCGCAAGTACTGTTGATTTTTTCATGCTATTTTTTTTATACATACACTGAATTGTATAAGTAGATAGCATTAAAATAATAAATCAATGAACTGCTTTACTGCGTAAATGTACGCTCAAAAATTTCAGCTAAAAAAATATATTTAAATTAAGAATATAGGCTAATAATCAATGCTGTAAAGCATCCTAGCCTTAGAAAATATTCTATGTATATTGTTATTATTTCACAAAAAATACGGCTGGCACTGGTCTTTGTCCTGTTGGATCGGAGGGCTTGATGGTTTCTTTTCCGTTAATCAATAAACAACTGCTTCCACCGCCATCTAAATTAATGGCTTCAACAGCACCAAGATCAATAAATATTTTTGCGGTCTCTGTGAGTGTGGTACCCACTGCAATATTTTTCATACGGCCTTGAACGGCTAATAAAATTAAATATCCATCTTTCGTATAACCCATCGCAGTGCGCGGATGATGGTCTGCAATGGCTTTGCCTGCAAATTTTTTTTCTTCATTATTTGAAATAAAAATTGCACCGTCCTTGACTAAGACTGGTCCGCCACCAACTGCCCAATCTAATTTCCATTTTTTCAAATTAACTAGGGCCTCTTCTTTCAATAATAATCTTGCATTTTTATTTTTAATTGGCGTCATTGGATTTTGTTGGTATAACACCTGCTTACTATTTGAATCCGTGTAGGTATAAGCAATATCCATCTTGCCATTTTTCTGCATGCCCATTGCAGAATTCAATACATGTGTATAGGTTAAAGTATCTTTTCCCTTACCCTCTATATCTTGCTTATTCAATGCCAATAGATTCCCACGATGTACTAATACATTTAAATTCGTGTTGTTTTTAAATTCAAAAAAAGAAGCATTCATCACAACGGTTGGCTTGACCAATCGCTCATAAAACGCAGATGGCGTTAAGCGTCTATATAAAGTGGTATCCACACCCATTTGGAGATTAGGGTCATTCGTATTAATCAATACATAATAGGCTTTAAAAGCGCTATCATTTAAAGTGCTAGATGTGGATTCAAATACCTGAATTGCATTTGTCTTTAAATCAAAATCATTTGAAACGTTCTTCCACTGCAGTTCCTGTGCCATAGCTGGCACTGACAGTAAGAAGTAGCAAATAGAAAGGATTACAAATGCGGGATGAAAAATTGACTTAAGGTATTTCATATTTGGTTTAATAGGATTGATAGGTTTTGAAGCTAGCTCCCTAAAGTTAAGGGTTCTTATCAAAAAGCTTAAATACAAAAAGGCCTCCCATTGCTGGAAGGCCTTCTCTATTCGAATCTTACTAAATGTAATCGTTGACTACTTTGTTGAGAACCACATTTCTTTAGTGTGGTAGTCTATTGTAGTTGCACCAATTCTGTTTAGCTCATTGATGTTCCAAACATACTCAGAGTTAAATCTTGGACGCATTCTGTAGGCCATTTTTCCACCATTGTCTTGGAAAATATCTGCAGCTGCAGGAAGTGTAAAGCCGGTGTATACTTGTACACCAGTTGCATCCTTGTCTGTGTAATGGTATCTACGCATATCAACCCATGTTTCCATAGTGCCATGTCCCCAAAGGGCAATGTATTTTTGTAACATGATCATTGGTAATGTTAAACTATTTGCACTTGCAGGTACCACTGATGTGTTTGCTAAGAAAGCATCTCTTTTAGCAGCGGTTAACAATTCTGCAGTTGGTACATTGGTATTGTAATTAGCCATCAATAAATCAAAGTGCTTTGAGATACCCTCTTTATAAGCAGCTAAAGCAGTTGCCTTATCTCCTTTAATGAAAGCAGCTTCTGCGCGAATAAACGCCATTTCAGTTGCGGTCATAACAGGGAAAGGTGCGCTGTTTCTAAAGATAAAGCGGCAATTCACGTCTGTTGCAGGAGCTGTATTGACAGTTCCAGTTGCTTGAGAAACACCGTGGAAACTTTCAGGACGATCAGCGCCCACCATTACTGCTTGTCCTTTTACTGGCTCAACACCCTTAAAAGTACCATTGCTATTTTTTCTTAACAAGTAAACTGCTCTTGGATCTGCCACACCGCTAAATGCAGGGTTTAAGCCGCTCATTAAATCAGCAATAAATGCAGATTGTCTAATTGCAGTAGGATTCGTTACAGCCGCACCAGCTAAGTTATTTCTAAATGGTCCGAAGAAATTATTAGTTGCACTCACGCTTGTTGCTGCAAATTTCACTAAAGCATCGTCTGTTGTTTCTTTCATTGCAAGATTCGTATAATACAATACTGAATCTGCTTTGTAGATTGATTTATTTGTTAAGTGATGATGTGTTCTAGCCAATACGCCATATACAAATTTCTTCCATTTAGCGACATTGCCAGCATATAAGAAAGCGTCGCCTTTTGTTAAAGCTGCTTGACTACCATTCTCACCTGTTTTATTTAATAAATCAAGGGCTTCAAAAGAAAGTTTTCTAGCATGCATATACACTTCTTCTTGTGTATCGTATTTAAACGTAATTAGATCTGTATTGAAAGCGTCTTTCAAAATAACTTCACCATGGTAATCGGTTAATGTTAACCAACTCCAAGCAAAAATTGCTTTTCCAACGCCAGCTAATTCCCATTGCTTGTTTTCTAAAGCCCAGTCAATTAATTTAACATTGTTTTGTCCAATATCATAATAATGAGAGCGCCAGAATGATTGTGCTACATCGGCATTGGTATGACCCATTCTATCAAAATTGCTTTGCGTTCCAGAAAAGGCAAAGTTTTGAACGTATGCACCAATGTATCTAATATCGTGCATTGGACCATGTCCGCCATAGTTTCCAGCCATTGAGGCAACAATCTGAGGCATTAAAGTTTCTGGAGCCACCTTCACATCATAGTTCGGGTTTTTATAAGCCTCGTCTATTTTTTTAGAACAAGACGCCACTAAAACAATCAAGGCGCTTAGTACTAAAAGATTTTTAAAATTATATTTCATAAATAAAAGTTTTTATTGATTAAAAAGAAGCTCTAAATCCAAAGTTGAAGCTAACAGGTGCGCCCATGTTTCCATAGTCAAAACCAAATCCACTAACACCACGGCTAGCAGAAGTTGTTGCGCCCACTGCAGGATCAGCTCCTCTATAGTTGGAAATAAGAATTAAATCATTAATCGTTAAAAATACATTTAATGTTTTAGCAAATTTATCAACGTCACCCTTTAATAATTTCTTTATGTTGTAATTAAAAGTAAGGTCTCTTAATCTAAACCAGTTCACATCTTTTTCGATAAATGCTTCTTCTGGCATCGTTGTGTAAAATAAAGAATTTGTTTCTGGAGTAATCGAGATATTGTTTAGCGTTGGAGAAGTTGTATTTTCTTTTCCGTCTCTTAAAACACCTGGTACAATTCTTGCAACACCTCTATCTTTAGTAAGTGAGCTTCTACCAATTGTTGTTAAGTATCTTTCTGTCGCATTAAAGATATCACCACCAACTTTAACATCCCACAAGAAAGAGATTCTTAAATCTTTGTATGTGATATTATTTAACCAACCTAAAGTAAAGTCTGGATTACGATCCCCTCTAACTCTAAAGTTTGCATCAATTAATGGCAATCCATTGGTTGGATTAATTAAGATTTGACCAGCATTGTTTCTTAAATAACCATGAGAAGTAATTGTAGTTGTTGGTCCGCCATTTGCTAAACCACCTCTAGCGTTACCATATACCCATGTATCAGAAATGTAAAATTCTGGAACGTTAGAAGGTAATGAAGTTACCTTGTTGCGCATTCTATTAAAGTTAAAGCGTGTGTTCCAAGAAAAATTCTTCTTATTAACTACTAAGTAGTCTAACACAACTTCAAGACCTGTATTCTCGTTTGAACCTACGTTCAAGGTATTTAAAACGAAACCAGTACCATAACTCGCTCTAAAGTTTTCAGCAATCAAGTCTGTGTTTTCTGTTTTATAATACGTTGCTTCTGTACTTAATCTTCCATTCAAAAACTTCATCTCTGTTCCAAACTCCATTGTCTTTTGACGCTCTGGCGTTAAGTAAGGATTTGCATTCGTGAAATCATAATAATATCCAGCACCACTTCCGGTATTAAAGTTTAAGATAGATTGGTTAGCATAAGGCGCACTAGAACGGGCCGTGCTTGCTAAGGATCCTCTCAACTTCCAATAACTTGCAACCTCTTTTACAATTGGGAAGATGTCTGACATAATCACACTCACACTTCCTGCAGGATAATTATATGCTCTGCTTGAAACTGGGAAGATAGAAGACTCTTCAAAACGGTGAGAATAAGTTAAGAATACTTTATTATCATAGTTCACTGCAGCTTCACCAAAATAAGCTGCCTGACGATTGATATTATAGTTTGGTCTACCAAAACGGTTCATATTACTATTACGAATTCTTGAAGCAACTGCAGTGTTTCCACTATCTGTTCTGTTTGCGTCTGTTATGTTATTACCAAAAATTGAAGTGGTTTGTGTTTCATAATCCTGCCACATATTACCTATCATCAATCTTGTGTTGATCTTGCCAAAGCTTTTCTTTGCTGTTGCAGTCACTGTGTGGTTGTAACCATAATAATTACGATAGTAGTTTTCTAAAGCACCTTTTTGTGCACGGCTTAAGAAGTTAGATGCAGAATCCCATCTTGTGTAACCATCTTGTTGGTAAGTATCATAACCAACTCTACCGTTGATTGTCAACCATTTTGTTGGGGTATAGTTTACAGAAAGTGTCGCTACAGTTCTTGTTAATTCGTCACGGCTTCTGTTTCTATATAAATTAAAATAAGGATTATCTAATTCCGCATTTGGATCTCCTGCAAACAAACCTTTTTTAGTTCCATTTGGATTTAACCAGTCTTCTGCATTGTTATCAACAGGCCAAGATAATAAACTTAAAACATATCCTCTAACACCTCTTAATGGCTTGTCGTTTGAACTCTTGATATAACTTAAGCTTGGAGAGATTTCTAAAGTTTTTCCAATTTTATGATTGGTTACAATTCTGAAATTGTATTTTCTAAAATTATTAGTAGGTACAGGAGAATTTTCATCTACATAAGAACCCGACATACGCACAGAATGATTTCCTTTACCGTATTCTAAAGAAACATTTTGATTGTTAGAAAAACTAGTTTGAAAGAACTCATGTAAGTTATCCCATCTAGTAGTATTTTTATCTCCTTTTACTTCATAAGGCAATAGTGGTCCAAAATAAGAAAATATATTTTGTGGTAAACCATTCAATCCCGCATCATAATCTGTCATGATTTCTGGATATCTAGTGAAGGTAGATAGTCTAAAACTATTGTCATAGCTCACTTTTATTTTACCATCGCTATCACCACCTTTTTTAGTTGTGATTACGATTGCACCAGAACTTGCTTGGCTACCATAAAGGGCAGTCGCTTCTGGACCTTTCAATACGGTTACGTTTTCAATATCATTAGGATTCAAATCGGCAATACGGTTTGTATAGTCGTTTGATCTGTTTTCAGTAGATACGTTTGCACTTGTTGGCTTTACAGCTAAACCCGTGTTTCTATTATTTTCATTTACAGATGAGTTGTCAATGATCACACCATCAATAATAAATAAAGGAGAGTTGTCTAATGATAAAGAGTTAAAACCTCTTAATACAATTTGAGAACTTGCACCGGCTAATCCACTTGTAGGATTGATTGTTAAACCCGCGATACGTCCTTGTAGTCCGTTCACAAAGTTGTTACGTTGTGTTTCTGCAAGTTCACTACCTTTTACTTTTTGAACAGAGTAACCTAATTCTTTAGGATTACGCTTAATGTCCATTGCAGTCACAACAACTTCATCTAAAGTGTTGTCTTTTGGAGCAAGTCGAACTTCAATTGAAGTAGCGTTGCCCACTCTCACATCTTTGGATTCGAATCCAACCAATGAAAAAGTTAATACTTGATTGTTTGCTACAGAAATAGAAAAAGCACCTGCATTATCGGTACTCGTTGCTACTTTTGATCCTTTTACAAGGACGGAAACATTGGACAAAGGTGCTTTGTCGCTGCCGACAACCCTACCAGTTACCAATTTTTGTTGTGCATTTGCTATTGAGATACTTGTAAAAAGTACCAACAACAAACTCCATAAACCTTTGATTTGCATAAATTAAAATCTTTGGTGAATAATTAACAATGGGGTTGCCCCTTTTTGTTAACGTTAAGTTAACGCTTATTAGCATTCAAATAGAAAATTTTATATGAAAAATAATAAAATTTTAATACGCTGTAAACCAAAGGATAAGGTTTATAAATAACTATTTAAACCTGTATTGTTGCGCTTCGATCAAATCCTGTGTCTTCCATCATTTTTGCATACCCAAATTGATTGGTATAAAGAGTTGTTTTGCCTATCATAAACGGTGGAATATTCATATGATGATGTCCATAAATCCAGGCATTTTGGGTCGTTTTTTGCATAAAATGGTCCAAATTTGAGGCAAAACAGGCATTTATTGGGTCATTTTGGTATTTTTTG
>Ga0208362_1000295_pt1 | contig 17123 bp, 16 predicted proteins | sample LakMenEpi13Oct10_FD_150693 | JGI IMG/M metagenome (GOLD analysis project Ga0208362, IMG submission 150693) | Freshwater microbial communities from Lake Mendota, WI - 13OCT2010 deep hole epilimnion (SPAdes) | ecosystem: Environmental > Aquatic > Freshwater > Lake > Epilimnion/Euphotic zone ... | reverse complement strand
GCACTCCTGGAACATTAGCTCTGAGAACTGTCTCAATTGCTCTTCCCCAATTTTGTTCTTCGCTAACTTGCCTTTTCATCTCTAGCTTGGATAATTCATGCTGATATTCATAGGCTTGAGCAGTTCGATCCTTCATTTCCTGCTCGGTGTCTCTTAATTCATCCTTTAGTCTATTCAAATGTCTATTGACCGAACCAATTTTTTCAGACATATTTTGAGCCTGACTGTTTTGCGCGCCAGAAGCTGAGCTTTTTAATTGATTTAAACCTTTTTCTAATTCTCCTCTTAGACTGAATATTTCTTTTTCCAACCTTGCTAAATTTTGCTCACAAAGGGCTTTTTCAGTTATGTGGCTAGCTTTGCTGTTTTGGAGCGAATTTATTTCTTCTTGCAGCTCAAAAACTCGGCTGGTTGAGAAATTATCATTTTGACTTTTCTCAATAATCTTGGATTGAACTGATTCATATTGCCTTTGAATTTTTTCTAATTCGTCTTTTTGGGCTTTTTCTTTTCCTTCAATGCTTTTGATTTGCTTATCTAGCTCATTGATTTTTTTCTCGCCTAATTTACTTTCTTTACCAATGCGTTCAATTTGAGCTTTGTAGTCAACGGTTTGCTTGTTTAAAAACTCTATACCAGATTCATCTTTAGTAACTCGCTCTCTCCATAAATCCAATTCACTTTGAATTTTGAGACGTTCAACTTTATTTAAATAATCTAACTGGGTTTGAGCTTCTAAACTTTTGGCTTCAACTTCTAAAAACTTCTCGCTGACTTCTGATAAAACTGCAATCAAATCCGCTTTTTTCTGAATCTTATCGGTTGTATCCGCTTGAATTTTTAATACTCTTTGTTCAAGCTCTCTAATTCTGACTTGCCTAAATAAGCGCTCAAGGTAATTTCTTCTTTTTCTGAGCTCAGCATATTTAACAGCTTGATCTTTTTCTTTTTTGAGTGATTCTAAGCGATCGCTAAATTCACTAAGAAGAATAGTTTGTCTTTCTAGACTTTCTCTAGCTTGTGCAATTTCCTGTTTGGCTTCATCTATTTTGCGGTCAAAATCCGCAACTCCAGCCAATTCATCAATAATACGTCTTCTTTCAAGCGGAGACATCGAAATAATACGAGTGACATCTCCTTGCATAACCACATTGTAAGCGTTCGGAGAAATATTTCGAAGTGCTAATTGATCGTGGATTTCTGCAAGCGTAGCTGGTTTTGAATTTAAGAAATAAGAAGATTCATATTGCCCATTTAGTTTGAGGCGAATACGTCTACTTACTTTGAGCTGCGCTTCCCTGACATCATCATAAAGTGTAACTGTGACTTGTGTTTCACGCTTACCAGAAAGATTATTCATCAAATCAGTCAATCTTTCGGCACGCATGGTTTTATTGGTGGAAAGACCAAGCGCAAAAAGTAAACTGTCAATAATATTAGACTTGCCAGAACCATTAGGCCCTGAGACCGTTGTAAAACCAGGAAAAAGCGGTATGAAATTCCGTTCGCCAAAGGATTTAAAATTATCTAATTCTATTGATTCTATATACACTCTAGCTTTGACCAGTCTGTAACGGCTATTTGAGCTTTTTCGCTTTTGACTTTAATTTTTAATTTAGAATTGTAGAGCCTTATTAAATTGACGCTTCAATTGTTAGCTTATAGCAAATCTTTCTAAGTCTGCTAGAAATGATTAATACTGTCAAGTAATCGTTATGGCATAATTTTCAATACATAGTATTTTCAATACATAGTATTCTCAATACATAGTATTTTCTATTTGTATTTCTATTTTATTGAATATACAGATCAATTAAAAGTTTTTACTGGGCCAAATTATTCTTCTCCTGATTATTTTTTTCACAGTGAATACTTTAAATTAGAAAATTGTGAATTTATGCCTGTTTTAGAAGCAATAAAATCTATCAAACTTCCAACAAAGCCTCAGGTACTCAATTTCGGAGCAACCGCAGTTCTCTTATTGCCAACCGCTCAACTAATAAATACTGGAGCAGATTTTCTCTTATTAGGACAATCTAATTTGGACAAAAAACCACATAAATACAAAAATAAAAATGAAGAACCCTTGTTGTTTGATCTGAAGGGTTTTCTCAAAGAGGTTTTAACTTTATTCCCCTTATTCTTTATTGCTAGACGAATGAGCGCATTCTTTAAAGCTGGCTTTGAATCAAAAAACTGGAACTTGAAAAATGCATTTACTCCTTATACTTGGGGAGAGCTCAAAGTTGATTCTTCACTTGCTTTACTCAATGGAGCGATTGGTTCTTTGGGACATTTAGCTCAAACTCTTAACCCTCAACCTTCCCCCTTAACTCGTTCACTTATTGCCCTAAGCGAGTTGGGAGCGAAAATGGCAGGAACTGCAGTAGCCGTAAATTGGTTAAGTTCTAAACCAGAATTGCTTGGAGATACCATTGCAATTATTGAAGCTGAAGCTTGTCCATGTTGCGGAGTTGATAAAAGATTTTGCTTTACGCTATGGCAGAATTTGACGGCAGTTGCATCACAGTTCTGGGAATTTCTTCAGCATCAATTATCAAAATTATTCGGCAAACATGATTAGATTCTATGCTTTAAGAGAGATATGAATTCTGTTGATTATTAGATCTAATAGCTCTTAAACGAATTAATGGCTGATAAGATTAAGCAATACACTCAAGCGAGTTAGTATAAGAGCTTGTTAAAAAAAGAAAAATTCAAGATGAAGTTTCTTAGCTCCTCCTGTCAAGGAGGCGGGGGAGGTAATCACATGAAGCTAGCAGCGGATTTAGAATGCACTAATGTCACAGCTAGGTTAGGTATATTTGTAATTCAATTTGAAATCATCTAATTTGTTTTCATCTCTTGTTTTTCACCAACTTGATGTTGATATACATTTTTCATACAGCCTCTAAACATAATTTCATATAAAATTGATGGACTTCATTAGATGAAAAATTGAATAAAACATAGACATAATCTTTTCAATAGTTGAAACCCACACATAAAATTTCAATACAATAAAGTCAGAAACATTTCAAATTCAAAAACATGCTCGATCTTAAAGTCATTCGTCAAAACCCAGAAGAAATAAAAACAAAGCTCGCCAAAAGGAATAATACTTTTGCTGCTTCCATTTATGAAATAGTTGAGATTGATAAACAAAAAAGAGAAATACAACAAAAAGCTGATGAACTGAAATCACGGCGTAATACGCTCAGTAAGTCGGTTAAATCACAAGAAGAAGCCGAGACAATCAAGCTTGAAGTGAAAGCAATTAATGAAGAAATCAATTCGCTAGATGCATTATCTACCTCTTTGGATCAAAAATTAGAAGATATTACTTTATATATTCCTAATATTCCGCTCGATGATATTCCCGTTGGCAAGGATGAAACTGAAAACAAAGTTATTAAGCATTACCCCCTAACCCCCTTGAAAGTGGGAGCAGGAAAAATCACTGCAAAATCTCACTGGGAAATTGGCGAGGCATTAGGAATTATTGATTTTGAAAATAGTTCTCGTCTTTCTGGAACTCGCTTTAGTACTTTTATTGGTCAGGGCGCAAAATTACAAAGAGCACTGATTCAGTTTATGCTGGATGAAGCCTCGGCTAATGGATACACTGAAATAGCCCCACCCGCGATTATTAACGGAGAAATTCTCAGAGGTACCGGACAATTACCAAAATTTGCAGAAGATCTTTATCATCTAGAAAACACCGATCAATATCTAATTCCTACGGCCGAAGTTCCTCTCACAGGCTTTTATGCAGCCAAACCTTTAAACCACGATGAATTACCCAAAAGACTCTGCGCTTATACTCCTTGCTTTAGAAGTGAGGCTGGAGCGGCTGGACGTGATACTCGTGGATTAATTCGCCAGCATCAATTTGACAAAATCGAATTAGTTCATTTATGCAAACCAGAAGAAAGCGAAGCCGAACATGAAAGGTTAGTCAGTCAGGCTGAAAGCATTTTGGAGAAATTAGAACTTCCATATCGACGAGTTTTACTTTGTACTGGTGACATGGGCTTTTCTGCTGCAAAATGCTATGACCTTGAAGTTTGGTTTCCTTCGCAAGGAGCTTATCGTGAAATCAGCAGTTGTTCAAATTGTACTGATTTCCAAGCTCGCAGGCTGGGTCTTAAATTCAAGCGAGATGCAAAATCAAAACCTGAATTGCTGCATACGCTCAATGGTTCTAGCTTAGCGGTTGGTCGTACTTGGGCCGCTGTTGTGGAGAATTATCAGTTTGCAGATAAGCTTGGATTCAGGATTCCTGAAGCATTAAAGAAATATTTGAGTTTTGATGAAGTTGTTTGAAATAAATTAATTAAAAAAATGCCTAATAATTCAACTTCCAATTTGGCTGATAACTTAACTGTTGCTCTAATTCAGCAAACCTGCTCGGCAGACAAAAAAGAAAATATTGCCAAAACAATTGAACTTATTCGCCAAGCCCAGTTACAAGGAGCTGAGCTTATAGTTTTGCAAGAACTTCATTCAACACTTTATTTTTGCCAAACCGAAGATGTTACAAAATTTGACTTAGCTGAAACTATTCCTGGTAACTCAGCTGAAATATTTGCGGGTATAGCCAAGGAATTAAAAATAGTTTTAGTTACTTCATTGTTTGAGAAAAGGGCACCAGGACTGTATCACAACACTTCAGTAGTTTTTGAGAAAGATGGCTTAATTGCTGGCACCTACCGAAAAATGCATATTCCAGATGATCCTGGATTTTACGAAAAATTTTATTTCACCCCTGGAGATCAAAGCAGTCTAAATAATCCTTTTGCTCAGGGGTTTGAGCCAATACAAACTTCCGTTGGCAAGCTTGGTGTTTTGATATGCTGGGATCAGTGGTTCCCTGAGGCAGCTCGCCTAATGGCCTTGAGAGGTGCGGAAATCCTTATTTATCCAACGGCAATTGGTTGGAATCCTGAGGACTCACCAGAAGAAAAAGCTAGGCAAAAAGAAGCTTGGATTATCTCGCAAAGAGCGCATGCAATTGCCAATGGTTTGCCTGTTTTGAGTATTAACCGAGTTGGGCACGAAGTGGATGAAAGCGGTATTTCTAAAGGAATTGATTTTTGGGGAAATAGTTTTGCGGCTGGTTCACAAGGTGAGATCCTCGCTCAAGCCTCGGAAAACAAAGAAGAAATTTTGATAGTGAATATTGACAAAAAGAGAACAGAAGAGGTTAGAAGAATATGGCCATTTTTTCGAGATCGAAGAATAGACCAATACGATGGTTTGCTCAATCGCTGGAGTGAATGAATCATTATTCCTATTTTTTACAAAAATTCAAAATCTAAATTCATTGAAATTTTTATATTTGTTATATTTGAATTTATTAAAGGCTTTTTCCAAACTAAAAGTAAGACTAAAATATAGCCTAATCAACTTCTGCCACAATTGACCTAAAAATCATTTATGTTTAAAACATCTAATCCCGCTCTATCAGAGACAGTTTTCACTCATTCACTAAAAGAACGAGTTGGTGGAGAGGCTATGACCATTAATGGAACTGTCAATAAAACAGCCATTCTTTTGATTTTGGTTTTGATTCCAGCCGCCTGGGTTTGGTCAAGCTTTTTTGGAGCTGATGGCAAAATTGTTCCTCAAGGTCAAGGAATAGCTCTGATTGCTTCAGTAGCTGGAGGCATAATTGGTTTTATTTTTGCGATGATTACGATTTTCAAAAAAACTTGGGCACCAGTGACAGCTCCAATTTATGCATTGGCTGAGGGTTTAGTCTTAGGAGGAATTTCGGCAACTTTTGAGCTTAGATATCCAGGTATAGTCGTTCAAGCAATTGGGCTTACTTTTGGTACTCTCTTTGCGCTTTTGATGGCATATAGATCCAATCTCATCAAAGCAACTGAAAATTTCAAACTTGGTCTATTTGCAGCAACAGGCGGAATTGCAATTATTTATTTGGTTACTTTTGTACTTAGCTTTTTCGGAATCAGAATTCCATTTATTCATGAAAGCGGCCTAATCGGAATTGGTTTTAGTTTATTTGTAGTGGTGGTTGCCGCTCTCAATTTGGTTTTGGATTTTGATTTTATTGAGCAGGGTTCTTATGCCGGCGCCCCAAAGTATATGGAATGGTATGGTGCTTTTGGATTGATTGTTACACTTATTTGGTTATACCTTGAATTTCTCCGCCTTCTTTCCAAGCTTAGAGATAGGAGATAGTTTTGTTTGTTAAAATGCTTTTTTCCAATTTTCAAGAGAGTTATAAAGAGTACGATATGCATTCTCTGAAGAATTTAAATCATTTCGAGCATTATTAAGAATATTGTTGTGTTGAACAGCACCATTATTAAATGCCTGAAAAATTCTTGTTATCAGTGCAGAATTATTATCGTTTTCAAGACTAATTAAAAAATTGGCTATTATAAAATTCAAGATACTGTCTTTAGGATTTGAAAATTTAATTGAAAGTTTTGTAAAAAAGCTCGTAATTAAGCTCTCATTATTACTATTAATTCCATTCTTTCCAAATTCTTCATAAATACTTTCATTATTCAATAAGAGAAAAACCATAAAGAATAGTACATAAACCCATGTTATTCTGATTGTTTTCTGATTTGACCCTTCTTTTAAATATCTTCGTACTATATAAAAAGAGTAATTTAAATCTCTTAAACTAGGCTGAAAAACATTTATCAAAATACACAAATATTTATTTAACTGTTCTTTATAGCTACCCTCAATAGGAATGCCGTTTGTAAAAGTTTTAGAAATAAGACGATCAATAAATTTCAACAAACCAGCTTCATCTATTGATGGCAATTTTGCTTCTTGAGTAATAAATCTTCTGTAATAACCATCAAAATCTAAACCCTCTCCATAAATAGTTTTCATCGATGAGGCAAGTTGTTCTTTGTGAACTGCAATGACAAAAACAATTCCCTGAACACCAAAGAAATGCTTTATTCTTTCCAAAAATTTCACACTATAATCTGGCTTTGCACGGTCAAGTTCATCAACAAAAACAAAAAATGGTTTTTTCTCACAACTTTCAACTAATGTCTTTAATGCATCTTTTGTAGAAGATAGTGAGCTTTTCAACAACTCAAAATCATTGAATAGATTATGTCCAGAACTAATCATTTCTTTTTCATTTACTTTACTTAATGACTCCTCAAAATCCAATCCAGTAACATGACGAGCAATTTGATTTACTGATAAGCAAAAAACACCCATTGACTTCTCTAGATTTTTAACAACATCAAGAGAAATTTCCTTACTTTCACGAGCACGCTTAATAAGCGCATGCATAATTGGAATCAAGGGCTCATCAATATAATCAGTTTCCCAAGCATTTATGAATGCTGTTGTATAACTTGGTTTGTTGTCTTCTGAATTCAACAAATCCATCCACATTGTAATAAAGTCTGATTTCCCTGTTCCGACAGGTGAATTCAAACTCAAAACATAAGACTCTTCATGAAACACATAATCAGCTTCTATTGCTTTAGTTAAATTTTCTGCAAAAGATTTTCGACTTAATTGATCATGATTATCAAAAGTTCTTGCTTGAGTATTCATTCTCAAAATCTAATTCAAACTAATTTTGCTTTGACCTTTGGGAAGCTTGATTTCAGCAAATTTGTATTTTCCGAGAGAAGCAATACTTGGAGATTTATAAATCCAGAAAACTCCTAATAAATCTTCTGAGGTTTCTTCTTCCACGCTTGATTTTGGCAATGTAACTGTCAATTGATTTTCTTTATTGAATACATTTACTTCGCCCAACTTTTGAGAGATTTGCCAGCTTGAATCAGGCGAAGCAATTACACTTACTCCTGAAGTTTTAGGATTTTTTGATTTAGCAAATCTGTAATCATCAAAAATTCTCTGTATATCTTTGGGCAGATTATAGCCATTAAGCAAAGCTTCAGCCTTAAAATTCAACCCTCTGTTCACCTGCTCTGAGTGAGGGAATCCAAAAAGCAAAGCTGGTCCTTCAGGTCTCACAATTGGACAAAAAACATTAGGACTAAAACTATATCCCTGTGAGCTTAATAACGAGGTTAGCTTTTGTTCAGGCGAAACAACTTCATTGGCATTTGCATCTGCTCCAGGCATTTTGGTTGGATCCTCAAGTGTATCAACTCCACCAGCCAGACTCAGTGAACTTACATCATCCTGAGAAATCATTGATTGATCCATTACATTCTTGATATTGTCATGCAGTTGAGTCCAGATTTGGTCTTTGAGTATTGCATCAGGAATCAAATCACTAAATCTAACAAATTTCTTTTTAGTTAAATCATAAGTTCCAAAACGTCTAAGCGCGATTGGATGAGCCCCGCCATAGAACTCACCTGAAAGATCAGAAACACATAAATATCTAGGCGTTAGAGCCTCAATAAAAATCTTATTGGTTACATTCCAATTGCATGACATAGATTCATCATTTTTGTCCTTGCAGAGAGAGCTCAGAGTATCAATGGCAGCTTCTTTATCTTGTTGAGTTGGAGCAAATTGTATCAGTGGTTCTTTTGAGCCAACTTTATACATTTCATCCCATTCCCAGACTATTTCCCAATTTTTTTGACTTACTTTATCTTTTTTAGTTTTAACTTGAAAGAAATTAGGTTTTCCATCTTTCTCAAACCAGCCGGTCTGAGGACTTTTCCAAATTGAAATTTGCTTATTATATTTGTTGTTGCCGATAAGCAGAGTTCCTTTGCTCGTCATGAGCTGAACTCCAATTATGCTATTTAAGCTATTGTTCAGAAAATAATATCCAAGAGCCCCTCCAGCAATCAGAAGAAACGCTAATGCAAAAATCCAAACCTTAGAGCTTTTCTTAGGTTGAGCTTGAAGCGGACTTTCATCTTCGTTTATGTTAATGGTTTGATTCAAGAGTTTAATAACGAGAATCTGGGAATAATTTGTGTAACTTGTCTAGAGGGATTTAAGCCTTAATGCCACTCATGAGGCTTAATTTAAATTCTTAGAGTATCACGAAGCTTGCTTATCTTTCTAGCTTATCGTTCTAGGATTGAACGCTCGGTTTCAAGATTACGATTAATCGCCTTTTCATCAGTGAATTTTTCTCCATAGCGAGCTTTGAGCTTTTCAATATTGCGTTCTTGAATTTCTTCAAAACTAACTCCTAGGGTATCAGCCATTATTGCTAAATACCAAAAAAGATCGCCCATTTCTTCTTTGAGATTTACTTCATCCAAGGGCTTTCCATAAAACAAATGTTTTTTCAAGGCGTCAAGTGATTCACCAGCTTCAGTCGTTAAACCCATAAGTGCATGAAGTAGCCTGATATTTTTTTCATCAAAACGATCTTTGACAACTGCATAATTCTTAGATTCAGTCACAATCGCATTCTTGATATATTCTTGATTTTTCATTTTGCTCAGATTTTCACCTAAAATTTTTTCGCTTAGCCTAAGTAGTTTATTAGGATTAAGTTTACTGAAAAAGCTTTCAAAACTCGAAAAATCAGATACTCTAGTAAATATTCAGTTGATTAATTAAATTTTCCTAGTTTGAATTGCCTATCCAGAAAGCTCCGAACAGGCGAGGAATAGAGCGGCAGAAAGACTTTTACATAAATGTTTCACTTTTTTCGTAAGATAAAATAATGAATTGCGCACAACCATTTCCTGCTCAGTCATTTGCTCAGTTCTACCACGAGTGCACAAAATATTCGCCTGAGGGTTTGAGAAAAAATCCTCATTACATTGACTTTGACAAACAACCAATTCCCTTCAAAGACTATGAGGGATATCCACAAATTGATTTATCTCAATATTTGCCTTTAAGTACAAATCCTTTTTCAGATAAGACTTTAAAGAAATCCAATGAGTGTTCTGAATTAGAAAAACCTTTGGCGGAATTGTCTAGAATTCTGTATTTTACAAATGGAGTTACGGCCATTGTTCCATATCCTCCTCGTCCGCTTCTCATGAGAGCTGCACCATCTGCTGGCGGTTTATATCCTAATGAAATTTATCTGGTTACAAAGAATTTTCCTGATTCATCAGCTTCTGAATTAAAAAGTGGATTATTTAACTTTCAAGTAAAAACTCACTCTTTATCAGTTATTGGTCAAGGCGAAAATTATTGGAATCAAATTTCTGAAGCCTGCTTTAATCATTCATCTATTGCTGAAAAAGCTGATCTAGCGATTATTATTACTGGCGTTTTTGATAGAAGTTCTTGGAGATACAAAGACCGCGCTTATCGCAGGATTCTATTGGATGCTGGACATGTTTGGGGTAATTTAGCCATGGTGTCTCATCTCTTTGGCAAAAAAGCTTATCCAATTGCGGCTTTTAATGATGATTTGTTGAATGAGACTTTGGGTTTGGATTCAGGCGAAAAGAGTCTATTAGTAATTCCCTTAGTTTCTCAAAAAAAAGCCGAAGAAATTAGTTTGGTCAAAGAACCACTTTTGCATAGTTCTCCTGTAAAGAAGCAAACAGACTGGCAATATATTCCCGAAGGACTTCTGCTAAATAAACTTCATGAATTATCTAGCTTGCATAATTCATCAAATGAAGGAGCTTGCAAATTATTTGACTCTTCACTCAAAGAATATGCTGGTGAAAATCAAGATGCAAAAGTAGAAAATTTTATTGCTTCAGAACAGATTCAATCGAAAAAGCCTATTCAATGGGAAAAATGCTCATTAATGACTTCAATTCTAAAGCGAAGATCTGCCCGTCATTTCGACCCTGGAATGTTTTTGACCAAAGATCAATTGGCAAACTTACTGGAATTTACCTTTATTGCTGAAAACAAGTTATCAGAAAAATCACCTTCTACAGAGCAAATATCTGCTACTGATGATGTGTGCCAAGATTTACAAATTTGCGATCAGCTTGCAAAGGAATCTCCAAAAGAGGAAACACAAAATAACAACTTGGTAAAACAAGATTTATTGGATAAAAATCCATTATTTATTTCTCCAAATTTATTTAAGTATTCTTTGATAGTCAACAATGTCGAAGGATTAGATGCTGGCTCCTATAATTATCATCCTGAACAGAGAATTGTTAGGCAAACTCGCTTTAAAGAAGTTTATGATGAAATACATCAAGCTTGCCTGAATCAAGATATGGCTCGAGATGCGGCTGCAATATTTGTAGTAACCTGCAACTTGCCAAAAGCTATTGGTATTTACGGAGAAAGGGCCTATAGACATATTCATCTTGATGCAGGACATATAGCCGAAAGACTTTGTTTAGCTTGCACAAAAACAGGCATTGGAGCTAGTCCAATTGGTGGCTATTTTGACGATTTAGTCAATTCTGTTTTAGGGATAAATGCTACAGATGAAATTATTGTGCATATTGTCACGATTGGACATTCTATAGATAATGTTTGACAAGAGATATTCAAGCTCAGTTGACAGTCAAATTAAGTTTTAGTCTTTATGCAAGCTCTATTGTTCACTTAGTCTATTGTTCTCGATCCTAAGCTCCTCTAAGGATCTACTTTTCTTACTCAAAGTAGAACTCAAGATCCCGAAACAAGTTCAGGATCAAAAAAGGTCAATTTTATAAAGTTTACCTTTACTCTAACTACTCTTCAATGATTGGTTAAGAGGTTGTGAAAATAGATTTAATAAACTTCCGTGTGGGCACTTTCCAAACCCTCAATATAGCTAATTGCAATTGTAGCGGCAAGTGAACCATCAGCCGCAGCCGTTACAGCTTGCCTGAGAGGAGTAACCCGAACATCCCCACCCGCAAATACCCCCGGAATATTGGTTTCTAATTTTTCATTTGTAATAATTCGATTACCTTCATCTAAGTCAATTTGTCCTTTAAAAAGCCCAACATTTGGCTCTAAACCAACATAAATGAAAACACCATCACAAGCAATTTCTCCTGCTTCTCCAGTTTTGAGATTTTTGGTAATAACCTTGGTAACACCCATCACATCACCTTCAATTGATTCAATTGCCGTATCCCAAACAAAGCTCATTTTAGGATTATTTAAAGCTCTTTGTTGAATGATTTTTTCGGCTCTTAATGAATCTCTGCGATGAACAAGAATAACCTTACTTGCAAAACGCGTAACAAAATTGCCCTCTTCCACTGCAGCGTTTCCACCACCAACTACAACAACTACTTTGTTTTTGAAAAAGGCTCCATCGCAAACAGCACAATAACTAACGCCTTTACCAGCATATTCTTTTTCGCCTGGCACCCCTAATTTTCTGTGCTCGGAGCCAGTAGAGATGACTATGGCTTTTGCTTTTAGATCACCTTGATCTGTTTTGATCAATTTTGGATTGGCTTTGAGATCAATAGAATAGATAGTTGTTAAATCTTTGAATTCAGCGCCAAATCTCTTGGCATGATTCAGCATTGACTCAGCTATTTGAGGACCAGTCACATGATCAAAACCAGGATAATTTTCAACTTCTTCGGTATTGTTCAGCTCTCCGCCAGGTAATCCTTGTTCAATTACAAGAGTCGATATATTGCCTCTTGCTCCATACAATGCCGCTGATAATCCTGCTGGACCACCACCAATAATAGCCAAGTCATATTCTTTTACAGTTTGACTATTCTCTTTTTGTACTTCTTTTTCTATTTGAACTGAACTCATAATCTATGCCATTACCTTTCAACAATTTCTTCTTTTTTCAATGAGTTAAAACGATGTAAGACAATCTCCTGATCCTCAATAAAACCTAATTGAAGTTTTAAAAAGCCTAGTTGATTTAAACAATAGTTTTTGCTTTTTCAAGTTTAACGCCAAATATAAAGCTTGGATTAGCCAAATAAAATCAAGAAATTGCAATTCTAGAAATTCTATCTTGAGAGCATTCATTGAAAGCCCCCTTCAGGGGTTGGGGGGATTAAGCCAATGAAAGATCAAACAAATAGAGTTCAATTAACCTTAAATATTCAACTCCAAGGTGTGTTCAAGATTTCAACTAATTGACTTAACCAACCTTCTTTATGTCGTTGAATTATTTGACTTTGAACATTAGGATAAACTTCAAGCTGCTCAAATTCAGGGAGAGGCTTATAGGCAATTTCAGCTAATACATCTTCTTCGCCCATTTTCACTTCGCCTTTTGCTACATCTACCAAAACAAAGAAATTAATAATATGCCTTGAGCCATTAGGAGCTATTGACTCTGAGAGAAAAACAATACGCTTAAATTCTCCATCCAAATTAGTTTCTTCTTTTAGCTCACGCAAAGCGCATTCTTCAATTGTTTCACCGTATTCTAAATGTCCACCAGGCAAAACCCAATATTCACGAGTGGGCTTTTTATGCTTTGCTAAGAGAATTTCTCCTTCAGCATTAATAATTATTAGCGACACTCTTACCGTTGGAGTATTTTGATAATCACTTGTCATATAAAATTCAAACTAAATCTACTTTTATTTGGAATATTAATTTTAGACTCCTTAATTTTAGCTTCTAGAGATCAATTATTTTTGAGATGGATTACTCTGAGAATATCCTTTGTCTTGAATTTTGTTTTTGAGCAATTGCAAACGTGTTTTTGGGTAAGGATGAGTTGCGAAAAAATAGGTAAATTGATCATTGTTATCAGCATCACTCATTTGGCTCATGAATTCTACAGCTCCGTCAACATTACCATATGCTTTTTGCAGTAAATCAAGCGCATAATAATCAGCCTTCAATTCTTGCTTCTGTGAAAATTTCATATGAGTCACTGATAACAATTCTGAAATAAATTGGCTTATCTGACTATCTGAGCCGAAGAGAACAACAGAAGCTAAAACAAAAACTAAACCTCTGCCAGCTGCCCTTAAATGATCATGACCTGCATAATGTCCTAATTCATGGGCTAAGACAAAGGCAATTTCATTTTCACTTTTTGATTGATTGAAGAGTTGGGAATACACGACAATATGTCCACCAGGATAGGCGAATGCATTAACCGTTTTTTCATCAATCACTTGAACTGTAAATTTCAAATCTTTTCTGGCGAAATGGGGCTCAAATTTCTGAAGGATTTTTTGTATTTTCAATTCTTCCTGTTGAATTTCAAGTGATTGTTTTTGGTGAACAATACTGGCTTTATAAAGATTGCCAAGTGAGTTTTCAAATTTTGCTGGAATATAACCGGCGACGATATCAACAAGAATGCCAAGCAAAATATAAATGAACAGGATCAAACCAAATAAGCCAGCAAGTAAAACAAAGAAATCCTTTACGGGAGAAATCGAAGAAACATTGACATTGCCTTCTAACTCTTTGGGAGTATATTCAATCATTGTCTAATCTACTTTTTCAAACTAATCGCTGTTCCATAAGCCAAAACCTCAACCGTTAAAACACCTTTACCACTACTGCCACCTTCTTTGCCAATTGAAGAGGTTTCTAATTTCAAATTTATGATCATGTCAGAATTTGGTGCTTTTTCTTTCATACGCAAAATAGCTTCGCGTCTTGCTCTGTCTAGTAATGATTCATAGGAATTTAGCGCTCCACCAAAAAAGTTTTTTAAACTGGCAACAAAATGTTTGAAATAATCAACAGAAATTACTACGCTTCCATCAACCAGTTCAGCTCTTTCAATTTGTTGGATACTCTCAGCATCTTTAAATAAACTTTTGAATTCCATTGTTAAAGCAGGCAAATTCAAAAAGCGTTTTTCTCTTTCAATAATTGATTTGTAATGTTCAGCTTCAACCTTTGTACCAGTAAAGTAAGCAACTATTACAAGCACAATTGGAAGAAATATTTGAATTAAATCACCGTAGTCCATAATAAAAAAATTTAGCCAACTAATACAGCGGTACCATAAGCGTATAATTCAGCGGCTCCAGCTGCTACTGATGAAGTGGAGAATCTGATATTTATAATCGCATTTGCACCGAATTGTGCAGCTTGATCAGCCATACGATTAACAGCTTCTCCACGAGCTTCTTCTAACAATTCAGTATAACCTTTTAATTCACCACCAACTACATTTTTCAGGCCAGCAAAAAAATCCCCAACAAAATGTTTAGCTCTTACTGTGCTCCCAGAGACAAGTCCAAAATGTTGCTTAATTTCTTTTCCAGGAACACAATCAATATTTGTTAAAAGCATATTTTTTTATTCATCGACTAACGCTTATTATAGCTAGATCCATTGTCTTTTTTACAAAACAATTTTTTTTGATTCTATTTGAGAATTTTTCTTTCGTCTCAGATAGCTTAAAATTTACTTCTGTGGTTTTTATATTCATTCTTCCTAAATTAATTTAAAGGTGCAATTTTGCCTTCATCATCAAATTTAAATAATTCAACTGTTTTCTTCGAAGGGAAATTCATTCCTTTTGATCAAGCCAAAATCAGCATAATGACGCATGCCTTTCTTTATGGCACTTCGGTATTTGAAGGAATTAGAGCCTATTGGAATGAAAAAGAAGAGCAATTGTATATTTTCCGTGCTCTTGAACATTTTCAGCGCCTTCATTTGAGCGCCAAGATTTTACGAATGGAAATCAAATATTCTCCCGAAGAATTAGTTTTGATGACTAAACAGCTGCTGAAGCACAATAAGCCAAGAGAAGACATGTATATTAGGCCAATTGTTTATAAAGCTGGCATGCGAATTGGACCAGCTCTTTTAAATAATCCTGATGAATTTTGTTTATTCTCTGTCCCCATGGGTGATTATATCGATACCAATAAAGGCGTTTCAGTTACAGTTTCTAATTGGCGAAGAGTAGAAGATAATGCAATTCCAGCACGTGCAAAGATAGCTGGTAGCTATGTAAACACTGCTCTTGCTAAGACTGATGCACTTTTAAGTAATTTTGCGGATGCGATTGTGCTAGATGAAGATGGACATGTAGCAGAAGGAAGCGCCATGAATTTATTTATAGTCCGCAATGGAAAGCTAATCACAAATCATGTAACTGATAATATTTTGGAAGGAATTACACGCTCAACCATTATTGATATTGCTGAAAAAGAATTGGGATTGAAGGTTCAAGAGCGCTCAATTGACAGAACCGAACTTTATATTGCAGATGAAATGTTTTTCTGCGGAACAGGAGCTCAGATTAGCCCAATTACATCAGTTGACTATCACAGCATCGGTTCTGGTGAAGTAGGAGAAATCACAAAAAAACTTCAGAATATTTACTTTGCGGTTGTAAAAAATCAAATTCCTAAATATTCCGAATGGAGCGTACCCGTTTTTTAATTAATCAAATAAAGAAATTCATTTCAACTAAAAAGTATGATGACTTTGAAGGATTTGATGACTTTTCTTTTTCAAAGGTCAGCAATAATAAGGAAAAAGGGGTAAGTAATTTTTATTCAGAAATGACTTACAAAAAAAGACATACGAAATTTACAAATTCTATTTAAAATCAGAATTCAAAAGTTGTTACAATAACCACAAGTTAAAGAGAAATACGAATATGGAATCTCAATTGGAGTCTCAATTAGAACTAGAGCAACAAGCTCATATCACCAATCCAATCAGCGAGTTGGAAGCTGAACTAGATGCAAGCTCTATTGTTGAGCCAATTGCAACTCAAACGAGTGAATATCATTCAAATGAGTTAGAGCATGATGGAAACCTTGAGCCAGACGTAAGAGTTGGATTCGCAATTTATCTTTTAGTTTTAAATGAAGGCAAAATGACTGAGCACGGAGCCCTATTGCCAAATGGTTTGAATATGCCTCAAATAGCCAAGCAATCAGAAGTATCTGTAAATTATGCAATCAAAGCTGCTGGCAATTTACGTAAACAAGGATTTATAAGAAATAGAAGAGAAGATGGCAGATTATTAGTAAAAATGGTTGAGATCGAAGAGTGGCTTACTGAAAACGGCGCTGTTTTAGATTAATTTTTTATGTAAGCATTGATAATTTGTGTTTATGGTCATACAATTAAGGAAGAGTTAATAAAGTCTTAAATCTGTATTTTAATTTCATGGTTACTCCAGTAGCTAATAGACTAATTCAAATTCCTCAATCCACTCAGTTAAATAATTATCCTGGAGTTTCTCAGGGAGATAATAGGTTGTGTTTAAAACCAAGGGGACTTCTTTAAAATAGCGTTTTTCAGCAAAAGCATTCAAAAAAATCTGGTTCACCCTGAAAATTTCACAAAACACACCATTTTGACTTCTCAAA
>Ga0208362_1000294_pt1 | contig 17130 bp, 16 predicted proteins | sample LakMenEpi13Oct10_FD_150693 | JGI IMG/M metagenome (GOLD analysis project Ga0208362, IMG submission 150693) | Freshwater microbial communities from Lake Mendota, WI - 13OCT2010 deep hole epilimnion (SPAdes) | ecosystem: Environmental > Aquatic > Freshwater > Lake > Epilimnion/Euphotic zone ... | reverse complement strand
ATCATCTTCAGTGTATAATTATAACTTGAGTGTTAATGTTAAGTCTGATGCAAACCCTAACGAGATTGCTAGAACGGTAATGATGCAGATTAAGCAAATAGATTCTCAAAGAATTAAGGGGAATAGAATATAATGGCAACTTTAAATTACCTTGCTGGTAGAAAGAAATATGGTAGACCCCAAGCACTCTTGTTTGCAGATACCCCTGGAACCCTTGTTCAAGGCACAGGTGGGATGATTCACCTACCTGATGGGTACGAAGTAAACGCAGTACCAAATCCTGTTGAGAGCAGTAGATTTATTATTTTGTCAGATCATAATCGTGGTCCAATAGATATTAAAAATAATAGACTTGAGCAAAAAGAAAGAACTATTAATGGCAAGATGAGATCATTTTATGTTGCAGATAAAAATACTTTTTCTGTAAGTTGGCAAAACTTGCCATCTAGGTCTTTTTCTAGTTTTGCAAATTTTAATGAAGATACTGGAACAGAAAATACTAGTTTAGATAAGTATACTGTAGATGGTGGAGCAGGAGGAAATGAGTTATTAGATTGGTATTTAAATCATAAAGGTTCTTTTTATCTGTTTATTGCATATGATAATTATATTAAAATAAAAAATCAAGACAATACATACAACAGACTTGGTGAGTATCAAGAAGTTGTAGAAGTATTATTCTCAGATTTTTCATACAGTGTAAATAAAAGAGGATATAGTAAACATGATTTGTGGGATGTAAGTTTATCTTTGGAAGAAATATAATGTTTATAAAAGAAGACATAAAAGAAATTTTTGAAAGTTCAAATACTGTAGGTGTAAAAGGCTTAGTTTTAGCAGAGTGGAACTTAAATAGTTCAGAAAATTTATTAAAAATAGGTAACTATAGATATAGACCATTAGAAAACTCATCTAAGTATAAACAAATTTTTGATTCATATGATTATAAAGATACTGGAAACTTTTATACTAATGCAACGGATGCAGATATTATTGTAGATGGTGGTGTGGATGATGATGACGAACCACAAATGTTTATTTCAAATAGAGAAAAAGAATCTCAATTATTTTCATTAGAAGATTGTTTTGGTAAATTTAGACCACGATCTGGAATCAATAAAATAAGATATTTTAATAACAAATATTTTCATAATCCTAATTCATATTTATCAGATAGACCAAGATATTATATGTCAGACAAAAGAGATTATTTTAAATATTGGAGTTCTTATAGAACTGAAGACGGAATTGAAAGAGGTATAGCAAAAAATATATCAAATGGTAAAAACTATATAGATGATGTTGCACCGTTTGTAGTATATAAAAATAGCATACCAACTAATAGAATAGTTATTAAGATGCAAACTAACGTAGGAAGCACTAATCTTGGATCTTTTTCTACAGTTTCGGGAAGTATAGGTGATCCGTTTTATGGATATGAAAATCAAACAACACCGTCAATTTGGAAAGTACAAAAACTAATTAATAATATTTGGACAGATTTAATTAATTTTGATCAAAATTCTACAAGAAGTGATGGAAGTAAAGTAATCAAATCTGATGGACATGTTGAATTAAAGTATGGAATTGTTACTCCATTAAAATATAAAGACAGTTTTAATTTTATAAAAATTTTATTGTCTAGTTCACAACTACCATTAACAGGAAATTATGGAGATGCATTTTTAGTAAGAGACGATTATAGTGGAGTAGTGGGAACACTGTATATTTACAATGGGTTAACGTATGAAGAATTTTCAGCAGATTATAGTTGGTCTTTATTAGAAAAAGAAGTAGATAAATCATCTTTTGTTACAGAGTTGTCTTCACCTTTTTCTTATTTTGATAACAATGAAAAAAATATTAAATATAACGAATTTGAATATATAGATGGTTTAAGAGTTATTGTAACAACTATGAACAAGTTTGATAGTGTTTTTGATTTAATAGAGTTATCTCCTAGACTAGTAGCAGACATTACTGATAATGTTATTAACTATACATTAAACAAGTCTATATCTGATTTAAATTTAAATGGTTTACCAGTTGGCCAATTGTTGGCTTCTGGTGGAAACTTAGAAATTATTGATCCATCTTTAGCATTTAATAAAAATAATAACTTAAGCATAATTTCTCAATATTTAAATAATAATGTTAAGTTTAGTTTTTATGAAGAGGTATTCACTGGATCTAACGATAATAATTACATACCATTAAAAAAGTTTTATTCAGATAACATACCACAAACAGACATAAAAAATGGAAAAACTTCTGTAGAGTTAAGAGATTTATATTTTTACTTAGAACAAATAAATGCCCCTAACCTATTTTTAACTAATGTTTCTGTTAATTTTGCAATTTCTCTTTTATTAGATTATGCTGGATTTTCTAATTATAAATTTAAAAAAATTGACGATGAAAAAGAGTTAGTAATCCCTTTCTTTTTTTGTAATGACGAAAAAAATATTGCACAGGTTTTAAATGATTTAGCAGTATCTTCTCAGTCTGCAATGTTTTTTAATGAAGAAAATGATTTAGTCGTAATGAGTAAAAATTATACTGTTCCAAAAATAAATGATAGATCAGTAGATATGGTTCTTTACGGTTCAAACAATGTCCTTGTTAATAAAAAAGAAAGTATAATTAATGCATCTCTTGTAGATACAAAAGTTTTAAATTCAGGAAACATTAACTATACAACTAGATACATTCAAAAAACTTTAGGATCAATAAAGCAAGCAACTCTTTTAGATAAAGAAAAAACTTGGGTATACAAGCCAACACTTTTGTGGGAAGTGTCTGGAAAAAATAATACTAAAACTGTTAATGAATCAGCAAGCACTATGTCTTCTTATATTCTTTCAGCAATACCACTTGCGTCTTCATTAAATGATATTGCTCCAGTAATTGAAAACAATACTTTAATTAATAACACAATAGATCTTGGAGAAAATGTATATTGGTTAGGAAACTATAATGGTTATTTTTATTCAAACGGAGAAGTTATAAGATACGATGCTGTTGAATATAATGTTTCAGGATTTGGTAATCTATGGATAACAAACGTTCAAGATTATGAAAATTATTTTTCACAACTTCCATTTAATGGAAAAATGTATCCAACTGGATTAATAAGAATTTATACAGAACTAGACTATGTAGAAAAAAATGGAATTAAGATTTTAAAAAATGGCAATGTTATTAAAAATGGAAGAGCACAATTTGGTACAGAAATAACTAATCATTATGCAGGATTAGATCCATATTGGGTTAATAACGATAATATTAGAGGATGCAATATGTATTCTGAGTACTTGTTTTCAGATAAAGATTTAGATAAAACTGTTGTTGTTGGCCCTGCTGGAATAAGTAATAATATAGCAAAACAAACTACAAGAACAAGTAAGATTAAAAACTTTTTGTCAAGTTCTTATGTTTCAGAATATGATAATAAGAATTCAATAAATAACAAGTCTGGCAGTGTTCAGTCTTCTGCTTTAGTTATGACTGGCCCTTCATTTACTTTTGAACAGAAACCTATTGATTACATTAACTATGTGTATAAGCCATTAAACAACAAGTTTAAACATTTTGGAACTAGACTAAGGATAATCGGTAATATTGAAAACAATGAAGTTCGAGGTCAATCACCTGTAGGAAGTATGACATATTACGTATCTCCAGGAAGTGAGCCATCTCAAAATATCAGTATTGGTGGTGGTTCTGGCGGGTTAGGAATTATGGTTAATCCATCAACCAACGTTGGATATTATTTTGAAATAGTTGCATTAACAGAAAACAATATAGAAAAATATAGTAATGGATCTAATATTGCCAATTTATTGTTTTATAAAGTAGGAAAAGATAGCGAAGGAAACCTTGGGGTGCCAGTAAAACTTTGGTCTGGTTCAACAAATATTTTAGTTGACGACGGTAACTTTACTGGTCAATATAGAATGACAGGTGAAGAAAATCCAACAGTATACGATATAGCAGTTGAATATCTAGATATAAACCAAACAAGAAAATTTTATTTGTATATAAATAATAACATAGTTGCCATTGTAGATGACGCAAGTCCACTTCCAATTTATAACAATATGTGTATTTTTACTAGAGGAACATCAAAGGTTATGTTTGAAAACATTTTTGCACTTGGTAGTAACTATGCAAAAAATATGGAAGAGAGTTTAGATGTCCCTTTTAATAAAATATTTGACAATCAAGAGTTAACCTCTAATGAAGCATTTAGAAAACATGCTCTTAGTTCAGTAGTTCAGTCTACACATCTATCTGGAATTAGTCCAGCAGAGCCACCATCTTACAATTTTTATTTTGATGAATTTGGATCAATAATGAGAGAATGTGCTTATTTTAATGTTAAATTTGATAAAGCATATCCAGCATTATATTCAAGAATATCTCCAACCTTTAATCAAATTAAGGGATATACTGTTTCAGGATTTGTGCCAGACGCCTATGGAGCAGAGTTTTTAATTTTTAATGCTACTGATACGGCTTTGTCTTTAGATGAAACATCTGGAAACTATTTAAGAATTCAGGGAGTTGCCTTTACTCAATCAACTAACAACACATTAACTGTGGATGACTATTATAAAGAAAATTCAAATAATATTAAAACGCAATACTTAGATGATGCAACTATACAATCAAATGTAATCTCAAAAAATAAATATGATAAATTAAAAAATAGTAAATCAAAGTATGGAACAAAAGAATTTACTATTGATGTTCCCTACGTGCAATCACGTGATGAAGCAGAGTCTTTGCTTGGCTGGATTGTTGACAAAACAATAGATCCTAAGAGTGCAATTAGTCTAGATATTTTTGCTACACCAATAATTCAATTGGGAGATTTGATAAGTATATATTATAAAGATTTAAATGACGAAAGTGTTATAGCAGCAGAAGATAAAAGGTTTGTTGTATATAATATTACATATTCAAGATCTTCAATTGGCCCAACAATGAAGATATTTTGTTATGAGGTTTCAGATGAGTGACGCAACCCCTAATACACCACAGGTAATTTATGATTCTAAAAATAATAATTCATTAGTTAAGGTTGCAGATCCACAATATATAATTGTTGGAGATCAAGAAGTATCAATAGACATAATGTCTAACATTATATTTGAAGAAATTGGTAGTCAAGAAATTATTAATATTGATAGAAATGATACTGTTTTTGGATCCACTCTTTTGCATGAAGGAATTCAAAATAATAACAAAATCTTACAAAACTATAACTCATATACTATGGCTCCTGTGTCTGGAACTTCTTATGAGTATTTTAAAAACTTTACAATTGATTTAGGTAAAAAAGTACCTAATGTTGGTAATGGACCAAATGGAGAAAACATATACATAGATCCTTCTAATGAAAATTTAGTTATAGAATTAGTAAACATGGAAAGTGATGAACAGGTAGAGATAAATATCTTAATTTCAGGAACTGGGTATTATGATACAATATAACTTAGGAGATTTTAATGATTACCGATAAAGGCAAAAGCATAATATCTAAATATTTGCTTGGACAAATTCCTTCTTATGGCTCTTACATAGCAGTTGGATGTGGAGCACGACCATTGGAACCATACGTAAGTGGTACATTACCAGATTATTCATCTAAGACTGAACTAGATTTTGAAATGTTGAGAGTTCCAGTTTCATCAAAGGGCATAGTAAATGAAGACGGTATATCAAAAATTGTTCTTACTGCAGAATTACCAACAGAAGAAAGATATGAAATAACAGAGGTTGGCCTTTACTCTGCAGGCTTTAATCCTATAACTGGATCATCAAATAGCAAATCGTTGCTATCTTTTACTCAATTTGAAAATTGGAAAGTTAATGGGTCTACTACACTAAACTTTGTTGCAGAGCCACTAGACGATCCTTTGATTTTAAATATAATAAAAGATTTTTTTACTATAAACAGCCAATCCCTAGAATTAGATATTTTTCAAACAAACGCTGACAATCCTATATTTTTAAATGACTCTCGATATCTTAGAAATGAAAGATCAAGATTTTTAAACAACATGGTTGTTATGAGAGGAGACTCCTCAACTTTTACTGGCTCAGCAGGATCTCTTGTTGGAGCGGGCAACTTTATTCAATTGTCTGGCACATCAATAGACTTATCTAAATATTCTACATCTGATGAACTTAGGTTAGCGTTTAGTGTATTAAATAAAGATGGAAATGATGCAGATATTGACACTTCAAAAATTGCAGTAAGAATTTTAGTAGAGTTTTTGGCTTCAACTGTTCCTAGTGCTTATGCAAGAATGGAAGCAAGGGTTGATCATGTTAACGATAATTCTGCTTTTGATTTTGATGTAAACAGATATTTTGTTGTAAATAAAGAACTTAAAGATATAAACATAACTCAGGGTTTTCCTTGGAAATCTGTTGATACAATTAAAGTTTATGCTCAGGTTCTTACTGGTGCATCAACTGCTAATACTGTAGATGATTCTTATTATGTAGCAATAGATGCTTTAAGAATAGAAAGCAAAAATAATTTAAATCCAGCATACGGACTAACTGGATATTCAATAATAAGAAATACTGATTCTTTACCTATAATTAAAAGTCCTAATACTAGCAACTACATAGAGTTTAGATTTAGTGTGGATGTTGAGTAATGGTTGATAGTAATATTAAAAAAATAACAATTCTTAAAAAAGATCTTCCTGATTATATAGGAGATAACGATAGTTTGTCTTATCAAATAAGATACAGAGTTGTGTCAGAAGATAAAAACAGAACCTCACACTGGTCACCAATTTATAAAGTTGGAGAAACTAGTACCTTTGAAGAAGTTGGTTTTGACATTGAAGATATTGCAGGAACGAGTATTCCTCATAATGTTATTATAAATGATATAGCACATCTTGCAGGAATTTCTTGGACTATGCCCGCACTTTTAATAACTAATCCAACCAATGAAGAAAAAATATTACAAGAAAAACAAGCGTCAATAAAAAATTTTGATATTTACGTTCAGTGGAAAACAGGTGGAACATACGGAAATTGGACATGGGTTGGAGTTTCGCAGGGTACTCAATACTCTATGACATATCCATCTACAGGGCCAACACATATGAAGTTTAGAGTACAAAAGATTACACAAGTTAAACAGGCTTTTGATGCTGCTACATATCTAATTAGTAGTGAACAAACCCTTTAATGGTATAATGGAATAACTATGGCTAGAATACCTCTCCCAAATCGTGGTCAACCACTTGATGTTGCCTATATGTATCAAATAGCAGATACTTTAAATACATTGTCTACTCAAGTTTCCCCTTCACTTAATAAATATTTAACAATAGATACTATATCTTCTGGAAAACAAGATGTGAAATCATCTGAAATGAGAATGGTTGGTGGATATGTAGAGGTTGCAAATAATAGTACAGTTAGTGCTGGAAACGAACTTCCATTTTCTTTAAGTTATTCTGGATTTAAGTATGCCCCAATTGTTACTGCTACCCCAATAAATATTGATGGTACTTCTGCTGGATCTGACATTTCTGTAGTGTTAAAAAATGTTACAGTGTCAAAAGTGGATGGAGTTGTAAAGTTTAAAACAAGTGGCAATGTTTCTATTGGTATCAATATAATTGCACTTGGAATTCCTAATTAATGTTACAATGTAAAAAATGTAAGGGAAGGATGTTTCTTGACAGACTTTATAGTTCACGTCTTCATCTAGAATTATATTGCATGTCTTGTGGGACAAGAGAGTTTATGAACCCACCACAGAGCGTCATAGGAGGATCATGGCTGTTAGAAAAGGAAATCTTGAGAGCGAAGCATACAATCTCGCCCCTGTAATACCTGGCAATAAAAAGGTTTGGTTTTTAAACGGTGAGTTAGTAAGGATTCATCATTTTAATAAATCTAATGGAATCATGTCTGTATATAATATTAATAAAGATAGAATTGAAAGTTGTTTAATTTCTGATTTTAAAAATAAAAGAGAACGTGCATATACAGTTAGAGAAACGGCTGAACTAGTAAATAGACATAAAAAATATATGCCATCTTTAATGAGACGAGGGATTATACCATTCCCTACTGGATCACAAAAAGGCGGGGCACGAGGATGGCAAGTAAGATCATATTATTCAGAATCACAAGTAAAAGACATACGTGATATACTTGCTTCGTACCATATAGGTAGACCAAGGAAAGATAATTTAATTACAAATGATATTACTCCTAGTACGCAAGAGTTGACTAGAAGAATGGGTGATGGTATACTTAAATATACGAAGACAGAAGACGGTAGATTTATTCCAATTTGGAACGAATCGATTAACTAGCAATAAGGAGTGGGTATGCAAGAAAACGATAATACCAAGGTTTCTATTACTCTTGGTTATACATTAAATCTAGGTAATTTTCAATCACTAAGATTAGATCTTGGTGTGGTAGATTCTAAGAAAGACGGAGAAACTACTAGCGAAGCATTTGAAAGAGTTTATGGTTTTGTTGAAAGTAAACTTACTGAAAAAATTAACGAAGCAAAAGCAGAAATAATCGATTAGTGGCTGAACGCAAAGACCGAATGGCTTTGCTAGGAACATACGCTAAACACCATAAGGTTAAGTATGGGCAACAGCCATCAATAAATAAATGGACAGAGCAGTGGTCTGCTGATGCTCTTATAGAATCATACGGTTTAGGTACATGCTATGATTTGCTTGAATATTATTTCAAGGTAGCACAAAGTCCTAGTTGGAACTATTTTTCATACAATGCTGAAAAAATTTGGAATGCTAAAATAGATAAAGAAAAAGATAACTTTGAAAGATTAGAAAGACGAAAAAAAGCAAAGGAGTGGCTAAGTGAATAATGTTGAAGCAAAGGTAATTTCTGCAGTACTACAAGACAAACAACTGCATGTTTTGCTTCAAAACAATGTTGACAATCTATTAAAAACTCATAATGATATTTGGAACTTTATTAGAATATACTTTGAACAAAACTCTTCAGTTCCACCAGTATCCCTTGTCGTAGAAAAATTTAGAGACTTTAAGCCAGTAGAAAATGTAGGATCAACAAAACATCATTTAGAAGAATTACAAATTGAATATTTAAACGATAGTCTTAAAGATATATTAAGATCTGCTGCATCTGATGTTTCAGATAACAAAGGTACAGAAGCCTTAAATAATCTTATTACAAAAACTTCAGAATTAAAAAAGAACACTTCTGCAATACGTGATATTGATGTCACTGACTTACAGTCTGCTATTGCATATTTTGAAAATCTTAAAAAACAACAAGAACTTGGTTTGGTAGGAATTACCACTGGGCTTCCAGGGTTTGATAACTACTTACCGTCAGGAATCATGCCAGGGCAACTGGGAGTGTTTCTTGCATACCCAGGTATAGGTAAGTCTTGGTTAGCCCTTTATTTTGCCGTACAGGCCTGGAAACAAGGCAAATCTCCACTGATCATATCTTTAGAAATGGGTGAAGCAGAAGTCAGAAATCGTGTCTACACGATCATGGGAGAAGGACTTTGGTCACACAGAAAATTAAGCAAGGGTGAGATTGAACTTGACATGTTTAACAAGTGGCATGCAAATAAAATTTCGGGTAAACCAGAATTTCATATTATCTCAAATGACAATGGTGGAGAGATTAATCCATCAGTACTTCGTGGAAAGATAGATCAGTATAAACCAGACTTTGTTATTGTTGATTATTTACAACTTATGAGTCCAAACCAAAGGTCTGACAACGAAACGGTACGAATGAAAAACCTTTCAAGAGAACTTAAACTTATGGCTATTGGTGAAGAGATTCCTATTATTGCAATATCTTCTGCAACTCCAGACGATGTAAACGATTTGAGCAGTGTCCCAACATTGGGTCAAACTGCATGGTCTAGACAGATTGCATATGATGCTGATTGGGTAATGGCACTTGGTCGTGCATCCAATAGTGACATTATCGAATGTGCTTTCAGAAAGAACAGAAATGGATTTATGGGTGAGTTCCTTGTTCAGGTAGACTTTGATAAAGGGTATTACAGATACAAAGATTATGAAGATAAGCAGTTATAATAGTATGTGGACAATTATCATCATAAACCTATCAAGAACTTTAACCTTAGTGGGACCATACACGATGATTCAGCCATTGAAAGGCTTAAATCTGAATATGTAAAACTGCTAGTATCAGAGATGAGGCTATCTGGTTATGTGCCAAAATTTGACATAGAACCTGACTTTACGATAGACTATAATCTAAAGACAAAAAGTTTTGAGTTTGAAATAACAATATACGGAATATATGTAGGAAAGAGAAAGAGTGAATGGATAGACGGAATAAGTCAGGCAACACCAATATATACACGAAAGAACAAATCGAAAGAGTCATTGAAGGATCAGGTTTAAACATTGAGTCACAAGTAGGCTCTGAATTTATTGTATTTTGTCCGTTTCATAATAATCATAGAACTCCAGCAGGCGAAGTTAACATGAACACTGGAATGTTTTTTTGTTTCTCTTGTAATAAAATAGCAGATTTAATTGAGTTTGTAATGCATATTACAGGTAGAACATATTTTGAATCCGTGAGATTTATTAAAGACAAAGAACAGAATATGGATATTGAAAAACAGATTAATAAAAAGTTATCTGTTAAACCAGATTTTGTTCAGTTTGACGAGTTAATAATTAAAAGATTAAATAATCAGGCTTTAGAGTCTTCAAGGGCAATAGAATATTATGCTAAAAGAAAAGTAACTCAAGAATCAATAGTTAAGTTTAATTTGGGTTATTCTGAAAAACAAGATATGGTAACAATACCAGTTCACTCACCAGACGGAATGATGATAGGTTTTGTTGGAAGATCTATTGATGGAAAAGAATTTAAAAATACTCCAGGTATGCCAAAATCTAAAACATTATTTAATCTTAATAGAGTTAAGGCTGCTAATAAAGTTTATGTGGTAGAATCTTCTTTTGATGTTATAAGATTAGATCAAGTTGGATTTCCAGCAGTTGCAACACTTGGGGCAACAATATCTAGTCAACAGGTAGAGTTGCTTAAAAAATATTTTAATGATATTATTGTTATTGCAGACAATGATGAAGCAGGAAGTAACATGAAAGACAGGCTTATGGAAAAACTTGGCTCTCGTGTTGGTGTAATAAAGTTAGAAAAGCAGTACAAAGATATTGGCGACATGGATGACGAATCTATAAAGAAACTTGAATTTAGATTTGACAACTCTATAATCGCTATGCTAAAATAGAATAGAACAAACAAAGGAGAACGAATGAGCGTAGTAAAGGGATTAAAAAATATCAACGCCCTGCTCGACAAACCAAAATATGAAGGTACAGGATCAAAAGTAAAGTGGTTAAAACTTGCAGATGGTCAATCAGCAAAAATCAGATTCATTGAAGAACTTGATGAAGATTCTGCTAACTATAATGAAAAACGTGGACTAGCACTAGTTGTTAGAGAACACGTAAATCCAAAAGACTACAAGCGTCGTGCTGTAGATACAATGGAAACAGAAGGCCGCGATTGGGCTGAAGAAATGCATCGTAAAGATCCAAAGGCTGGCTGGAGAGGCCGTCTTCGTTTCTACTGCAACGTTCTTGTAGACGATGGCATTGAAGCACCATATGTTGCAATTTGGTCTATGGGGCTAAGCAAGCAATCATCCTTTAATACAATTCGTGAATATGCTTTAGAAACAGGAAGCATTTCAAATATTACATGGAAGTTAAAGCGTAACGGTCAGGGAACTGAAACTAGTTACACTCTTATTCCATCTGCTCCAGATACAGAACCGTTTAATTGGGAAGGTATTGAACCTCATCCATTAGAATTGGCTCTTAAGAAAGTTCCTTATGCAGAACAAGAGGCTTTCTACTTGGGGTTTGATTCTCCATCTACTACTTCGTCAACAAACACTGACTGGTAATAGATGAGTTATGTAGGCTTACACGTTCACACACACTATTCATTATTTGATGGTGTTGCTACTCCAGAAGAATATATAGACCGTGCAGTTGATTTGGGTATGCAAGCAATTGCAATCACAGATCACGGAACCTTATCTGGGCATAGAGAACTGTATCGAGGTGCAAAAGCAAAGAACGTTAAGCCTATTCTTGGCGTAGAGGGCTATATGTGTCAAGATAGATTTGATACAAGAGACAAGTCTGAGAGAGACGGTCAACTTGATTTAGTCTATAACCATATAGTCCTTCTCGCTAAAAATAAGATTGGTTTAGAAAACTTAAATAAAATAAATGAAATCGCTTGGACTGAAGGATATTTTAAAAAACCAAGATTTGATTTTGAAATATTAAAACAATATTCAGAAGGTATTATAGTTACATCTGCTTGTCCAAGTAGTGTGCTTGTTAAAGCCTTGGAAGAAAATGCATTTGCAGTAGCAAAAAAATACATTGAATGGTTTAAAGATACTTTTAAAGATGATTATTATATTGAAGTAATGCCACATAATCCTGCTGAGATAAACAAACAACTTATTGCTCTTGCTGACGAATTTGGTGTAAAAGTAGTTGTTACCCCAGACTGTCACCATAGTTGCAAAGAACAAAGAGAAGTGCAAGAATTTAAACTGCTGTTAAACACACATGCTAAAGTAGAAAAAGATCATACATACGATAAGTCTAAAAAGCATAAAGATATGATGGAGCGTTTAGATTATCTGTACGGTAAGAATAGACAGATAACATTTAATAAATTTGATATACATTTGTTAAGTTACGAAGAAATTAAATCTGCCATGGAAAAGCAGGGTATATTCAGAGAAGACATATACTCTAATACTATAGAGGTTGCTAATAAGGTAGAAGACTATGACTTACAAGAGGGCTTGGACTTATTACCAGTTCAATATAGAAACCCAGATAAAGAATTAAAAGACATTGCAATGCAGGGTTTAAAAGATAAAGGTTTGTTAGAAGATCCTGTATATGTAGAAAGACTTAATGATGAGTTAGAGGTAATTAAAGATAAAAAGTTTGGTCCATATTTTTTAGTTGTGCAAAGCATGATTAACTGGGCTAAAAAAGAAGGAATCATGGTTGGTCCTGGTCGAGGATCTTCTGCTGGATCACTTTTATGCTATGCTTTAAATATTACAGATATTGATCCAATTAAACATGGTTTACTTTTCTTTAGATTTATTAATCCAGAACGTAATGATTTTCCAGATATTGATACAGATATTCAAGACTCACGTCGTGATGAGGTAAAGGATTATCTAGTTAGACAGTATAGACACGTTGCATCTATTGCTACATTTTTACAATTTAAAGATAAAGGTGTTGTTAGAGACGTATCAAGAGTTTTAAATATTCCTTTGTCAGATGTTAACAAAGTTTTAAAGTTAGTGGACACATGGGAAGAATACTGTAGTTCAAGATCAACAGATTGGTTTAGAGAAAAATATCCAGAAGTACAAGTTTATGGAGAACAACTACGTGGAAGAATTCGTGGAACTGGTATTCATGCCGCAGGTGTTGTAACAAGTAAGAATCCTATTTTTAGATATGCACCACTAGAAACAAGGTCATCACCTGGAAGCGATGAAAGAATTCCAGTAGTTGGTATTGATATGGAAGAAGCCGAAAGAATTGGTTTAATTAAAATAGATGCACTTGGTTTGAAAACTTTAAGTGTTATTAAAGATGCTATAAGTATGATTAAAGAAAATCACTATGTAGATATAGATCCATTAAAAATTAATATGGAAGATCCTAAAGTTTATGAAATGCTTTCTGATGGATATACAAAAGGTGTGTTTCAATGTGAAGCAACACCATACACAAACTTATTGGTTAAGATGGGTGTTAAAAATCTAAATGAACTTGCTGCATCTAACGCACTAGTTAGACCAGGTGCAATGAATACTATTGGTAAAGATTATTTGGCTCGTAAGCATGGTAAACAAAATGTATCTTATGTGCATCAAGTAATGAAAGAATTTACATCTGATACTTATGGATGTGTTTTGTATCAAGAACAAGTTATGCAGGCTTGCGTGCACCTTGGTGGCATGACAATGGCCGATGCAGATAAAGTTAGAAAGATTATTGGTAAAAAGAAAGATGCGAGGGAGTTTGATGTTTTTAAAGAAAAGTTTGTTGAGGGTGCTTCTAAGTATGTTGCTCCTAACGTTGCTCGTGATCTTTGGCATGACTTTGAGGCACATGCGGGATATTCGTTCAACAAGTCTCATGCAGTTGCTTACTCTACGCTCTCGTATTGGACAGCGTGGTTAAAGTATTATTATCCACTTGAGTTTATGTTTGCTTTGCTTAAAAATGAAAGCAATAAGGATACTCGTACTGAATATTTAATTGAAGCAAAAAGAATGGGTATTCCAGTTAAGTTACCACATATTAATGACTCTGATATAGATTTTAAAATTGAAGGTAAAGGAATTAGGTTTGGTCTTTCTGCTATTAAGTATATATCTGACAATATTGCTAAAAAATATATTGACGCCAGACCATTTAATTCATATAAAGAGTTAGAAGAATTTACTTTTACTAAAGGTAATGGTGTAAACAGTAGAGCACTTAATGCACTGAAACTTATTGGTGCCGCTACATTTTCTGATAATCCTAGAAACGATGAAGACATTCGTCAAAACTTATATGAAGTTTTAAACTTACCAGAATTTAATGTTAGTCTTCCCGCACATTATCATGCCTTTATAAAAGAAATAGAAGATTATGATGAAAAGGGTTCATTTGTTATTATGGGCATGGTAAAAAGTATTAAAAGAAGTAAGGGTTGGTCTAGAGTTGAAGTGCTAGATAAAACTGGTAGTGTTGGAATATTTGATGAAGAACAAACAACTATTGAAACTGGACAAACATATTTGATTCTTGTTAATGATAATAGAATTCTTTCTGCAATACCAGTTGATCAAATTAAAGGATCATCAAGTGCCTTGGTTAAGTTTTTAAACTATAAGCAATTACCGTTTACAAATGAAGAGATGTATGTGGTATCATTTAAACCTAGAATAACAAAAGCAGGCAAAAAAATGGCATCACTAACTTTGGCAGATACATCAAGAGACCTACATTCAGTTATGGTATTTCCAACATCATTTGCACAGGCTTATATGAAATTAGAAGAGGGACATGCTTATAAATTTACTTTGGGCAAAACAAAAGACGGAACCGTAATCTTGGAGGATATCAATGGTTAGCGTAGAAGAAGTATTAGCACAGTTAGATCCTAAGTTACGTAAAAGACTTGGTAATGGAGTAGGAATAAATTTTGAATATCAACCTACACCTAGTTTTGGATTAAATCGTGCACTTGGTGGAGGACTTCCATATGGTAGGCAGGTTTTAATTTGGGGAAGTAAGTCTTCTGCAAAATCTTCAATGTGTTTACAGATGATTGCTCTTGCACAAAAAGAAGGAAAGGTTTGTGCTTGGATTGATTCTGAAATGTCATACTCTGAGGATTGGGCTAAATCACTTGGTGTTGATCCAGAAAAACTTATTTATTCACAGGCAAGAACCATTAGCGATATGGTTGATGTAGGTGTTGGATTAATGAATGCTGGAGTTGATTTGATTGTTGTTGATTCAATAACATCAATGCTTCCTGCAATCTATTTTGAAAAAGATACTGATGAAATGAAAGCATTAGAAAATACAAAACAAATTGGTGCCGAATCTCGTGACTTTAGTAATGCTTGGAAAATGTTAAATTACGCAAACAATAAAGTAAAGCCAACATTGTTAGTACTTATTTCTCAATCAAGAAATAATATTAATGCAATGTACACCAGTCAACAACCATCAGGTGGTCAGGCTACAAAGTTTTATTCTTCTTGCATTGTTAAACTTTTTTCTTCAGAGTCAGACAATCAAGCACTCAAGGGAAAGATTCAAATTGGGGATAAGTTGATAGAAGAAAAAATTGGAAGAAAGATAAAGTGGGAACTACAATTTTCAAAAACATCTCCAGGTTTTCAATCTGGTGAATATGATTTTTACTTTAGAGGAGACAGCCTTGGTATAGACGCCATAGGTGACCTTGTAGATACAGCAGAGTCTGTAGGTATAATTAACAGAACTGGTGCGTGGTATCAACTTGAGGACGGTACAAAGGTTCAGGGTAGAGAAGGATTTATTGATAGAGTAAGAGAGGACCTTGATCTTCAAGATATGATTAAGAAAAAACTTAGTGTCTAACTATACTCTTTATAATGGCAAGTTTGTTTGTCATACCTGCAAGGCTATAGTAGCAACCTTAAGATCTTACACAGAGACTAAAGAGTTAACGTGGATGTGCAAAGAAAAGCATTTGAGTAAAGTAACGCTGGTACATAAACGAAAGAAGGATTATGAGCGAGAAGAGCGAAAGTAAAAGAATAGGTGCTACGCAGCACAAGAACTCAGGAAGAAACACCGTAAAGGGTGATGCTTCTTGGAATAACTTTGTAATTGATTTTAAGGAAGTGTCTAAGTCTTTTACTTTAAATAAAGAGGTTTGGGCTAAGGCTGTAACAGATGCTCTTAAGAAAAACATGGATCCAGCAATAGTTGTGGTTTTAGGACAGGGTAATAACAAGACAAGACTAGCCATTATTGAAATGGATATACTAGAACAATTAACAGATAGGGTATAATAGTAATATGGAAAATATAGTATTGAATGATTTGTTTACTAAAGAAGAGTGCATTGAGTTGCACCTTATGGTTCAATCTGAAATGACAAACAGGCCACACGTTGATATTGTACATGACGAAAATGGATCACTTATTAATCAAGATGATGTTGTAATGATAGATAGAGAAAACGGAAGATTGATGGCAGAAATACTTCCAACTCCAGAACATATTATTGAAAAGTTAAAAAAGGTTATGAAAGATAACTATGGATCATGTGAGTACATTAGCACAGTGTATGCAGAATATTCCTCTAACACTGGAAGCCCAAAATTAAATGGTCACTTTGATCAAAAAAATGACACGACTTTATTAGACTATCAGTTACATTCAAACACAGTTTGGCCAATCACAATTGATAACATAAACTATGAACTAGCCGATA
>Ga0208362_1000288_pt1 | contig 17207 bp, 34 predicted proteins | sample LakMenEpi13Oct10_FD_150693 | JGI IMG/M metagenome (GOLD analysis project Ga0208362, IMG submission 150693) | Freshwater microbial communities from Lake Mendota, WI - 13OCT2010 deep hole epilimnion (SPAdes) | ecosystem: Environmental > Aquatic > Freshwater > Lake > Epilimnion/Euphotic zone ... | reverse complement strand
TGACGAAGCTGGTAACATATATACTTTATCTTCTGTAGAAACTGGAGGTGATAAAAACAATGTTTTGCGTAAAATATCTTCTACTGGAGTTATCGTTTGGGAAATCATAGTAGAGTCAAGTACACAAGATGCTAGTATTACACCAAGTCGTATTAGATTGTCTCCAGATGGTTTTTTATATGTAGTCGTAAACGCAGGTATCTCAAAACATGCGACACAAGACGGTACTTTGCTTTGGGAATATTTAGTCGATACTGAAGTTACTGACACACAAATGATTTCTGTGGCTTTCTTGTCAGATGGAACACCAGTAACACTTTCTGACCTTGATGATAACTCCGAAACATCTTTATTATGTACCTGGGATAAAACAACCGGTGCTAAACTTACAGAAAAACAATTTGACTTAGAACTAAGTAATCAATATTCTCACTCCGACATATTGATTGATGCGGAAGATAACGTAATTCTGGCCTTAGCTTATAATGATAGTGGATATGGTACTGTAATAATAAAATGGAATTTAGCTGAAGATAGTGAAGTATGGCGTTACGATATCCATGAAGATGATTATGATGATGAAGATCAAGACGTTACTGGATTAGGAATGGATCAAGAGGGCAATATCTATGCGAATGGCTATGGCCAAGGACTAACAAAATTAAACTCAGACGGAGAATTGGTTTGGGCAAGGGTTATAGGCAAATATTTACCTGGTCTAGCCGTTTCACCAGTTGGAGATTGTTATATGTTTGGTGATGAGGATGAGGATGAGGATGAAGCGCTTCAGGTTACTAAAATATCATCAGACGGAGATTTACAATGGAGCTATCGTGTTACTGCAGCAGATGGTTTAGACGATGCAGGATGGGACGATAACGCAATTTCTTCGGCACAATGGTCTAACGGCAAGCTATATTTAATGGCTCGATATGACTGGGACGATGATTCTCCTGAACAAGAACTTATACTTCGGGTTGGTGATCAGCAAATTTCGGGTGTCTATGGACCTTTTACTTTTACTCCATATTCTCAAAATATGATAACAGTAAATCCATCAGATAATGGACATACTGCAGCAACCTCAGATACTAATATTTTAGCAGATAGCGGTGCTTATTACAATGTCATTGCAGCAACACCTCCAGCATTACAAACAGTTGAAATAACAAATTTACCATAAATATGAAAACATTAATAGAAAATAGCATTTTGGTTAAACGCACAGGAAAAGGCAACCAAGTAAAAACAATTTTTAACTCTACGGAAACAGATTCACCGAAGTACTTCAATATCTCAGAACTTTCAGGAAAAAGAGTATCGGTTGAGTATTCTTACACTGAAGATTCTGTAACTAAATTTGGTTCTCTGTTTATCAGTATACCAGAGTCGTTAGATGAATCTGCTGTAAAGGAACACATAATTTTTGCAATAACAGAATTTTTATCAAATCCTGCATAAACGCCAAGTTTATTTTAACGTGAATAGGCGAAGATTCCTTACACGAATTAAAAGAATACTTATAAGAAGTAAATAAATAATAAAAAAAAGAAACTACATGCATCGTTTTATCGACTATAGAAAAATTTTTGAAGCAGAAGAGACTGGAACCCCAATTGATCCTGCACAAGTAACTCAATCCCAACCTACACCAGCAGAAGCACCAGTTATTACTGGCATTACCGCTCCATCTGGAAAAAACGCAATGTTGATAGTATATCTTACTGATGCGGATTCAGAACAATTATCTGATTTTGCACAACAAGGAAATCAAACTGGAGAAATATTTGTTCGTCCAGCAGTTTTAGTGGACAAGAAAAATCCTGATCCAGCAAAACCGCTAATCGTTCCTAATTTTCCAACAGACCTTAATGTTGCTCTTGCAGTGGCAGTAGACGATATGACAAAGACGTATCCTACAGCTGATGCAGCGCATGGAGTTACTGCGGAAAACACACTAGTATTTAACGTGTTACCAAAACAACTTTCTGGATTATCGGATATTGACTCCGGTCCAGTTACGCTACCTTTTAACACTAAAGCTGGAGATCCAAACTCAGCAATGAATGTAATGTTTATTAAAACTCAAGCTGGTGCTCAAAATGCACCAACTGAACCGGCTGAAGCTACTGCATCTGAAACTCCTGAGATGATTCAACAAATGGCAGACACTGGAACAACTGCTCCTGGTGCTCTTACCTCGACTGGTGCAAATCCTACTAAATCAATTAACAGCTTCGACGAATTCGTTAGCGAATCTAAAAAGAAATGGATCGCAGATATTGATATGAAGAAAGGAGCTCTTCGTAAAGAGATGAAGAAGGGAAAGGAAGAAAAGATTACTAAAGCTGATATCTTAAAAAAAGAAGCTAGCTTGAAGAAAAAAGACAAGGACAAGAAAAAACCAGGTCTTCAATTAAATAAAAAAGATGCTAAGACTCACAAGAGAGATGTTCTTGCTCTTAACTTAATGAAAGCATCTGGTGCAATCAGCGAATCGAGACAAGAAAAAATCAAAGGTGCAAAAGATCAATTGGTGAAAATACACGAAGTTATTTCTAAAATGATCGAACAAACTACACGTAAAAATAAAGGAATCTAATATGAAACTTAACGAATGTTCATGTGGCTGCGGCGGAATGTCTGGTGGCTGTAAAGATAATCAAAAGGACCAGGAAAACTATATGTTTTTTGGAAACTTAGAAACTATTAAAAGAGCGGTTGATACTCTTCTACAAATGGATCCACAAAAACTTGACGCTATCCTAAAGGATGGACATAACTGGGCAGCAGATCATATTGCTACTTCAAAGGACGATATCGAAGAAGTTGCAGGATTCTTAATGAATCGTATGGGTGAAAACCAAATGATGTCTCAACCTAACGAAAAGAGTATGGGATACGTACAAACATTTGAAAGTTTTGTTAAAAAATATGGAGAGAAAATAACTCTAGAAGAATTTAAAAAGATTAAGAAAAATACTAAGATCGTATATTTAGGTACACCATACACTGTTGTAAAGAATGATGACTCAGTTCTGCATCTTAAATCTGAAAAAAGCGGTCACGAAAAAACAGTCAACTTAGGAATGTTTAATCATGGCGGCGCAATCACTGAATAAACTAAAAAAATAATAAAGAATGAACAAGATTTACACTTTCACAGAATTTATCAATGAGGCAAAGAAAATGCCAAAGATGAAAGAGGAAGCTCCAGTTAAAAAGGTAGCAAAGAAAAAAGAAGAAAAAGCTCCAGCCAAAAAGGCAGCTAAGAAAAAGATAGATCAAGACGGTGACGGTGATATGGATTTTGCTGATGCAAAAATTGCTCAATACACTGCGGGTGGAATGGACAAGAAGAAAGCAGTTGCTGCTTCTAAGAAATTCAATAAGTAATATTCTTTAACCAAAAAAAAGAAAGCCAGCACTAAGCTGGCTTTTTTAGTTTCCGATATAGAGTACAGTTGGATTATTTTTATGTACATCGATTCCAGGATATTCCATCTTAAATTTTTCTAAGTTAAAAGATTTAGTAATCAGGTGTATTCCATTTTTTGTTGGAATTACGGCAAAACATTTACTATTTTCTAAACTACCATCTGGAGTTAGCTTAGTAATAGGCTCACATCTATATTCAATGAAAGCGCACATCAGCGGACTCACTTGGTCGACTCCATCTAAATCAATTACCCATCGCTTTTCCTTACCGGTTGCATAAGCTCCACATACTGAATCATAGGCATTACGAACTGACTTATAATCACGGTTCATAATAATATCTGTCACTTTTTTAAGCGTATGAAATGCAACCATCTCAAAAGATCGAACGTTAAGATTGATGTAGGCACGTGCTCCATGAAAGTCGCATAGTGCAACGATCTCTGGACCAACTGCATCAAGGTGTTCGACTGATCTGATATAATAGGTCTTGATTACTTGAGAGTTTGACCCAAGTTCAGGATGCTCTTTCTTGCGTTTTAAAATCTGAAGATGATAGAAATCGTCCTCACTTTCAAACTTAAGAAGTTTCATAATCTGTTTAAAATTATCGGTCATCTTTTTCTTTTTTTGGAATTGGACCTTCTCCATTTGTCCATTGTTTAAGATCTTCCAATGCATACCAACCATAATTATCCTGCGAGTCTTGTGGATTGAGCCAAAATGTTATTTCCTTTTTTGATTCGTCTTTCCAACGAGGCGAAAGAGCATTAAACTTTTTGCCGGCTTTTTCAAGCATCTTATGAATACCTGTATTAGCTACTGCTTTTTCCAAGTCCAATCTATCTTGGTCAGTATCAGTCATTGATTTTTTAAAATCTTCAGGTATTCTAGACACAATCGCAATAACTAGTCCGCCATTTTTAAATGCACCAGCGGCACCAGTCCAAATTGCAATATCCTTATTTTGAAAAGCGGTTACAAACTCATCGCAAATTAACTCGTCTTCAACTAAAAATAAGAATCTAGACTCTGCCCAAAAACCAAGTACTGAGTCTCTAGTTGGATCCCAATGTGAAGACTTAGTTAACCATGAATAATCTGAATTGACTCTCCATGAATCCTTCATTGCAATACCAAACAATTTCTTTTTGGTGCGCTTTATGCTTTTATCCATCGACCACTGCGGAACCTCAAGTTCTACCTTTTCAATGATACTGTCGCACTTAGTTATTGTACGTGAGTCAATTCCGATCTTTGGAGATTTTATTCCAAAAAAAGATTTTTCCGAAGAAATACCAAAGCGACTATTGATTCCTTTGATACCCCATTCATGTTCTGCACAGTAATCTGCACCTAAATTAACTGCAATAATTTCTTTGTCATCACCAATCCAGAATTGGCCATCTGTTCCTTTTCTCATTATATTAAATCAAATTTAGTTCCTAACTTTTGTTCTAATTCTTCAAGTGAAAATTTGTGAAATGCGGCAGAAAGTAATTCTAGTTTTTCTTGTCTTACTAAACCTCCGTCCATTCCTCGATCTTCGAAAAAGCCTACTGTTGCTAGATTAGAGTTGAGGTCAGACACTGCTTGAGCAATATTTTTCAATTCATCCTCACTAGCATAATCGTCGATGTATTCAATAATATCATCGTAATCAATTTCGATGTCAGCATCAACGTCTTTATACATCGTTCTGCCTCTTTTTCTTCCTTTTGTCATGATTTTTTATTTTAAATAGTTAATGATTTTTTCTTTAATTCCACACTGTTTTATTCCTTCTTTTGATTTAGGAGTTAACACAAAATTTTCTAATCCCCAATCTTCTCTCTTTTGCATTTGCAAGTCATCGACTGCAACCCAATGGGTAATCTCAGTATGCTCGCGTAAATACTGCAATATTTCTAGAGTACGACACTGTTCTCGATCCCGATTATATTGCCATGGAAAATCTTTAGGTTGTTCACAATTCTTCAAATCCGGAGTAAAGGCAATTGGTTTTTTTGCGATTCCTTGTTGTTCATAATAGTCTCCCATCTCCTCAACGGTTGCGAAGTTTTTCCAGTCAGAACTAACTACGATTTCTGCGTCAGTTTCTTCTAGGATTTTATTCAGTACAGTGATGGCTTTTTTATCAAAGTCGTCGAATCTACAGTCTACTGGCACTCCATAATTTGGAGAAGACAGTTTCGGTTTTATGCCAGACTCTCTGTAAAATTTATCTTTTTTCTTTGCGCGACCTCCCCAGTTTTCAGCAAGGCAAATCACTCCATCATGATCTAAAAATATTACTTTCATATTAGTAGTTTAAATCGATTATACTCTTTGAAAGTTTTGCTAGAGCTTCTTTATAATATTTCTCATTGAAGCCGTCCTTATTTCTTGGTGAAGGCAGAACATGCACAAAATGGTTTCTTTGACCATATAACATATCGCTGTCATCATCAATAATAATGTAGTTTTCTAAGTCGGATTCTTTCATATATTTTAACTGTTCTTCTTTTGACCAATTAATATGTCTAAATCCTAAGTCATTTTCTAAGTAGTAATTAATTTCCATACCGCGAGGTATATGTATACCTGAAGTTCTTAACGATGGTGTGATTGCAATAATTTCACCATGCATTTTTTCAAACTCCCAAACTTTTTGCATAAATTCAATACCGCTATGCCTCCAAGAAGAAGAGATAACAATCTTTGCTCCAGTTTCATCGATTAATTTATTAAGAAGGTCTTTACTTCTTACACAGAATCTTTGATAATGGTCAGGTCGTCCGTCTTCCCAAGTCCATTCTTGGTATTGACATTCCCCATTCTTATATGCACTTTCGCAATTAAGTACTCCATCAATATCTAGGAAAATTATTTTCATGTTAATATAATACTAAATTTATATTGGAGTTTTAACTTTATTTAAAATCTGATTAGAAACATGCGTATAAATCTCAGTAGTTTTACTAGAAGAGTGCCCTGCGATCTTTTGAATAATTCGCAAATCCGTTCCATTCTCTAAAAGATTCGTAAAGCATGAATGTCTCAAAGTATGAAAATGCCCAGTCTGATCAATATATTTTTTATAAATTTGCTGACAACTTCTAATTGAATATTGGTCAGAATCCTGTCCATTAAATAAAAAAATGGAAGGTTTATAGATACACCAATATTCCCTTAGTAACTGGAGTACCTTTTCAGAAAGAGGGACAAGTCTGTCCTTTTTGCCTTTTGCATTTTTAATATGAATTAACATTCTTTTTGAATCAATATCTTCAATCTTAAGATTAGTTACTTCAGATACTCTTAATCCTACTGAAAACGCAAGCGTTAAAATTGTTTTATGCTTTATGTTCTGAATAAGAGATAACTTTTCAATAATTAAATTTGAGTCAATTACTTTAGGTAACTTCTTTTCAGATTTTGGTCTTTTGAACGAGACTTTATCGTATTTTTTATTGAGTCCAAATTTATAAAGAAAGCGGATAGAGTTAATGATCTGATTTTGCTGTGAAACTGATGTGAAGTTATAATTGTCTAAATACGACTGAAAGTCTTTGGAGTTACAATGAATAATCTGTTTATCACCCAAAGCATTTAAAAATTCTTTTATATAACTTAAATAATTATCCTTTGTTCGTGGAGAATAATTTAAGTATATAAACTTTTGTTCACAAATCTTTATAATTTTTTGATTCAAAGTATTAATTTTAAATGAGTTAGACTATGCTTGCTTATATATAATAGTTATACACAATGCTACCAAAGTGCTTCGATTTAACAATTGCGAGAAAAACTTTTTAAAAATTTTCCACACACATTTTAATAATCAACTTTTTTAACATCACCAATATTTGAATGTGGTTTTAAATGTCTTGCAATATCTCTTGCATCATCTTCGTCTTTTGCAGAAACTAATATTGTTTGATGATTAAATCCTTTATCACCACGAAATGCAGGTAACGCTATAAGGTATTTACTTTTTCCTTCTGTGTTGTTTTCTTTTTCAACATTTTCATTAACGAATTGTTTAAAGTTCTTTACTTTATCAATCATTTTTCTAATATCTTCACTCATAGTTTTATGTTTTTATTTTATATATAAATATTCAGAATTAAATTTCCTACCCACATTTTTAAAAAGTTTTTTTGTGGGGCTTCGTATCAATCTTTTACCTAATTAAACCGCACTGTGTATAACAAGGTGTATAAGAAAGTTTGCTATAAAGTTCAGTGGTTAATTTGAAAGCCCATCTAAGCAAACCTTCTCATACACCCAACCGTTAGCACCAATACTACGATAGTGCTTCAAATCTAATTCTGTGACTAACAAAATCACCATCACCGCTTGCGTGTAATGCCCACTTTTTACCATTACCATCAAGGACTTCTGCGTAACTACCATCATCTTCTATAAAAATTGCATCCTTATCAAACACCTCATAAAAGTGTTCATTTGAAAACCAATCCATTGTGTCCGCATTTGTCGCAAGCGGTTCTTTTGTTGTAAATCTAAAATCTTCCATAATTAATCAGTACTGGTGCTAACAGCGTATATACAAGATACGCCTACAAGCATTTGTTTATAATTTAAAGTTATCGTTTGGCGTACCTCGTATATACGCAAAACGTTATGTGCCATTTTAAAGAGCGACATACTCCATAGATATTTCAGCCTCTAAAACATCCCACTCATATTTTTTGCCTCTTGGACTTATTGCCCATTCCTTTTCTCCTGTCTTTGTGGTTTTCTTAATTCCATAATATTTCTTTAAGTCTGTAATTGTATAAAATCTTTCTCCTTGTTTTCTGATTTTCAATCTGCGGTCTTTTGGATATGGAATTAAACTAATCCTTCCATTTTCGTGTAGGCATCCACCTATTGAAATCAATAAAGTTTCTTTTGATAGTAACTCTTTCATTTCAGATTGTTGCTTTTCGTATTTTTCAACAACTTCTTTTGCTTTTAGGTATTCGTTTTCTGTTATCATTTTAATTAATATTTGTGAAGAAAAACGGCACATAACAGCACATTGCCAAAAGTGGCGGTTTAGTGCTAATATGAACTATCGTGCTTCGGTTTAATATTTGTGTTTATATCAAGTTTAGTGCTTCGATTTCGCCACCTTCGGCAATATGCCAAACGTTATACGCAAGTTTAAAAAAACATCACGTACTTAGATAACTTATATGTTACACTATTAAGCCACTTCCATCTAACAGGTGTCGTAAAATGTCTTTGATACCACTTTACATCACCCATCATTTTGCCATTAATTATGTAACTCAATTTCACTAATGGTTTTAACACAAGCCATTTTACTAACAGGATGTAAAACCTGCGTATAACAGCATATACCCAAAAGAGGGGCTTTAGTGCTAAATTGAAGTTAATTGCTTTTTTCATCTGTATTTCTAAATTTAAAGTTTGTACTATTTATTCCCCTCCTTCGGGTATATGCAAAAAGTTAGAAGTAATTTTACTTTTTACTATTTACCCATTCTTCATACCATTCGTCAAATGAATAATAATAAGGTTCTTGTTCTTCCTGATTTATATCAGTCCAACTCATTCTTCTCCCCGATTCAAATGCTTTTTTCAAATCATCCAAAGTAAAACTACTTCTAACATCAGATATATTCAAGTTTTCTGATTCAGTTAGTTTCTGTTTGAAAGTGTCTATGTATTTTCTCATTTCGTGTTCCATAATTTTGTTTCATATATAAATATCAGAAAACCTAAATATATCTGAGTATCGTTATAAGTAATTGAAAATGGTGGTTGGACTTGAACCAACGTCCTCCGAAATTCCTGATTGGTTACAGCAAATCGTACTCTCCCATCTGAGTTACACCATTTTCTTAACTACTTATAACAACAAATATACAACATTTTTATCAAACAAAAAATTAATTTGAAACTTTCTACCAAAAAACGTTGTATATTTGCAACCGTTATAAAACATTAAAACGATTTTATAACAAAAGATATATGAAATGGGAGGTGGGAGTCGAACCCACTATCTCCACTACTCACACTTATACCATAGTTCTCCTGAGGAATCGAACCTCCTTGATGCTCCCACTTCATATATCTTCAACCGTTACCTGCCATAATAAGACGGGGATAACATCTCAATTTCATCCATTGAAAAACCGCTCGCTTTCAAATCCTTTTCCCACTTATCAAGTAACAACACATCACCTAATGAGTAGCCGTCTTTTTGTTCGTTTTTCTTGTTGAGTTCCTGCAATTTAATTACGGCAGGTAACATCGGTTTGGCAAAATTGCCGTTTTCGTTTTCGTTTGACATTTTATCTAAATTTTAAAGTTTGTACTACTAATGAAGTTTTGTGTTCGGCAACTTCGCCAAGCCGAGAAACGTTATGTGTCATTGCCTCTCGTTCCAAACAGCAATAGCTTCATTTTTATCTTCTTCCCACCAATCAAGTGAGTGTCCTTTTTGTTTACAGTTTACTCTATAATAATCAGTCATGTTATCACCAAAAGTTGTCGTTTCAATTTCAGTATCCGAGCCACAAAAAGGACAAGGCAACGCACACATAACAGCACCTATATTCAATTGCGGGGTCTGTGGTTCATTTGAGTTCATGTCTTTTAATTTAATTTTGTGAATAATTCAAGTTTTGTGCTTCTAAGTCCGCAACTAAATATAGCTGCATCACGTTAGAAAGAAATGTTTTTGGGGTGTGAGAATCGAACTCACAGGCGGATGCCTCTTTTTCTACAACCATTCGCATTACTGCGGTCAGGAATCGAACCTGAGAGAGTAACCATACTCACGCACCGAATCGAACGGACTACCTTCCAAACCCCCAAAAACACATTCTTCTAACATCAAATATAAAACATTAAAACGATTTTATAGCACCATACGTTAGAAGTAATAGTTTTTGACTACTTCCTTCCAATGAAATTCCAATTCTTCATTAGTCATTCTTTCCAAATCGCCAGATGAACGTCTGAAAGGTGTCCATAAATAAAGAACTCTGATAATTTCATCTCTACCATATTCCTTTAAAACATCGTCAAAACTACTACTTCTAACATCAGATATATTCAAGTTTTCTTCTGACTCGTTAAATCTTTTTATATGTGTTAAATCTTTCATCTTCGTTTATTATTTTAGTGTATATATTAAAAAGAAAACCTAAATATATCTGAATATCGTTATAAGAGATTAGTTACGCACAACCTCGAATTGAACAAAATCAACTGATTGTAAAAACTCTTGTTGATAATATGTGTTTTCAAGTCTGTAATACAATTCACCTACTATTTCTTCTTTAAACTCTTCGATTGCTTTTTCTATTTGACCATCTTTAAAACCATCGTGATTTGAAAATGATTCTAAATTAACTTTGACTTGTAGATTAATTAACATTGTTTCATCTACTGATTTACTTCTTTGCGACATATATATTATTTTAAATTAAAAACCTCTTATAACAGCAATTTGGCTCAATGCCTTATCTTTGTGTTCTTCACAATCATTATCTGTACTCATAATCTTATCTTTATTAAATTAGTTTATCTATTTAGTCGGCACTAAGCCAAGTTGCAAAACGTTATAAATAATAAGTGATTTTGTCTGACTTTCTATTTGTACTTCATAGTGTACCAGACAGTACCATTCTGCTTTGCTCCGTGTAGAAAATCACTTACATATTTATAACAACAAATATACAACATTTTCATCAAACAAAAAAATTAATTTGAAACTTTCTACTAAAAAACGTTGTATATTTGTAATCCGTAAAAAGCACTGGTTATAACACGCGATTGGCAAAATAAAAGCCATCAAGTGTAGTGCTAAAATCAAACATCGTGCAAGGCTTTTACTTCGCCAATCTCCACCGTTAGCGGTAATTCTCAATCATATCATTAAGTTCAAGTTCCGCTAATCGTCTGTTTTTAATTTTACCATCTTTATCACATTCTGTACAATCTTGTAATTTTCCGTATCTTACAAATGGTGTAGTTTTTGTTCCTCCGCAAAAAGGACAAGTAGAACTACCGCTAACACGAGATAAACGCAATTGCTCTTTCTCATATTCAGCGATTTGTGGTTTCCAATAGTTATATTCTTCTTTTGTCATTTGTATGTATTTTTAAGTTCGCAACTTCGTTTATCTCCACCGTTATAAGTAATAAAACAAAAATTATGAGTTTTTCTCAATAATGTTGTGTGTCGTTTCATCACAAAAATAAGCCTCATTATTGTCTGTGTCTATTCCACAAGCATCAATGCTATTATCCTTCGCAATCATATAATCCTTATTATCTTTACCAACAATTTTTCTAAACACAATTTCACATTCATCGTGTTCTTTTGTTAGTGTATCTAACCAATCTTTTAAATCTTTAATTTTCATATTTTTAATTTGTATAATTTTTGTTTTACATACTTATAACAAATGATAAACAACATTAAAACGATTGTTTATCATCGGACGTTATAACCAATTAGACAAACGACACCCCATTTGAAGTAATATATGTTTTTTATCTTTTTCTGAAATTTCTGTTTCCTCTATTATTTCTTTTAATGAAAGTTCGAGTATAAGTTTAATGTTTGCTATTTCAAACTTATGTTCAGTTTTAGAGAAAACAGAAAAATCATCTGTTAATAAATCTCTACAAACAACTTGATGCTCATTAACATCTATTACTTCAAAACAATTACGTCTGTTCGTTGTAATTTTATTTCCCTTTTCAAATATATTCTCCATAACTAACTGGTTATAACAAAGTGTATAAGTAATGTGGCTAAATAAATTTATTTGTAAGTTGAAAGTATGTGCAAAGCCACACTACTCATACACTCAACCGTTATAAGTCATTTTGCAATGTTTCCGCACTTATCACAAATTTGATGTTCAAAATCGGCTGTTACGGTTCTGCCAACTGCACCTCCTTTACATTTGCAAAACGAACTTATAACAAGCGGTTGGCGCAATGCTAACACCTCGTTTTCTAACCACATTACATAGTCATCTGAATACTTACCACTACCTTTGTAGTTGCCATTAGCTTGGTAGTATTCCTTTTGCAATTTACATCTTTTACTCATTTTAATTTAGTTTATCGTTAATAATTCGCACTGCGCCAACCGCCAATACGTTAGTAGCTATATTATATCTCATCTAAATCAAAATCATTACTTCTTACAATACATTGTATATCGTCATCTCCTCCAAACATAACTTCAATATAATCACAATAATTATCTTCATCTCGTAACCAATCTAAAAATAATTTTCTTGCATTATTACAATTATTGCTTGTTTCCCATCCTTCTTTGCTACCATCAGGAGCGATAAAAAAACTTCTTTGACCATTTGAAAGACTGCCTATTATTTGACTAATAATATTGCTTCCATAAGGCGGTTCAATGTCTTCATCTTTGCATTGATTTTCGAAAATTTCAATTGCTTTTTTACGAGCTTGTTCAATATGCTCGTCTTCCCATCCAGTTACTACGATTGTGTGATGTTTAATATATCCCATTTTTGTTAATTTTAAAAACACAGCTACTAACATCGGTTTTAAGAAATAGCGGTTTAAGGCTTAATTTGATGTTAGTTTTGTGTTTGGTTAATTTGTGTTTAATTAATAATTTTAGTTTACTTTCCGCTACTTCTTAAAGCCGAATAACGTTATATTCAATTAGTGTGTTGATGATGGAAGTTCCTCGACCTCTCCCTATGTTCAGTATCTTTGTGCCCTGCCCTTTGTTTTACATCAATCACACTAACTAAATATAACAAGGTATATGTGAAATACCTCATAAAGTTTCTACTAAATTTTAAAGTTCTGTGGTAAGGTACTTCACATATACCCAACCGTTATACACAATACTACATCATACGTTCTAATTAAGTTATGTGTAAAAACTTTTTAAAATTAATTACTCAAAGACAAACATTTTTGTAAAACTGATTTCATCAATTTTAATGTTTCATCATCAAATAACGAACCTCTTGAATTAACTTTACTTTCATAATCTAATTTTATTAATTCTTTAATTTCCCTAATTAATTCAGTTCTTTCTTGTTGTGTCATAATTTTATTTTTTAAATTTTAATTCTTCTTCAATAATCATCACCATATCATCAAATGAAATTCCCCTTTCATCCGCTCTTTGTTGAATATACTCTTCACTAAGATGAATATAATTCGCTTTTGGTTTATCATTTTTACTAATTTCATTTGATGCTTTTAGTAATTTTTCTATAATTTGTTTTTGTTCCATATTTTTTTAAAAAGTTTTTATTTGTATTTCAAATCAACACCCTACCTTATTAATCCGTAATGTGTATAACAACAAATATATTGCATTAAAACGACAATATATTTGCAACCGTTAGGCGTAATAAATTTTACTGCCATTCGTCAAAGTTTTTATAATAGTTCTCCGCATCTTTCTTTGTCCATTTTATTTTGGTTGCTGCATCAATGTCCTTTTTAATTTGTCTGTCATCTGCTATCATAAACAGTATAACTATTCCAAAAAATATTAGTAGTCCCATAATCGTAAAATTTACATACGCCTAACATTGCATAACCAAAAGCGGGGCGTATATCCGTCATTCAGCTATTGTACTACCAATTTACTTTGTGCCGTTGGTTAGGGTGGTTGCACTTAATCCCCGCCTTCGGTTATACCTGTCCGTTATAAGTAATAAAACAAAAATTATGGATTATTTAATAAACCCACTATGTTTTAAAAACTCACGCATTGCATCAACAACTTCTTTGTCGTTTTCAATTAATTTACCTTTCACAAAAATATCACCATTCTCTTTTAATAAGATTATTGCTTCATTTTCACTTTTACCTAAATCAAATCTAATTGTGTTAGGTTCTAATTCACTTTTTAATTCTAAATTTTCCATAATATTACTTTTTTATTTGTATAATTTTTGTTTTACATACTTATAACAAAGTGTAAAAAACATTAAAACGATTTTTTACACTCCACCATTAGTGGCAAGTGCTACATCACCACTTCTTCACGACATTTTGTTCCATCAAAATAACATAAGTTTTTTTGTGCTTCTTCTAATGTAGAAAAACTATCTGTTGTTGAAACATCATTATTCATCCAAGCATCTACCCACCACCAAAAAAACAAGAAGTGTCGTTGTTGTATTGTAAATTCTACTCTACCATCGGGCATTGTTCTTTCAATTATTCTTACTTTTTTCATTTTCGTTTAATTTACCGCACCAGCCACTAACAGCGGTTTGGTGCTATTATTTTGCCTATAAATTTTATCTAAGGATTGAAATGTCTGCAAGGCAAAATAACAGACACCAAGCCGCATAACGTTAGGCACAATTTAAGACTGTCCAAATCTACCTTTGTCTATATAAATCAACAAAGTGTCTTGATATGTTCCCATATTAGGTCTTACCATTACTGATAGTCCTCGTTCAATTATTATATTTACTATCTCACTTTGCTTTTCAACAGAATAATCAAATTCAGAGTTATGTTCAAAGTAAGGTATTAAATCCCGTTCTTTCCAATAAGCTACTACTATTTTTTTCATAAGAATAAAAACTGTGCCTAACAACGTATATAAGAGATACGCCAATAAGCGGTTATACATTTATTTAAGTTTATCGGTGGCGTACCTCTCATATACGCAACCGTTATAGCCAATGCTACTTATTGTACCAAACAACGTGTGTTGCATCTAATTGGGGTGTCGAAAAAACTTCATCACTACTTTTAAGTCCATCCTTCACCCAATATCCGTTACCATCAAAATTACAGAAGCAACCGTCTTTTACTGCTTGTTTCCATTCTTCAACCGTGTAAATATCATCATCCCAATCTTGGTCAAGTTTTTTCGTGTATCTATCCGCACTACTGCTAACAGCAAGTATATTCAATTGCTCATTGTCTTGCTTATTTTTATCTTTGTTTTCCATATCTACTTTTATTTGTTAATTAGTATTTGTTTTTCAAAATCGCAACTAAATATACTTGCGAAACGTTATATGCTATGCTGTGAAACCTGACTTAGAAAGTGCATCATCAACCATGTCAAAAACCTTTTCAGGAATGTGTGCGGTCATGTGTTTTCTAACTTCAATCAAAGTCTTAGCAAGTAATTCAATCGTTTCTTTTTGTGCTTTATCACGAACAAAATCGTATTCTGCACTTTCTACTGTTTTTGGGAAAGTTCCTCTTGTCATTTTAATTTAGATTTGAGAAGCACAGCATATAACAACACATTGCCAAAAGTGGCGGTTTAGTGCTAATATCAACTGTTGTGCTTCGGTTTAACATTCGTTTTTATATCAATTTTAGTGCTTCGATTTCGCCACCTTCGGCAATCTGCAAAACGTTATAAGCAAATAAAAATTACTCACTTTTCGTTTCATCAACAACTTTTTGGTTTCTAATTTCGCCTTCCAACTCCATCATTTTCATAAAGCAATCTCTTAAATGCGAGTGCATCTTACCTAACTCAAATCCGTAAACAACATCATCTTTTTCGGAGTTGCATAAATCTCTAACTAAATCCGCATTTAGTTCAAACATTCTTTTGTAATGCTCAATTTGTTCTAATTGTTCTTGTGTAATCAAATATTTTCGTTCCATAATCCGTAATTTTTATCAGCTTATAACAGCGTATATACAAGATACGCCTACAAGCATTTGTTTATAATTTAAAGTTTCGTTAAGGCGTAATGCTGACGAAGGAACTCGACAATGGTTTTGCTATCGACTTGTTTAGCACCAGCCTTTATTGCCTTATCAATCATTGCACCTTTTACATCGTAATGTGGCTGATTTTTATTTCGCTTGTTTTGAAACCAGCATTTGTTTAACCCAATACTTTGAGCAAATGAATGAAGATTTGGTATAGTATCAGCCACTAAATGACACCAACCATTTTTCGGAAAATCAATAAGCACTACACCTAACACTGCATACCCGACAATGGGGGCTGACGTGCTATTTTCGGCATTTGTGCTATTATCAAAGTTCATTTCTAAATTCATCGGTTTTGCTTTTAATTCCCCACTGCGGGTATGCTTTTACGTTATAGGTAATAAAATTTACTGCCATCCTACTTCCAATCAGCATTTGGTTGATTAAATTCGGGGCGTAAATCGGGGCTTGAATGTGCCACATTACCTTCATATTCTTTTTTCAATTCGTCTTGTTCTTCCGCAAGCACTCTGTAATTATACATTGTTGATGGTCTGCCTTCAATTCCCACCATCGTATAATTAAAGTGGTCTTTAGGTAAGTGCTTGCTAAATTCTACCTTGTTAATAGTTGCCAATCCTCCTTCAAAATCATCTTCTCCACGATACACATAGTAAGATGATGGCACATAAATTTTGTCCCCGATTTTCGGTTCTTTGATTTTAGTTTTGTCTTTCATAATCCGTAAATTTTATTACCTATAACAAGGGCTATACAAAACCCCACATCAACAGCAGTGGTTAATAATTAAGTTCATCTATGTGGGGCTTCGCATAGCCATGAGTTATAACCAGATTTTCTAAAGATATTATACTAAAATTTTAATAAATAATAAAGACCGGCGGACTTAAATGTCCCACATTAGGACCGGTTATAGTTTAGGCTATAAGAAAACGTCGACCTCGCTAGTCGACGTTTTCGCTTCCTATCGACCTGCGTTAAGTTTGTGTTTTACTGCAAGCTCTCGAATAACTGCAGTTTTTGCATAGCATACCGTTCTCAAGATGAAGCTAGTAATCTTA
>Ga0208362_1000283_pt1 | contig 17442 bp, 12 predicted proteins | sample LakMenEpi13Oct10_FD_150693 | JGI IMG/M metagenome (GOLD analysis project Ga0208362, IMG submission 150693) | Freshwater microbial communities from Lake Mendota, WI - 13OCT2010 deep hole epilimnion (SPAdes) | ecosystem: Environmental > Aquatic > Freshwater > Lake > Epilimnion/Euphotic zone ... | reverse complement strand
GTGGTGGCCTGATTTTGGCCGGCATTATCTTGCTTTTCTGGTTATCAGGTGGACAAACCTTCTCAATGATTGAATTGGGTTATTTATTCCGAGGACTTCAACAAGGGACAATTCTTTCTAAGCACATGGGCATCGTTCACTTTGTATTTTGGCTTTTTGCAATTGGTTTCTGCATTAAGCTCCCTTCAATCCCTTTTCACACTTGGCTTCCAGAAGCGCACGTAGAAGCTCCCACTCCAATTTCTATGTTACTCGCTGGAATTCTGTTGAAAATGGGTGGTTATGGACTTATTCGCTTTGGTGCAGAGTTTTTTCCAAGTTCGGTAGCCGTTTTCGCTCCTTGGCTTGCAGTAATTGGTGCTATCAATATTGTTGGTGCTGCCATTTTCTCGCTTGTGCAAAATGATATGAAGAAAGTAATTGCTTATTCAAGCGTTAGCCACATGGGTTTTATTCTTTTGGGACTTGCCACACTTGGCTCAGCTGGTGTGAATGGTGCTATTTTTCAAATGTTCAGTCATGGTTTAATTAGCGCCGGCCTTTTCATGGTAATTGGTGTCATATACGAAAGAGCCCATACTAGAGAAATTTCTGCATTTGGCGGTTTAGCTACAAAAATGCCTATTTTCTTTTTCTTGTTTTTAGGTCTTGCTATGGCTAATTTAGGACTACCTGCTCTTTCTGGTTTTGTTGGTGAATCTTTGATATTCTACGGAGCATTTAATTCTTTAACTGGCTTTACAACGGTTCAATGGAGTGCAGCCTTTAGTACAGTTGGTGTAATAATCACAGCTGCTTATATGTTGTGGCTTGGCAAAAGAATATTTTTTGGCGATTTACCTCAAAAATGGGAGGGATTGACAGATATTCGCCTTTCAGAGAAAGTTGTACTTGCAAGCTTATTGGTTGGTAGCATTTTTCTTGGTATTTATCCGCGAGCTCTCAGTGACAGACTGGAACCAAGCACAAATAGAATTGTTCAGATTCTTGGCGAATCCATGCCTCGATCTGTAACAGCTTATTCAAGTGTGCAGGCTTTAAATAAATATGGAATAAATCAGGTCTCTGCTGTCGCAGTTCCAACGCTCAAAACTGTTGCGAAGATTTCTGACCAGTCTGCTATTTCAATCGACAAAAGAAATATGAAAAAGTAAAAAACCTTTAAAGAAATTGGACATTAGCAAAATAGCAGAGCATTTAATTCCTTCACTAGTGGCGGCTTTATGTGGAATAATTCTAGGTTCTGAGAGAGAATTGAGGAAAAAACCTGCTGGAATTCGTTCCCATATTTTGATGTGTGTTGGAGCAAGTATTTTTACCGTAATGTCAACCTATTTGGGTACGGACCGCTCTAGAATTGCTGCGCAGATTGTAAGTGGTATTGGTTTTCTCGGCGGGGGTGCAATTGTTAAAGAAGGGGTCAATGTAAAAGGAATTACAACTGCTTCCAATGTTTGGATCACTGGAGCAATTGGCATTATGTGTGGCGCAGGATTATTTGTTGAAGCCATATTGATGAGCTTGATAACAATTGTGATTTTAAAATTCGGCAAATTAATTACTAGATGGCTTCATGCTGACGGTCAAAATCTCAAGGTATTTGTTTCAGTAAATTTTTTGAGTTTTAGCGATGAACTTTCAGATATAAAAAACAAGATAATTGAGCATTTAGATAAAAATGGTTTTGTAATAAATGAAATTGTTTCTTATTCATTTCAAACAATTCAATTTTTCCTCACAGTGAAATCTAAAAAGACAAAAGCAGAAGCTTTAAAATCAATAAATGAATCCATCAAAAGCTCATTACCAAAGGGCATTGAGGTCTCAATTAAAATAGTTGATCAACAAGGAAATCTTGAGGATGATTTGACTTAAGTATTCAATTTTGTAAAAGTACTTAAATTGAGCAAAAGTTTTTAAGTTAAGAAAGAAAGGATGAGGAACAGGAATCAAGATTGGTCAGAATCACAAAATCCAACTTGTTTTATTGTTTTTGAAAAATATTTTTCATTTTTTGATTATTCTAGTGTAGGTGGCAAAAAATATATTTAGCAAGTCTCTCAAATCGTATTAGTGATTATCAAATAATAATGTTGGGACTAACTAATCTATGAAATTGAAAATCTTTTTGTATATTCATGCCATAAAATCAATATCAATAATGCTCTTATCAAGAATTAAACTAATTATCTTTATTACAAATTGAGTGATCACAAAGAAACTTTTGGAGCGCAAAAATCAGATAATCCTGAATCGCAATTTTTGGATTCATCAGCTAATGAGTTGAGTGGTGATGAAAATTTAGGCTCTTTTAAAGATTCACTAACGGAAAAGTTATTTCATGAATTAAAGAATAAATTAATTCATGCTGACTTCTCTCAACCAGAGATTTTAATTGTCACCAAAGCATTTGAGACTGCTAGAAAAGCGCATGCACACCAAAAACGCAAAAGCGGTGAATTCTATATTACTCATCCGCTTAATGTCGCAACAATTTTAGTTGAATTAGATGCAGATGCTGAGACCATTTGCGCGGGTCTTTTACATGATGTGCTAGAAGATACCGAAGTTACACCCGAGCAGCTAGAAAAAGCTTTTGGGCAGGAAACTAGAAGATTAGTGGAAGGTGTTACTAAACTCAACAAACTCAGTTTTTCATCAAAAAGAGAGGCGCATGCTGAAAATTTTCGCAAAATGTTTTTAGCCATAGCCTCTGATTTGCGAGTAGTTTTGGTTAAGCTAGCTGATCGTTTGCACAATATGCGTACGCTTGATTTTATGGCCGAGAATAAGCGCAGGGAAATCGCAAATGAAACTCTTGATATTTTTGCGCCGCTTGCAAATCGTTTTGGGCTTGGACATTTAAAGTGGCAACTAGAGGATTTATCTTTTCGTAGTTTAAATCACGATGAATATCGCAGAATTGAAAAAATTGTCAGTGAAAACCGCGAAACGCGTGAAGAGTATTTAAAAGAATTTGTGAATCTTCTCAAAGAGGAATTTACAAGAACTGGAATAAAGTTTGATATAAAAGGCAGGGCCAAGCATTTTTACAGTATATTCAATAAAATCCAACGACTTGAATCTGATGAAATATTTGATTTATTAGCCGTCAGAATAATTGTTGAGAATGAGAGGCAGTGTTATGAAGCCTTAGGTATAGTTCACGATTTATTCAATCCTATTCCTGGCAGATTCAAAGACTATATTGCTATTCCAAAATCCAATATGTATCAGTCATTGCATACAACTGTAATTGGACCAAAGAAAAAATTAGTAGAAATCCAAATTCGTACTTTGGAAATGCATAAAATTGCCGAGTATGGAGTTGCAGCTCACTGGAAATATAAAGAACAAGGTAAATCTGTTCGCAGTTCATCTAAGCATGACTCTCAATTGTCTGATTTGAGACAGCGTTTAATGGAAATGCAACAAGAATTACCAGATGCTGGTGATTATAGTAAAGCCGTTCAAATTGATATTTTTGCAGATGAGATTTTTGTTTTGAGCCCAAAAGGAGATGTTTATCGTTTACCCAGAAATTCTACACCTGTTGATTTTGCCTATTATGTTCATAGTGAAATCGGTAATAAATGTATAGGGGCAAAGGTCAATGAAAGATTAGTTACGCTGAATTATCGTCTTAAGAGTGGAGACATAGTTGAAATTCAAACTAGTAAAAATGCTCATCCTTCGCCTGATTGGTTGAGTTTTGTAGAAAGTAGTTCGGCTCGTAGCAAAATCAAACAATGGTTTAAGCGATATAGACGTGAGGATTATATAAAAGAAGGAATGTCTATTCTCTTTGAGGCATTGTCAAAAAACATTGTTGAAGATTTATTGAAAAAAGGTTCGCTCAAAGTCGCAAGCGCAAGAATGGGGCTTAACTCTGAAGATGAGCTTTTTGTTCGTTTAGCGGCAGCGGATATTTCTACAACCCAAATAATTAGTAGATTAAAATCAGAGGGTTTACTTGCCAAAGAGCCGGAGCTTCCAGTAACCGATGAAAGTTATATTGGGAAAATTCGTAAACCTTCAAAAACATCAAATATTGGAGAAATACAAAGTCTCAAAAATTTAATGCATTCAATTGCGAAATGTTGTCAACCAGTTCCAGGTGAGGCTATTGTGGGTGTGATTTCCAGAGGGCGTGGAGTAATGATTCACCGAGATGATTGTCCAAATTTAAATAAAATGGATCAAAATCGATTAATTGAAGTATCTTGGGGTAATGCTCTGCAGCTGGATCAGCGCTTTGCGACAACGATTGAAGTGGAATGTATCGATCGAATTGGTATCTCCAGAGATATTCTTGATAAAGTGGCAAATGCAAAATTAAACATACTCGATGTAAGAGTAATAACAAGACCAACTCGTCAGACAGCTTTAGTTAGGGTCTCAATCGAGGTTCCCAGCGTGCAAGCTTTGGAGAAGCTCATTGAGTCAGTGCATAAGCTCTCAGACGTGCTAGGGATTAAGAGATACATTTTGAGATCGGGCAATAAATCATCAGAATAGAAAAAATATTTTTAAAAAGTCCTTGAGTTTATTCATGAATCTTGATAGTCTAAAAATTGTAAATTGGAAGTTGCTCATCGCAAGCAGAGACAAATTTTTTATTTAGTTGCAAACGGTGGAACTAACCGATTTCTTGTCAAAAAACATAAATTTTTAAAAATGAATAAAACAGAATTAATCGACAAAATTGCTCAGCATACTCAACTTGAAAAGACCAAAGTTGCTCGCACTGTCAACGCTTTCCTCGACGTAATCACTGATTCTTTAGCAAGTCATGAACCAGTTACTTTAATTGGTTTTGGTACTTTCAAAGTACGTCGTCGTCAAGCTCGCAAGGGTGTCAATCCTCAAACACGTAAGGAAATGACTATTCCTGCAACAGATGTACCAGTAATCAGCTTTGGTGAGAGCCTTAAGCAATCAGTTGCTAAGAAGAAAAAGCTTAAAACATTTGCTACTTCTGCTTCCAAGCCAGTAGCTAAAAAAGGTGCAGCTCCAGTTAAAAAAGCAGCTCCAGCTAAAAAAGCAGCTCCAGCTAAAAAAGCGGCTCCAGCTAAGAAAAAGAAATAAATTAATTAATTTGATTTAGTACTCTTAACTAAATTTCTTTATTAATCATCTTTTTTAACCGGTCAGTTCAAAGCGAATTGATCGGTTTTTTATTTGAGGAATTATTTGAATTGATAAAAGTAATTCAAGCGAATAAGCCTAGAATCAACTAATTTTCAACTTGCTTTTTCATTTAAAGTAGATATTGTTTGAATAAGCTCACTCATATTATGGAATTGAGTTTCAGTAATTTCTTTAGTTGAACTTTCCAAAGTCAATCTCAAAAGCGGCTCAGTATTGCTTTGGCGAAGGTTAAACCACCAATTTTGAAATCTCATTGATAAGCCATCTAAGTGATTTTTCTCTACACACTCAGTTGAAAATTTCTCCTCAATTTCAATCATTATTTTTTGAGAATTAAATACTTTGAAATTCACTTCATTACTCGAAAAATATTTTCTGAATTTTTGGATTAATTCCGAGAGTTTTTTATTATTATTTCTAAGAATATTAATGAGTTGAATTAAAGCCCTAAGAGCAGAGTCTGTATTGAAACAATCCGCAAAATAATAATGCCCAGATAATTCTCCACCAAATATCGCTTTTTCTTCCCTGAGCATTTTCTTCATATACGAATGGCCAACTCTACAGGGAATTGGAATACCATTGATTTCAGTAATAAATTCAGAGACTATTGCTGAACTTCGCAAGTCATAAAGTATTTTTTCACCTACTTTCTTTGATGAAAAATATTCAGCAAAAAGGGCAATAATCAAATCACCTGAAATGAATACTCCATTTTCATCAATGAATACGCAGCGATCAGCATCACCATCAAAAGCAACCCCAAAATCTGCTTTTTCTTCTAATACTCTATTTTTTAAACTTTGTAGATTAACCTCTTTGGTTGGGTCTGGTGGATGATTCGGAAAATTGCCATCTAATTCCCAATACAGAGGAATTATTTTTAGGTTTGGGTTTAACTGCTCAAAAAGTGGCATAAAATGACCTGCCATACCATTTCCACAATCAACGACAAGTTTTAATTTTTTATTCGGCCAATTATCTTCAGTTGCAGAATCTGTATTTGAAAACTTAGTCTCAATGGGTGAAATAAATCCCTGCATGAAATTCATATACTCATGCAAACTATTTTCGACTATTTTATTATTACCCTTATTTGAAGCTTCTTTTGTGAACTGAGAATAGTAAGTAGAAGAATTTAGTCTTTTCGCTTTTATAAAATCTAATACTTCTTTCAAGCCACCATCATATCCAACTGGTAATGTGTTTTCTCGACTTACTTTAAAACCATTATATTCAGGCCCATTATGCGAAGCTGTAACTTGAACACTGCCTGCGGCTTTGAAAAAAATATTTGCCCAATAATTCATCGGCGTTGAAGCAAGACCAATCTCAATAGTTGAACATCCAGCATTATTCAAACCTTGTATAAGTGCATTAGTCAGCTTCTCGGAGTGAGAACGCGCATCTTTACTAATTACAATTGGAGATTGATGTTTAAATACGGTATAGGCTAATCCTTTACCAATATCTCTCGCGGTCTCTTCATCAAAGCCCGTCCCAACAATTCCACGAATATCATAAGCTTTAAAGATTTTATCTAATAAATTTTCCATCTTAACTATTCCCATTGTGTTTTCTATCAAATTGTTTTTAAGTCACTTTACGCAAACCTAAGAACCCTCACCCCGAATCCCGAACCCCTCTCCTAAAGCGAGATAGGGGCAAGAAATGATTTGACTCCTTCCTAAGGCTGTGAAGGGAGGCTCTGTGCAAGCAGGAAATTATGAGGCATAAGTAACATGAGGGCACCACTATAAATCATGATTTTGCCAACTTCTTTGCTGAAAGCCCCTTTTACGCCGTTAAGGGGATGCAGAGCTTCATTTTTCACTAAATTCTGGCTCCACTTCTTCCATAAATGTCTTCAAAGCGAACTATATCGTCTTCTCCGAGATAAGAACCTGATTGAACTTCAATAATGTGCAATGGTACTTTACCAGGATTTTTCAATCGATGTTTTGTACCCTTAGAAATATAGGTTGATTGGTTCTCGGAGAGAATTTCGATACTATCATCCAAAGTCACTTCTGCAGTACCCTTTACAACCACCCAATGTTCCGAACGGTGATAATGCATTTGCAATGATAAAGATGCACCTGGATTCACTACTATTCTTTTGACTTTGAAATTATCATGCTCTTCTAATACCTCATAAGTTCCCCAAGGCCTATAAACTCTTTTGTGAATACTACCTTCTTCCCGCTTTTTGGTTTTCAGATCTTCAACTATTTCTTTAATTTCACCTTCACGACCTTTTTGCGTAACCAAAACAGCATCATCGGTTTCCACAACCACGATATCTTGCAAGCCAACCGTAGCTACCAGGCGACTATTTGACTGGACCAAACAATTGTGTGAATCTAAAACAAAAGTATCTCCTTTTAAAACATTGCCATTCTTGTCTTTATCAGAAATTTCCCAGAGAGATGTCCAAGAACCTACATCGCTCCAATCAGCTTGGAGGAGTATACAAACTGCTTTATTGGTTTTCTCAAGCAAGGCATAATCAATCGAAACAGAATCGCATCGCTCAAAATATTCAGAATTGAGTTTAATTGTATTTTCCGTTTTATCTGCGCTTTGCAGTGAGTTTTTACAATATTCCAATATTTTGGGATTGTGTTTTTGCATTTCCTCAAGAAAAACCGCTGGTCTAAAAAGTAAAATCCCTGCATTCCACAAATAATTTCCCTGAGAAACAAATTGCTTAGCAATCTCTAAGTCAGGCTTTTCGGTAAATCTTTCAACTGTGTAAAATCCTGCTGATTCTTTTTGATCTTGAGAATAACTTTGAGAACTAATTTGAATATAGCCATAACCAGTATTTGGAGAATTTGGCTGAACACCGAAAACCACAATGTTTCCTTCTTGAGCAGCCTTAATTCCTTTTTGAATTGAAATCGCAAATTCTTCAGGGTCTTTAATAATTTGATCAGCCGGTAAAACTAATAATAGTGAGTCGGGGCAAATTGACTCTGCATGCAAACAAGCCGCCGTAATGGCAGGAGCCGTATTTCTTCTCAGAGGTTCAAGCAATAATAAACCTGTTTCAATATTTACTTCTTTTAATTGACCAGTTGCCAAAAATTTATGTTCTTCATTGCATATAATCCAAGGCTTTGATTGTGAAACAACTCTAGAAACCCCTAAATCCCCTGAGAGGGGACTTTCAAATTGTCTTTTAGAGCCCCCTTTAAGGGGGTTGGGGGTTGGACAGTTTGATTCTAAAGAGGTTAATTGAGATTGATCCAAAGCAATTTGTGATTTCTGATCCACTCTCTGAGTCATTTTCTGAGAAATCAAATCAGCTCTGAGTGCAGTTTCTTGAAGCAACGAAAACTCAGTATTTAATTTTAAAAATTGTTTGGGATACGAATTTCTTGAAAGTGGCCATAAACGCTCCCCGCTTCCACCAAGCAAAATGATTGAAATGATTTTTGTATTCATATTTTAATGCTGTGAACCTGACAAAGCACCTACAAACAAAGAAGTATGTCCTGCGTCTCTGAGAGTTTTTTCTTGTTTAGCATGTTCTAAATCGTATTCAATCATTCTTTCTACCAATTGATCAAAAGACAATTTTGGTTGCCATCCAAGTTGATTCTTGATTTTGCTTGCATCTCCCAACAGATAATCAACCTCAGCGGGTCTGAAATATCTTGGATCGATCTTTATATAATCTGCGGCATTTAAATCTAAAAGTGAAAAAGCTTTGTCAGCAAATTCTCTTACCGAATATGAATGTCCCGTTGCAACTACATAATCATCAGCTTCTTCTGCCTGAAGCATTAGCCACATAGCTTCAACATAATCACCTGCAAAACCCCAATCTCTTTTGGCGTCCATATTCCCAAGATGCAATGTATTTTGAAGTCCAAGCTTAATGCGAGTTGCAGCCCTTGTAATTTTACGGGTAACAAAAGTTTCGCCTCTTCTTTCACTCTCGTGATTGAATAAAATCCCATTGCAAGCAAAAAGTTTATAACTTTCTCGATAATTAATAGTTTGCCAAAAGCTATAAACTTTGGCACATGCATAAGGACTGCGAGGGTGAAATGAAGTTGTTTCGGATTGAGGTGGTTTTGCCGCTCCAAACATTTCCGAACTACTGGCTTGATAAAAACGAATTTGATTGCCAGTTCTTTCTTGGTAATCACGGATAGCTTCAAGCATTCGGAGGCTTCCAAGAGCATCTACATCTACCGTATATTCTGGCTGATCAAAAGAAACACGAACATGAGACTGAGCTCCGAGATTATAAACTTCTTCTGGTTGCACTTTCTCTATGATTTTGCGCAAACCACTTCCATCAGCTAAATCACCATAATGTAAAAAAAGTTTTGCATCTTTGCTATAAGTATCCAATAAAAGATGATCAATTCTTCCAGTATTAAAGCTACTCGCCCTGCGAATTATTCCATGCACTTCATAGCCTTTGCTGATTAAAAGCTCCGCCAAATATGAACCATCTTGACCTGTTATGCCAGTTATGAGAGCTTTTTTCATTGCCTATATTTATTTCTCGGAAAATGTTAAATGTAGAGATGTTAAAGAATAAATGTGAAATCCTGGTTAAGAAACTTTATTTGCGAGAACTTCTTAGTTGAATAATAGTATGTGTTGCACAATAATAAAAGTATGTTAGATAAAAATAAGAAAATTCTAGTTACTGGTGCTTATGGAATGGTTGGCACGGCCACAGTTAAAGCGCTAAAAGAAGCTGGTTTTACAAATATCAAAGAAACTGGACGACAAGAATTAGATTTAACTGATTATCGTGAAGTTGATCAATTCTTTGAAAAGGAAAGACCTGCATATGTTTTTATGATTGCCGCAAAAGTTGGTGGTATTAATGCCAATATGCTTGATCAGGTTGGTTTTATGCTGGAAAATTTGAAGATTGAAATGAATCTTTTTGAGGCCTGCCATAAATATAAAACCGAGAAAAATCTCTTTTTGGGTAGCTCTTGTATTTATCCCAAAGAATCTCCTCAGCCCATAAAAGAAGAGTATTTATTAACTGGGCCTTTAGAGCCAACAAATGAAGGATATGCTTTGGCGAAAATCTCTGGTTTAAAAATGGCACAGTATTTTCACAAACAAAAACAAATGCTTACGGTTTGTCCAATGCCATGCAATATTTATGGAACCAATGATGATTACGATTTGGAAAAATGTCATGTTCTATCAGCTCTCATAAAGCGTTTTTGTGATGCTAAACAACAAAATCTAAAGCAAGTTACTCTTTGGGGTACTGGTATTCCTCTGCGAGAATTTATACATGTTAGCGATGTTGCAAGAGGATTAATTCACTTAATGGATCATTTTGAATCTTCAGAGTTAATTAATTTAGGTACTGGCCTTGATATTTCGATTAAAGATCTTGCTCATTTGATTGCACAAGAAGTTGGTTTTGAAGGAGAAATAGTATGGGATAGTTCTATGCCTAATGGCATGCTAAAAAAATGCATGGATATTACTAAGCTGAAAGCATTGGGTTTTGAAGCTGAAATAGATTTACAAAGTGGTATACAACAAAGCATTCAGGAATATCGTTGCGTGAGAAATTTCCATTAATTTTCTGAGTTGTAATTTCTAATTAGATAATTTAACAAAAATGCAAAATCTGAATACAAATAAGCAAGTTGCAGTTGTGATGGCAACATACAATCCAAATATTGAATTCTTTGTTAAACAAATACACTCTATTAAAGAGCAAACATATACAAATTGGGAATGTATCGTAATTGACGATTGTTCATCTAATGAGAAGTTTGAAGAAATAAAACAAATCATTGCAGAAGATGTACGTTTTACTTTGCATCAAAACAAAGTGAATCTTGGTTCATATCATACTTTCGAAGAAGGACTCAAATTAATTGCTAATAGTCAACATGAGTATATTTGTTTTTGTGATCAAGACGATATTTGGCTACCAAGAAAAATTGAAATACTCGTAAAAGAATTTGACGATTTACAGATTAGCTGTGTTCATAGTGACCTGCAGCTAATAGATGCTGATGATAACTTGATTCATCCATCATGTTGGCAATTTGAAGGTAGAAATACAGAAATTTATGATTCTCAACTTCTCATTCTTCGCAACACAATTACAGGTTGCTCTATGATGTTCAGGAAAACAGTATTAGAAATGGCTCTTCCTTTTCCTAAGCAACAAATCAAAAATTCATTTCATCATGACTTATGGATTGCTTTAATTAGTTTGAAACATGGAGCAATTAAACCAATATACGAGCCTTTGGTTTTGTATAGGCAGCATGGCAATAATGTAGTAGGGGCGATGAAATCATTCTCCAAGCGTGACTTTTTTCACAAACTTATGAGTTCAAATAATCCAATCAAACTAATTATCGATAGAAGTATTTTTCAAATAATTGCAAGAGAAAATATTGCAAGTTCATACAACGAAAGAATAAATGATAAATCTTTTAACTATTTTCATTCTAAATTTGACTTTGCTTTTTCAATGATACTTCTGTCAATAAAAAGCTTTATAAAGAAAATAGGAGTTATTCGAATAATGCCATATTTAATTATTGGTAAATTCTTTTTATCAATATCAAGTAAAAGGAATCCGCATAATAGAAGAGTGAATTGATAGCTTTCATGAATTTGTGCAATCTATTCAATAGTAATGGTTATGAATGTCTATTTTATGAGCCTCATAAAGCGTTTCGAGGTTTTCGGAATTCACAATGAGCTTTTCATACTTTTCTTTAACTACATTAAATTCATAATTATCTAAATAATAATTGTATAATTCCCCTGATGCTTTACTCTGCTCTTCAGGAGAGTGGAGAAGCTTACATATCCCTCTGATCATATCTTCGGTATTCTCGTACATATACTCATAATTTGGTGGTAAATAAAATTCAAAACTTTGGAATGGATTATCTTTGTTTACTTTAACAACAGTTGCCTTTTTATTACGCATCATATCAAGGTGTATAAGTGCACCACCTTGTGGGAAGCTATCAATTAATAAATCACAAGTTTGCATATAAATATCATATTCTGACACTCTGTCTATTATCTTTAGACGAGCAAATAATTGTGGTGAATCCTGAAATATACCCTTGATAATATCCTTATACTCTCGTCTATCAAATTCCATCATTACAATATGCTTAATTAACGGTTCTTTTTCTAATAAGACTTTAATCATTTCAAAGTATTTCGATCCCGATTTGTCAAATATCTTAAAGCTGGCGCAGCCCGTTAGTGTGAAATACTCACCTTCTTCAATTCCAAGATGTTTCCTGAGTTGCATCTTTTCCTCATCTGAATAATAAAATGTCTCCGCTTTGTGTTTTTGCTGAAGAGGCATAAGAATTGTATTCTTATATCCACGAATATTTTTGGTAATGTGTAGTCCTGCAGGTCTCGCATCAACAATGATATGAGCAAACTTATACCCAAGGTTGTAAAAATGATCTTGCATATTCACAAAACACACTTTTACATTACTATGCTCTTTTAATAATGCTAATACGGCAACAGCTACTATGTCATGTGGATGAAGATATGTGAAAAGAACGTCTATTTGCTTCTGGAGGATGGAATTGTATAATCTGAGTACAAATTTAATTAAACTAATTTCACCAAAAATCCAGTGAAATCTTTCGATGTTGATTTTCTTTTCTAATTTGGGATGGGAATGATTAGTGGTTAGTGTTGCAAATGCTTTCATATTATAGGTAGAAGAGAAACTTTCAACCAATCGCTCAATTAGGGGAGTGTGTCCACCAACAGCATAAATCTCCGTAAAAAGAATTCCAATATTTTTATTCTGAGATTCTTTTTGTATAATTTGCCGTTGAACAAACTTATCTTTATTTACCTTGTAGTATTCAAGAATTGTTTTTTCTATTTCAAGATCATATGAATTGGTATTGAGACTACTCTCCTCGATTATGTCCACAGTAGCTTTACTACCATCCAATCCACTCAGTGCCAAAAACTGATTATAGATAGAGTATAAACGCAAATCATACTTTGATGAAAATATCTTTTTGATTGCAAGAAAAGCATGATTAATAGATTGGCGGACTGTTTTGACAATGATGAAAATACGAGGATATTTGTCCAAAATTGTTTTTATTTTTTGTTTCACTCCTCCTCATCCCTCCAAAAAGTGAATTGTCTTGTTGATTATTAATGAAGACTCAGAAGCTAATAAATCACAAAAAATGGGTAATCTAACTAGAGTATTCGATATGCGATCTGTATTTGTCATTGGACTTCCTGTTCTTCCAAATTGTTTTCCCGCTGGGGATGAATGAAGTGGAATATAATGAAAAACGCAGTGAATACCTTCTGACTTCATTTGATTAATAAAATTCTGGCGCAAATCCAATGATGGAAAAATAAAATAATACATATGCGCATTATGCTCACAATTTTGCGGAATAACCGGTCTTTTTGTAATCCCTTTTGTTTCGAGTTCTTCAAAGCTTTTGTGATAACTATTCCAAACTTGTAAACGTTTTTCAGTTATTGCTTTTGCATTTTCAAGTTGCGCAAACAAAAAAGCAGCCGTAATCTCACCGGGAAGATAAGAGGAACCCAGATCGACCCAAGTATATTTGTCCACCTGTCCACGAAAGAATTTACTTCTATTTGTGCCTTTTTCGCGAATAATTTCTGCTCTTTCAATTAAGCTTGAATCGTTGAGAACTAAGGCTCCGCCTTCACCCGAGATGAGATTTTTCGTTTCATGAAAACTAAAAGCGGCCATGTGACCAAAACTTCCGGCAGGCTTACCTTTATACTTTGAATATATGGCCTGTGCGGCGTCTTCAATTACTATCAAGTCGTATTTCTTCGCAATCGCAAGAATGGAATCCATTTCACAAACTACGCCTGCATAGTGCACAACAACAATTGCTTTAGTCTTTTCCGTTATACAAGTTTCGATTTTATTCTCGTCAATGTTGAGAGTATCAGGTCTTATGTCAACAAACACTGGTATTCCTCCCCTTAAAACAAAAGCATTAGCTGTTGAAACAAAAGTATAGGATGGCATAATGACTTCGTCACCAACACCGATATTGGCTAGTATTGCCGCCATTTCGAGAGCAGCTGTGCATGAGTGAGTTAATAAAGCTTTTTTGCATCCAACATGTTCTTCAATCCAGGCATGACACTTTTTTGTAAAAAAACCATCTCCTGAAAGATGTGTGCTTTCAATAGCCTGTTTTATGTATTCTAATTCCGATCCGAAGGGAGTGGGTCGGTTAAAGGGAATAGTCATAAGTTTAAAGAATTACTAGTCCAGTAATGAAGGGTCATAGAAGGATCTTGGAATTTGAAGCCCAATTTGCTGCACAAGTTTATCATGCCTGTATTGGAAGCCGATATAGAGGTTGCTAAGCTCTGAAAACCTTCTTCATCTAATTGCTTGAAAATTTGCAAGAAGAAAAAAGAACCAAGCTTCCTGTTCTGGAAACCTTTTTTAAAAGCTATCAAGACCAAATCATTCTCTCGGAGGGAAGAAAAAGCAATCACACTATTTTTATATTCCAAAATGAAAAATCTTACCGATGGATCTTGAAGCTGTTCGTCAACCCAAAAAACAAATCTTTGATCGGCCACAAAATCAGCGCAATTGGGGTCTTGGTGAAAACGATCCGCTGTGAATGAACTCGCAGAAATGGATTGAACTTGATTTGTTTGCTCCAAAGAATCTTTGCTAAGTATTTTGACAGTTAATTTTCCTGGATCAAAGCCAGCGGGAATGAAAGATTGTGGCTCCTCACGGAAGAGCTTGTAGGCAGCGCTAGTCTTCAAAACAACGGATGGTCTTAAAGCAATTTCTATGCAATAAAACCCTAGTTTTTGCAAAAGAACGGCACTTTGTAAAGCAGCCTTTGGAACTTTGGCCTGTATGAAGATTTTTGAATTGATTTTCTTTTCTCTTTCGATGTAATTTTTTACAAGCTCTAACGAGGTTCTTGAAAGAGGAAATTCAGAAATTTCTAAAGCCTTAATCCCTAGATTTCTCGTCTCATAGGGAATTTCTTTCAACACTTTTGAAAAATCATTCATGCTGGTATGCTTTCTCAAAATCGAATTCATTAGCTACAAAACTAATTTAAGCAAAATATTTTCGATATGTCATCCAATAATGCAAAAATAGACTCAATTCATTTCTTTGCACCTTGCCGAGTTGTAGGAGGAGGAGTGACGGCTTGTGTGAGATTTGCAGAAAGACTAGTTGAAGAATATGGTCTAAAAGTTTTTTATATAGACTATGAAGACGGAAGCGCGGAGGGACTTGTTACTTCATCAAAAATTACTTTCATTAAATACATTGAGGGAAAAACTGTTTCTATTAATCAAGATACTCATCTTTTTACCTTCTTGCATTATCTTGACATGCTAAAACAAGATATACAACTCACCTCCAACAGTAAACTTCTTTTCTGGAGCATCAGCCCTGAAAGCTTCAGTTGGTTATCCAGCGATGTGTCAACATCTTATAAAACCTTTTGCAAGCAATTATCAGATAAATCTGCGAGGATCATTCTTCAAACGACCGATCAACTACAACTAACTTATTTGCAAACCTTAATTCAACAACTCGTTGACTGCAAGTCTCTTTGCTTGACTGAATTGCAAACTTATAGGGTGCTGCAAAATGTTCTTGAAGTTAATATCCCTGCTGATTGTTATACTCCAATTCCTATAACCAGTAATAGCAATGTTTCGAGCAGTGGTATTATCTCCAAACAAGAAATTAATATAGCCTGGCTCGGAAGACTAGATGAAGATAAATACTTTTGTTTATTGAATATATTAGAAAATGCAAGTCATTATTCGCAAAAATATAACAAAATTACCAACTTCCACATTATTGGATATGGCTCACTTGAAGAGCAAATTAAAGCAATTCCTGTAGACGAAAAAGTTAATATAGTATTTGCGGGAAAAATAGTGAAGCAGGAGCTAAATAATTATATTAATCAGAATGTCGATATCTTATTCGCACAAGGCACTTCCTGTTTAGAAGCAGCTAAACTTGGAATACCGGCTGTTCCACTTGACTGGAGTTGGTCGAAGATGCCAATTAATATGATTAAATTCAGGTGGCTGTTTGAATCCGAGGGCTTTTGTGTGGGGTCGTATCTTGGTGAGGCTTTCTTTGAAGACCCTTTAGTTAAAGCACCCCACAATTTTGATGAGATTGTCAATCATATTTCAACCGATGAAATTAAACGGGAAACAGGTCAGCTTTGCTTGAATTATGCTCTAGCAAATCACTCCGTTGAAGCTTCAACACAACATTTATTGCAATATTTGCAATCAACTGAGCTCACTCCTGAGATTTTTAAGACTTTTCCTCTGCCACCTAAAAATGTCGCAAGCAAGCTTCACAAGCTCATTAGTTTAACTCGTCAAATTATAAAAACGGTCTTAAATCTTATGCAATTTCTACTTACTTGCATAATCAAGGTTTGTTCCCAATTCATGAGATTTTCGTATACTCTAATGACAAAATTTCCAATTGCCATTAGATTGATTCTCATTCCTAATTTGCCAAAGAAGGAGAAGAAGCTTCTTCTTGGAGCATTGAAATCTCTCTTTTGGAGCAAGCTATACACCTAGGGTGACTAATGAAAATGATTGATCCTCAAGTCATAACTTTTTTTTGTCCCTCAAAAGTAATGGGTGGAATTGTTACTTTGTTTTCCAGGCTAAGTAAGTTTTTAAGTAGAAATCCGGAATATCAAATTTATTACATTGACTATCCTGATGGGGTAGCTAGGGGATTACTGCAGAATGAAAATGTTACTTTCATTGACTACTATTCAAATATACAAACCAAAATTGAATTTAATACAACTATTGTTATGTATTTCTTGGATATTGTTGGACTTCAAAATAAGTTAGATACTATCGACAGTAACAAATTTTTATTGTGGTTTCTTCATCCGCATGCCGCATTATTCACTTTGCCACTTGGAAGGTTAATGAGCCCTTCATTGTATACCGATTTATCTACTGATAGAGTTGCTTCACTGCTAGAAAATTTATATGGAGACAAATGGGAAGAAATAAAACAAGTCTTGGAAAGGCTCAATGAACAGCAGGCTTTAGCTTTTATGGATTCTATCAATCTTACATATCAACAAAAGACATTCAAAGCGAATATTCCTTTCCTTGACCTAAAAGCAATCAATTCAAGGCACAAAGCAGAAATTCAAGAAGCTATCTCAGGCGTAATTGACTCTGGTTGGTATATATTAGGCGAAGCCGTCAAACAGT
>Ga0208362_1000282_pt1 | contig 17442 bp, 16 predicted proteins | sample LakMenEpi13Oct10_FD_150693 | JGI IMG/M metagenome (GOLD analysis project Ga0208362, IMG submission 150693) | Freshwater microbial communities from Lake Mendota, WI - 13OCT2010 deep hole epilimnion (SPAdes) | ecosystem: Environmental > Aquatic > Freshwater > Lake > Epilimnion/Euphotic zone ... | reverse complement strand
TAAGAAAGAAAAAGCTTTGGGCAAAGGCAAAAATTAATTTGATAGTTTTGTTAGATTCTGAAATAAGTTCAAGATGACGGATTTTATTGCTATTTAGGAAACTAAGCCAGAATCAGGTAATTTGCTTAAAACGAATTAAATAATCAATTCATTGAGTTTTCTGAATAATAATTTTTTTATTTCTTCTGGCTTTGGCTTTGATGTTAGTTCAGACTGAGGAAGTATAGTTTCATTTGTTAGTTTGAGCTTGCTGAAGCTCTTGTGGCAGAGTATTTCAAATCCTTTATAGTTTCCATTTTTTTCATGATGCAAAGCCACCGCTAACTGAATTAAGGCTTGTATTTCAGTCTTTAAATCGTTCTCAGTTAGAGTAAACCAATAGACTTCAAGTTCATCATGGAGCTCATGATATTTCTGAGTTTCAAATAAATTTTTTAAAAGTTTTTTGTCTAGTGATTTGATTGGTCTTTGATTGAATTGTGGGATGAGCGAGAGGATGATAATATTTTAAATCTTCGCTGTAAAATATATCGACAAATAATATTCGATAAAAACAGCAGTTTACGGGCAGTTGGCGCAGTTGGTAGCGCGTCTCCTTGACATGGAGGAGGTCGCTGGTTCGAGTCCAGTACTGCCCAAATTCCTTGATTTATTTTATGTTTCAATCAATTGTTTTATTAGTTTAGTACTCCCTAATGCAAACGCAATTAGAGAAGCAATAAATTCAAAGAAGGTATCTTGGGTTGAATTTCAACACCTTTTAGATAAAGCAGATAAATTTAGATCTTGGATTCAGAATCAATCGCCAGATGATGAATTGATAAGAAATTATTATCAAGAAACTGTAAAAGAAACATGGGCGGATAAGCTTCCAGGAAAACCAATTAAGTGGGCAATGTTCACAGGGGTTGGCATACTTGTTGATGCATTGACATCATCAATGGGACTTGGATCGCTTGGAGGTATTGCGTTTAGCGCAGCTGATACATTTATCTTAGATAAAATAATAAAAGGTTGGAAACCTCATCAGTTTATAGAGAAGGATTTAAAACTGTTATTTGATTCAAAATAATATTATAAATTTACGGTGATTTAAACATAGATGTGTGGAATTTAGAGACAATATGGAACTCCTGATACGAGCTTAGTATAAATTTTTGTTATTTTAAAGATTGTTAAATATGCAAAATGGATTTATTTGATCAGAACTTATTGAATAGGGAATTACCCTTGTCAGAGATTCTAAGATGCAAGTCATTAGAGGAATTTGTAGGTAATGAAAATACAATTGGACTAAATACTCCACTTTATAATCTAATTCATAATAAAAAACTATTTTCGGCTATATTTTGGGGGCCACCAGGCTCTGGGAAAACAACTTTAGCCCGAATTATTGCTAGTAGTACTAATGCAAACTTCATAGAATTAAGTGCTGTAAGCTCTGGACTGAAAGAATTAAGAGCTTCAATAGAAGAGGCTAAACAAAAACTAAAATATGATAGACAAAGAACAATTATTTTCTTGGATGAAATTCACCACTACAGTAAAACTCAACAAGATGCAGTATTATCAGATTTAGAAAGCGGCATTATTACTCTCATTGGAGCTACTACTGAGAATCCATCATTTCAGGTTATTCCAGCTTTATTATCCAGAGTATTACTTGTCAAATTAGAATCTCTTTCGCGAGATAATATGCGCGCGATTATTCTCAGAGGTATTGAATATTTAAAGCAAGAATATTTTTCTGATGAATGTATTGAATTTATTATTGATTATGCTAATGGTGATGCAAGAAGTGCTCTCAATCTCTTAGAATATGCAAGTAAAGCATCTTCCAAAAACAATATTGAACTTAATACTCTGCAGCAATTAGCTCAACAAACTCGCAATAATTATGGTTTAAAAAGTGATGCTCATTATGATTGTGCTTCAGCTTATCAAAAGAGTATGAGAGGGAGTAATCCAGATGCGGCCTTATACTGGTTAGGTAAAATGCTTGTTTCGGGTGAAGACCCACGTTTTATTGCAAGAAGATTATTAGTAACTGCCAGCGAAGATGTTGGGTTAGCTGATCCAATGGCTTTGATTATTGCCAATGCAGCTTATCAAGCAGTTGAAAAATTAGGTATGCCAGAAGCGAGAATTCCTTTGGCGCAAGCAACTGTTTATATTGCAAAAGCTCCTAAATCTAATAATGCTTATAAGGCTCTAGATCAGATAATGTTGGATATTGAAAGTGGACAAAATTATCCAGTACCAATGCACCTAAGAGATAGTCATTATAAAGATGCGAAAAAATATGGGTATGGGCAAGGTTGTATTTATACTCATAACTCTCCTCAAGAGGAACAACAGTTTATGCCTGAAGAATTAAAAGATACAAAATATTTAATATGAGTTAAACGGAAAATCTTTTGCTTCTTTGATAAGTTGTTAAAATCCATTCGCAATTAAATCTTTGTTCTCATTTAGCGAGAGTCAGAAATTTAGGCATGTAGGTAACAAGTCCACCTGAATTAAGATGAAAGAAGTTCAATAATCATTTAAATCTCTTTCCTAGTGGTGATTCCACGGTGAACGCCAACTTTAGGCTTCAGGTGAGAGAAGTAACCATCACATGAATTTATTGTCTTTGAAATATTCAAATCAGAAAACTACCGTTGTTATTTTACTTCAACTAAATTTATTCTTTTACTGGAAACAATAAGTTCTGTTGGATAGAATAGCTCTTCTGTGCTGCTGCTTACATCAAATTTAAGATCTTCGACTTTGTGCAAATAATAACCTGTCAACTGGAATGGAACTTCCGTTAATCCCCATCCTTTGACCGATGCAATTTTATGCATAAGGTTTTTGTCATTACTTACAAATCGAAGGTATATGTAACCTTTAGTGTTATTCAAGCTATCTGCCTGTTCAGGCCTATAAAGAATTTGGCCTCTTTCTGCAAAATGCATTATTCCTTTTAGTAAAGATGGCTTATCACTAAGTTTATAAGTTGAACTTTTGTCTTCAAAAAAGACTGACCCTGTATAAACACTTAGATGTTGACCATTTCTTTTCAGTATTCTTAGAGGCTCACCTCTTTTAAGCCTGACATCGACAATACACAAGTAAGCTAGAATTAAAGACATAATGGTTAGAGCTATTTTTTTTTCAGAAAAATTTCTCATCAACTATTACCCTTATCTTTATTAGTATATGTTTTTATTCCTCATTCAATAATTGATAAACCTACTAATTTTTAGTATTCTCTCTCGCGCTCCGAAACATCTTTTAACTTCAAGTAAGGTGGTTTTCTTTTTTCTGAGCTATTTGATTCAACTATTTGTCCTTCTGTCTAGGCGAGTTGTGCCAACTCCTCTTCTGGTTTCTTCGTGAAAATATTCATAAAATAAAACCAGGTTTTTATTTGTATCTTGAATGTAAAAATTGTGATTGCCGTTACAGGCTCTGCCTCCAAAGGAGTTAGGCAAAAATATTTTAGTTAACCTTTTGGTTCCATATTTCTGGCAATTGGGTTAGAAATCAGGGAAATTCATTTCTAGATTTAAACAATTCTAAAACCTTCTCCAGAAGCAAGATTTAGAATTGCTACCTAAACACTGAGTCAACCCCCTCTGTCCTTCGGACATCTCCCCCTGACAGGGGAGAATAAAGTCGGCGTAAGCTTCCGGCTCCTCTCTCGCTCTAGGAGAGGGGGGCTGGGGGTGAGGGATCTTCAGTTTGAGCAAAAACATTTCAACACAGAAACATAAACATTTCTATTACTAGAAGAAGAAAGTAATAGATTAAAATATTTAGAAATGGATTTCCTTAGGTTAGAAATGACTGAAGACCTTTTCTGGTTACATAGATATATCCATGAAACCCAAAAACCATTTTGTAATTGTGGCAATTTTGGGTTGGCTGAATTGAGCTCATACTGTTTATTAAATAGAAATGTAAAAATTAAAGAAAAATACGATTGTGACAATTTAGTCAATTAAGCCTTTTTATGCCAATTTATTCATTTTTAACAAGTAAGCCTAAATTAGGAAAAGACGTTTTTGTTGCTCCAAGTGCTGATGTGATTGGTGATGTCGAGATTGGAGACAATGCTTCGCTTTGGTTTAATGTAACTGTGCGTGGAGATGTTAATTACATTCGAATTGGGCAAGGTACCAATGTGCAAGATGGTTCAACCATTCATGTTACTAATACAACTTATCCAACCTTTATTGGCGAAAATGTAACTATTGGGCACGATGTAACCCTCCATGGATGCACTATAAAAGATCTTTGCCTAATCGGAATGGGAGCTATTGTGCTTGATGGAGCTATTGTTGAGAGTCAGGCTTTCGTCGCTGCAGGTTGCCTGGTAACTCCAGCAACTATTGTGCCTTCGGGAACCCTCTTTGCTGGCAGTCCTGGCAAAGTTAAACGTGAGTTAACTCAAAAAGAAATCGACTATTTTTCAATCTCAGCTCAGAATTATATTAGGCTCAAAGATATTTATTTGTCTGAGAGTGGATTCAAGAAATTAGATTAAAGATTATTCAAAGCGTTTGAGCTAATCAAAACTTTAAACCAATACTTGTTTTTGTTTACTAGCTATTTCTTTGGCTTTATTTCTCGCCCATTCATCAGCATCTCGGATTGTAGCTAAGCTGTCTGCCTTGCTTGGAGAGTGAACTGAAAGAGTTTCCTCAATTATTTTTGGAATTTCGTTAAATTTGATTTTTTCCTGTAAAAACAATTCAACTGCAATTTCATCTGCTGCTCCCAATACCGCTGGGTAAGTATTGCCTTTCTGTCCTGCTTCATATGCAAGCCTAAAGCATGGAAATCTCTTTATATCTGGCTCATCAAATTCAAGCTTTTTGATAGTTTTAAAATCTAAAAATTTTCCCGAAAGATTGGCTTCACGTTCAGGCTCATCAAGAGCATATTGAATTGGTAAACGCATATCATTTGGTCCTAGCTGAGCCATCACATTGCCATCAATAAATTCTACTAAACCATGAATAATGCTTTGTGGATGAATGAGCGCCTGAATTTTGTCATAGCCCAAATTGAATAAACTCTCTGCTTCTATGACTTCAAGCCCTTTATTCATTAGAGTTGCACAGTCAATGGTGATTTTTGCTCCCATATTCCAAGTAGGATGATTGAGAGCCATTTTTACGGTTATATCTTCAAGATTAATATTGCTGTTGAGAAAAGGACCACCAGAAGCCGTAAGGTAAATATTTCTAACCTGTGAGGCCTTGCATCCTTTCAAGCACTGGTGAATAGCGACATGCTCACTATCGGCTGGCAAGAGAGTAGTTTGATGCTTTATGAGTAATTGATTAATTAATTCACCTGCAGCTACAAGTGTTTCTTTGTTCGCAACAATTAATCTTTTGCTTTTTTTGATTGCTTCAATTGTTGGTTCTAAGCCAACTGAACCGACAACTGCAACCAAAGTAGTATCTGCCTCGGAATGAGTGGCAACCTGATTAAGCCCGTCTAATCCATGTAAAATCTCGGTCTTATTTTGATTAGTCTGTGTTTGACTTTTTTTTATTGCCAAAAGTTCATTTAGCTTTTGGGCTGATTCTACCGAATTGACTGAAACAAGGCTAGGCTGAAATTCATTAATGATTTTTGCCAATTCTTCTAAGTTGTTGCCCGCAGCCGAAAGCGAAGTGAGTTGATATTTCTCAGGTGCAGAACGAATTAAATCAAGGGTTTGTTTGCCAATAGAACCAGTTGCACCGAGGAGGGCTATTTTGCGAAAAGCTGTTTTTGTCATCTTCAGTTGTTTTTGCGATTTGCTTTCTTGCCAAATAAATACTTTTACTTTACTAAAGCCTGATTGCAAATACCGTCCAAAAGTTCTTTAGCAAATACCATATAGCCTTTTTTGTGAATTGGGTATTCTCCCATTATGCTTTCAATTTTCTGTTCAATATCTTTTTCAGACCAATTTGCAATTTCAGAAATATTATGATTAACAATCGATTCAATCAGTGCGCAGCAAGTGGCTTGAGCATAACCACAACCGAAAGTAATGTATTTTGCATCGTTGATTTGTCCTTTAGAGTCAGTTTTCAAGCTTAATTCATAACTGTCTCCGCACCCTGCTTTATCTAGGGCATATTTGTAGATTTGTTCTGTTTCAGAGGCATCTTTGACTTCACCCAAATAAGGTCTATTCATGACAAAATGTGAAAATTTTTCTTTGTTAAATTCCATTAGGCTAATCTTCCTTTATTTCAAAACTTATACTTTTCAGTTTAATTGTTAACTCGATTGAATAACTTGGAGAATAAATACTTACTTCTTAAGTTTTAAATCATAAAAACAAAGCTTACTCCTTATTTTATCAATTGAAAAGTTTCATTATTTTTTTTCCAACTGAGATTTAGTTTTTCAATAAAAGAATTGAAACAAAAGTAAATCTCAGATTTTGCGCTTAAAATTCTTGAATACTTTCGATTTTTCTACATTTAGTGAATTCCCTTGCATATCATTTAATCCATCGTTGACAAGCAAGGCTGTAAGAATTTCAGATTCAGATTTAGATTTAGATTTTTCTTGTCTGACTAAACCTCGAGTACAAAATTCATTAGGAGTTGCTCACAATATATTGTTAGTTTGAATCCGGGAGATAAAAGAGTTGTCAATGAAGTGGGTGGATAATCCATTCGTTGGTTTTTAACAATCCTCTCTGGTAATTTATACAATTGAAATAAGCTCAGTTATCCCTCTATTGATTAAGGGAAGAAATACTGAAGGTTATTAAGATTATTCAATTTAATGGATGATTCATTCTTTTAATTCAAGAACAAAAAAAGGCGCGGTACCTGTTCACATACCAGTCCTTATACTTTTGTACACCATAGTTTTTTTGATGGTGTTCGAATTTATAATGCTTTTTTGGCTTCAGTCATCGCTGAATACCGCTGCTCAACAAATTGCGGTGAAAGCTTCTACTAATAATAAATTGGGTTCAGATGAAGTTGAAGAAAGGTGCAAGCTTGCAGCGGCGGAAGTCAATGCTATGCCACCAGGATACAATAAAAAAGTCAGAGATAATTATATAAGTGCCGTCAGCACAGGTCAGGCTAAATATGCTGAATTTAATGAAATAACAGAAGCAGCAAGTGGAGTTACGGTTAGACAAAGACTCATTGGTTTAGGAATAGAAACTCCCGCAAGTTTTTTTGGATCATCAAGCGGTTCTCAATTCAGTGGTTGCGTAGCTCTAAGAAATCCTGCAACAAATCAAATAACTTACTATACCGTTGTTCATTGCGCTGGATGTTGGCCAGTGATATTGAAGCGAATGTACATGAATGCAGATGGTGGTAACTTTGGCTCTGGTGGATGGCTTGAGGGTAGAGGGGCTTCTATCGGAACTGTAGGTGGGTCGGTTGGTCAAAGAGAAGCAATAAAGCTCAATCAATCATTGTTGAGTTCAGGTGTTAGACCATTCGTTTTTTGCAGCACTGATGATTGTGGAGTCACAGGTGCAACAAGCCAAACCACGCTTATAAATAGTAGTAAAAACTGTTTACCTTTTACGGCGGGAACAAGTAGGCCAGATGAAAGCAGCACAATTTTGGGAACTAACTCATATGCAGTTGATCAAACACCCAATTCTAGAAAGGGAGAAGTTTCAGATGCCTGTCCTGATAGTAATTGTTCTTGTCCAACAAATATTACAAATACAAATTCCAGCGACTGCACTGGAAATAACACTAATTTCCCTGGAATTGCAAAAATATACAATTGCGGTGATATAGATCCACTAATTTTGATTGGCTTGAAATATTCGTCTATGGGGCGTGATGCATATGGACGAAACTTAACTGCAAGTAAGCCAGCAAAAACTGTGAATGATGTTGATTATTTAGGTAATGCGGATCGTTACTTTTTTGTCAAGACTCAGGAGCATCCAAGAAGTGGTGGCATTGAGTTATCTAATATGAGTGGTGAAATTACTGACTTGGATGGAAGCGGTAGTAGCGTAATTATTAGAAGAAAAACTGCAAGTAATGAAGATGTTCAAGTATCATGCAGAAATGGATCTCAGTCTGTAAGGAAATGGAAAGGTCCATACGAAGACAGTTCATTTGATGCCACCACCAAAGTGATTAAACCTGACTTGGTTCAAAAAGAACAAGATGATGCAGCAAATCTTGCGGGAAATGGTGCAAAAACTGTCAATAGTTTATCTAGTGCTTTGGATCAGCTTATTCCTTACAACTCGGTATGCAGTATTTGCGATCCAGGAAGTTCGCAATGTGGACAATACGGTACTTGCAAGGACAAAAGTACTATTCAGGAAGCAAGCGTAACTATGCGGGGGCAATGGTGGACAAACACCTCTTTTTATAAATTGAACCCATTGTTGTTCCAAATTCAGTGCAAATATAGAAGAGATTGCAAGGAAAGACATTGCTGTAAAGATGCTGAACCAGCTGAATTAATAGCTTATTGTGGCAAAAGAACTGTTGATTTTGGTGGCGCTAATAATACTATTGCACACAGCCACAGTTGTGTTGTAGGTGGAGTTACGAGATACTGTGAAAACAGTTGGGCCTACAAAGCAGTTCCTAGCGGTGATTTGCCAGGATATACTTTTGCAACAACTCTTCATGACTCTTCTCACATTCCCGTTCCTGGAGGATTCCCTGAATGTTCAAATGGAAACCTAAAAGGTGAATGTTGCGCACCCCAAGTTTGTACTGATCCAAGCGATCCAGCTTGTATACCAAAAAGCTCATGCTGTCCTGAGGGAGGAAGATATGTAAAGATCTCAGGAAAAGGGTATTGCGTTGCTGCGGGAGTGGGAGGACCTATTATGGGATGTTGCGGTGTTTGTGATGAGTTTTGCTCTGAAGCTGCACACTATCCAGTAGAATTAACCCCACCTCCATGTTGCGGCAATCAACGAACTCCATGCACTGGAAAATATTGTCCAGTAATCAGTGTAGCTGAGCCAAGAGGTGGCTATGGAAAAGATTATGTATACAAGAATGGAGATAAGATTTCATGTTCTCCCTAATCATCAATGGTAATTACACTAAATCTTTCTATTGAAAACCAATGTTGAAAATTTACTGAGATGTCACTATAACTGCTCAAAGATTTTCTATAAGCGTGTCTTTGTGCAATATAAGGCACTCTGCCTTCTCAAGAAATGAAGAACTAGTGATATTGCACAGATGAGCCTTTGTTGGTTGTTCATAAAGACCTTGTTTTGATTTACTCATCTAGTTAGAATTTAGTTAACTAATTTAAATTACTAAGCTTCAGCTCCAGCCAAATCAATGAAAAAACTTTACGTCTTTATTTTTGTATTATTTTTTGGCTTATTTTGTTTTTGGCAAAATGCTTCAATACAAAAAGCATATTCATGCCCTCCTGGAGAAGTTGATATCGGTGGTGGAATTTGTGCAAAGCCAGCGGCCTGTGGTGGTGGAGCTGGACCCGGAAGTTCACCTGGAGCCGGAGTTGGTCCAGGGCACACCGTTGGTCCTTCAGCAGATTGTATAACTGGTTCTTCCAAATCATGTGAGGTATGTTGCCTTAGAGATGATAACTGTGCTTCAGCCAGTTGTGAAATACCTCCCTTGGTGCCTCCTACGTCTGGAACTTGCATCGGCCAAAATGGAAGTGCCATTTGTCATGGTTCATGTTTATGTCCAGACAACAATAGTGCCTGTACTTGCACATCAACAGATGCAAACCCCGTTTGTAAAGTCTGTACTGACCATAGTTGTTCTCTCTCTTCTTGTACAGCCACAACATGCACAATTCCATCACCTCCGCCATCTACACCAACACCAACTCCCACAACACCAACAACACCAACTCCAACTCCAACTCCTACTGGAACTTGCCCTTGCACATCTGGAACATGCTCTTGTACAACGTCCAATGCAAGTAGTGTTTGCGAAATTTGTCCTACTTCAGGCAAATGCTCCAATGATAGTTCAATCTCGTGTACTGTTGCAAATGCCAGTACTAATTGCAAGACATGCATAGTCAATTCTTGTGTTTTTAATCCAGCAGTTCAAAATCCTGGATTATGCAAATGTGCGGCTCCAGAAGAAGTATTATCTTGTGCCAAAACCGCTGGCTGCGATCTTCCAACTGGATATGTGCCTAATATAACATCGAGATATACCTGTGTCACTGCACCTGATGGAACCCTCATACATGATGTACCTGTCGATGATTATCACGGTGATCCTGCGGCTGCTTGTGGATGCCCATTAGTTCTTCGGTTTGGCCAATTCGGTTCTAATCAAGATCTTGATCTAATAGGCAATTCCAAAGTCTCATTCAAATACAATGGTTTAAACTCTCTCTGGACTTCATGGATTCCGGGCACTACAAAAATTGGTTTGCTTGCCTCTGACTTCAATCACAACGGCTCTATTGATAATGGAAAAGAGTTATTCGGAGAATATACAAATGGCAAAAAATACAAAAATGGATATGCTGCTTTATCCAATCTAAGAGATAAGGATCACAATAACTTAATTGAAGGCGATGAATTAAAAGACTTAGTGATTTGGTTTGATTTAAATGAAGATGCGATTTCACAACCATCCGAAATTGAAAAACTGAGTGATCTGCAAGTAGTTGAGATTGGAATTCCAACTGCTAATAATCAATCCCCGATTGCGATTGGTGAATCTGCAGCTTATCCTTATCTTCGTAATGGTTTTAAACAAAAAGTTGGTAACAAAGTTATATATGGAGGAGATACTTTCGACTTATGGTTTGATGGTATGCATGGAGATGAAACGACAGTATTCGCTGCAATGAATTAGTACTTATCCAAATAACTAAACTCACAAGCTTCCTTCAATAAAGCATTTACGCGAAATTCATACAATTAACAATAATGAAAAAACAGATAATTCAGCTTCAAATTGTTTCAATAATTATTTTGGTCTTTTTTGTATCAAGCTGTAATAAATCAACTATTACTAAAGACAATAATTCAGCTTCAACTAATTCATCAACTGGGACTGAAAGCAAAAATCCAAATAAAGATTATGAGGCCTACATTAATTCTCTTCCTCCTTGGAAGCCAGGAAACAACAATACTTTGTCTCCTGCTCACAAAGATATTATGAAGAGAATCGTACAAAAGCCAGCTCCTAAAGGGAATTCCTGGAAGGGGCATTGGATGTTTATTATTACTCCTGCTGATGGATATACTCTCCAAAAAGGAGTCACTTGGCAAAAAAATTATTACAATGCTCAAGGAAGAGTATTCAAAGTTGATCAAACCAAACCTGCACCGAATGAAATAGAACATATTGGATTTATTACTCTTGAAAGTGCAACCAAAGGTTATGACCTGACGAGTTATGGTGATGTCAAAATGGCATATTATGCAATGAAGGCCAAAGGTAATCGTTTGGTATGGAATTTCGCATGGCTACCTTCACCAAAGGACAATCGAGATTTTAAAGCACAAGTCTTTTATAGAGAAGTTGAATATGATCCTAGTACTGACACGCTGTATGGAAAAGTTACTTCCTATTTATTCCGAGAATTTAAAGATGGACAGAAAAAAGCTCTAGTTCCAATTCCTGTCTGTGAATATAATTTCAAAGCAAGTAGACTCGGTGAAGAAGATTTTCAAAGAATTGCAAATAGCCACACACGTAATCCTGAATTTCCTAACTATGAGTACGCAATGATGGTCAGCAGAACATCACCTTGGCTTAGAAATCGTGCAAAGCTTTTCCTTAAAGAAGATGCTCTAAAAAAGATTAAAGTTCAAGCTGCTAAAAAGAGAATCGAAATTGAAAAACAATTTTTAGATAAAAAATAGAGATCATTTTTTACCTTCTTTAACGTGTTTATCTGCTTAGTTTTTTGCAATTGGCTTGAATTATTAATATGAAAAAATTTAGTTTGCCGAATGGCTTTTTGAGTGCTGGGTTATTCTGCGGTATTAAACAATCCAAGAAAAAAGATCTTGGAATTATATACTCAGAAGTACCATGCAGCGTTGCGGGTGTTTTCACAACTAATTCGGTAAAAGCTCATTGTGTCATTGATAATCAGTCAGTTATTAAATCTGGTAATTCTATAAAAGCCGTTATTGTAAATTCAGGGAATGCAAACGCCTGTACTGGAGAAGCCGGACTCGATTCACTGAGAGAAATCAAAAAGAGCTTGGCTGAATTGTTTTCAATTGATATAAATTCAATACTTACAGCAAGTACAGGTATTATTGGTATTCCATTACCCAAAGAGCCAGTAATTAACTCATTAACAGCTCTCCATAACCAACTGAGTAATAATTACAAAGATTTCGCCGAAGCAATTCTCACTACAGATTTGGATATTAAATTTAGTGAAAAACAAATAGGTAATAAAAGCAAAATAATCGGGGTTACTAAAGGCTCTGGAATGATTAATCCGCAAATGGCAACTACTTTGACTTTTATAGTTACCGATTTAAAAATTGATTCAAAAGAATTACAAAATTCACTTGATATAGCCAATGCCAAATCTTTTAATCAAATCACGGTAGATGGAGATACTAGTACTAATGACATGATATTAGTTTTGGCTAATGGGGCGAGTGGTGAAAAAGTTGGTAAAGAAATCAGCCACGAAGATTTTCATGCTGCGCTAACTGAAATAAATGTAGATTTGGCGAAGCAAGTTGTAATTGATGGAGAGGGTGCAACCAAAATTTTTGAAATACAAATAAAAGGAAGCTCAACCGAGGAAGAAGCTCGCATTATGGCCAAAGGAGTGGCTAATTCACTTCTGGTAAAAACAGCCATATTTGGTAATGATCCTAATTGGGGAAGATTTCTGGCAGCGGCTGGACAATATGGGCAAGTCGATATGGAAAAGGCAAGGCTTAAAATATTTGATACTGTACTTTTAGATGCTGGGAAAGTTTGCGAATATGACAAGCCAGCTTTATCGGCGCAGATGAAAGAATCCAAAGAAATAAAGGTTGAGTTGATTGTGGGAGAAAAAATACAAAATCTAGGGCTAGCTTGGGGGTGCGATCTCAGCTATGAATATGTTCGTATAAATGCTGAATACACAACGTAAAAATTGTCCTAAATTTTTTTACTTTTGTTTCTAGATATTTTTTGCAGACTTTGCTTTTAGGTAATTGCCGAAAGCAGAATAAGCGGCAAGCATAAATTTTGGATTTTATTGGAAGAGGAGAAATATAAGACGCTTAATAGATCTCCAATCCTCCCCATGATGGTTCAACTGGTACATATTCACCATTGGGGTTTTTTTGTAAGAAGTGAAAAGCAGTTGAATTCATAGAGTAACAGAAATTAGGATTAAAGATGAGTCTGGCTATAGGCTCAAAAGAATGAAGGCTTTCTTTTAAGATGCCAATCCAATTATGAGAAATTTGTTTCTGTTTAATCCAAAATCCAATTGCTTGAGCTGATATTTTCATAAAGTCATACTCACCAAAAGTATTGTGATTGAGCCTAACAATATTTCGAATAAAGCGAAAGCCTTTATCTTCGCAAAATTCAAAAGCCGAAGATGAGGTAATTGTACAGTTTCGACCAGTATTGTGAAGTGAACCATGCTTAGAGAAATCTGCAAGATCAGTTATTAATTGATGTGCAAAACAAAATGGACTCACTTTTTTATTCTGAAAAGGAAGAAAGAAATCAACTTGATGCCTAATTGAAACTGCTAATGCACAAGCTAATCTTGTTATTTCAGAAAGATCAGATTGAACTGCATAATTTTGGCAAAGTAAATCATTCAAATCTTCCCAAGGCTTTATCACATCATTAATAAAGCGTCTTTCTTCCATGATTGTTTTATCTAGCCTAACTAACTGAACTCATAACTTGCTTTCTAAGCTCTTTTGCAGCTTGAATCATATTTACAAGTGATGGCTTTACTTCTTCCCAAGCACGTGTTTTAAGTCCACAATCAGGGTTAACCCAAATATTGTCTTTAGGCAGCACACGACCTGCTTTTTCGAGTAAATTTTCCATTTCCTGTTTGGTTGGTACTCTTGGTGAGTGAATATCATATACTCCTGGTCCAATCTGATTTGGATAATCAAATTTCTCAAATGCTTCCAACAGCTCCATCTGAGAGCGAGAAGTTTCAATGGTGATTACATCAGCATCCATATCGGCAATATTGCTGATTATGTCATTGAACTCGGAATAGCACATGTGAGTATGTATTTGAGTATCATCATTTACATTCGAGCTAGAGAGCCTGAATACTTCGGTTGCCCATTTAAGATATTTAGGTTTGTCTTCATTTCTGAGTGGCAATCCTTCACGAAAAGCGGGTTCATCAATTTGAATTACTTTAATTCCAGCTTTTTCCAAATCAATTACTTCATCAAGTATGGCGAGCGCAATTTGTTTGGCTGTCTCTGAGCGAGGTTGATCGTCACGCACAAATGACCACTGTAGAATAGTAACGGGCCCAGTGAGCATTCCTTTGACAGGCTTAGGAGTAAGAGATTGTGCAAAAGAAGTATATTCAACTGTCATTGCAGAAATGCGTGAAACATCACCGTAAATAACTGGCGGTTTGACGCAGCGAGTACCATAAGATTGAACCCAGCCATTTTGAGAAGTTGTAAAGCCAGTTAAATATTCACCAAAATATTCAACCATGTCATTCCGTTCAAATTCACCATGCACAAGCACATCCATTTCAATTTCTTCTTGGAGTTTAATTGCTTCTGTTATCCCTTTGCGAATAAAAGTGTCATATTCAGAGGGGGAGATTTCGCCTTTCTTGAATTTGGCTCTAGCAGAACGAACTTCGGCTGTTTGTGGGAAAGAACCAATGGTGGTGGTTGGGAAAAGTGGTAGCTTGAGTAATTTCTGCTGCTGAACTTTTCTTTGTTCAAATTGAGAATTTCTTTGAGTATCTTTTTCCGTTACTTGGCTAGAACGCTCTTTGACTGGTTGAATATGAACTAATGCGGACTTTGTGCGTGATTCATTTGCTTTTTTATTTTCAGCAATATATTGTTCTGTCGCTGGGGAAGCTTTTCCATTCAGACTATCTTTAATTGCTTGCACTTCATCGAGCTTTTGAACGGCATAAGACATCCAATTCTTGATTTCGGGATTTAATTTTGTTTCACCTGCTAAATCAACTGGTGAATGAATTAAGGAGCATGAAGGAGAAATGATCAAATAATTTGAATCAATTTTGCTGAGAACTTTTTGAGCAGTTTCAATTGATTTGCTCAAATCATTTTTCCAAATATTACGTCCATCAATTAAGCCAATTGAAGTGTATTTGCCTTGAGGTATTTTGCTAATAACTAAATCAAGCTGTTCTGGATTTCTGACTAAGTCAACATGTAATCCACTCCAAAAAGAATTAATCAAATCAATATTCTTTTCAATACCTTCAAAATAAGTTGCTAATAAAAGCTTGGATTTAAATGAAGCAGGCAAAGCTTTAGGCAATAATTCATTTGATTTCTTATAAGCATCTTTCTGTTCAGGACTTAAATCCATGACCAAACAAGGCTCATCAATTTGTATCCATTCAGCACCGAGATCGCTCAGCTTGCTCAGTACTTCAGCATAAACAGGAATGAGCTTTTCAAGTAAATCAAAACGACTAAAATCATCAGTTTTTTCTTTACCCAAGCTGAGAAAGGTTACTGGGCCAATCAAAACAGGTTTGGTAATAATTCCTAATTTTTTAGCTTCTTCAAATTCGGCAAATATTTTATCTGACTGAATCTTGAACTCTTGGCTTTTGGTAAATTCAGGGACAATATAATGATAATTTGTATCAAACCATTTGGTCATTTCCATAGCGGTGAGATCGGCTTTGGTATTGCCGCGAGCCATAGAATAATATAATTCAAGACTAACTTTATCTTGCGTATTTAGCTTTGAGTAGCGCTCTGGAATGGCTCCAAATAAACAGCAGGCATCGAGTACTTGATCGTAATAGGTGAAATCATTTGATGGAATAAGATCAATTCCTTTGTCTTTTTGCAATTTCCAATTCTGAGCTCTTAAATCAGCTAATTGCTTGAGAAGCTCTTGTTCAGAGATATCACTTTTCCAAAACTTTTCGGTGGCAAATTTGAATTCGCGATTTGCGCCGATACGAGGAAAACCAAGATTATTCGATAAAACCATTTTTTTAAATCTGTCTATTTGAGAAATTTCTTCTTATATTACAACATTCAGGTTTTCATAATTTCTGCATTTTGAATCTAAGTAAGTTCTATGATCAAAGTTCAACTTTCTTTCCTTCACTTAAATCTGAAGAGTTCTAATGTGTATCTTAAAATTTGTCACATTAATTCAAGCCTTAGGCAGCTGTTAATCATGTTTAATCGATCATCATAAACATTTCCCAATTTTTAACCGTGATTATTTTATTAATTTGTCCTTGAATCTTCTCTGAATCGACATGAACACTAAAGATATATTCATCAACAAAAGGCAATAAAAAAACCGTATCTTTATCATTTGATTTTTTATCTTCGAGTCGAATATTCTTTTTTTCTTTTTTTATAATTTGAGCATTTTTTTCCTCATCCAATGATGCTTTTTTGAGAGCTAATTGTGTCGCTGTAGTTTCATTGAGTTTTATTCTTAGCAAAGCATTACCGGGAATATCTTCGAAATCCATTACATGACCAATTATTTCTTTTTTCTCTTCATCAAATACTTCCGCACCAATTAAATCCGCAATATAGAATTCACTTTCTGGCAGTTCACCAATAAAAGATTTTGGTAAATGAATTTTTTCTCCTCTATACTCATTGCCTGCTTCTGGAGAATTGATTGATTTAAAAGCAATTAAGGCAAAATTTCCATCAATAAATCTGGCTTCTCTAATTTGAAGCTTAAATGGAGCTTTTTCAAGAATTACATAAGCAAGATCTTCTAATCTCAACCCACCAGGCAAAGTAAATAATGCTTTGAAATGCCCTTTCACTCCATGTGGCTTTATAATTTGGCCAATACAAACCAATTCTCCTAAATCTAATTTCTTTAAGTCTAAATTTTTTGAGTCCACTTCTAATGAATTGGCAGTCTTATTATTTAGAGCATCTTTTTTTTCTTGCATGAATTTTATTTATTCTTCAAACTATCTTATGCATTAGCTTTAATTTTTCAATATTAATTTAACCCCAAATCAATTCGCCCATTGAAAGTAAAACAAGCCAAAGTGAAATAAGTCAAAGCGAAACTAAGTCAAAGTGAAACAAACAATTTTAAGTGTAAAGGATATTAGCAAAAGCTTTATTAATAGAGGCTCAGTAAAACAACAAATTCCTAAAGTATTGAATGGAGTAAGTCTCGAAATTCAGGAAAAAGAAATTATTGGCATTGTTGGCGAGTCTGGGTGTGGGAAAACAACTTTAGCCAGAATTATTGCAGGGCTTGAGATACAAAATGATGGCGATTTAGTTTTAAG
>Ga0208362_1000279_pt1 | contig 17609 bp, 12 predicted proteins | sample LakMenEpi13Oct10_FD_150693 | JGI IMG/M metagenome (GOLD analysis project Ga0208362, IMG submission 150693) | Freshwater microbial communities from Lake Mendota, WI - 13OCT2010 deep hole epilimnion (SPAdes) | ecosystem: Environmental > Aquatic > Freshwater > Lake > Epilimnion/Euphotic zone ... | reverse complement strand
TTTTTGCATTGTTGTGATAATTTTGCATATGAGTGGATTGGGTTAGGCTTCGATATCTAACTTATTCCACTCAAACACCTAGTCTTTACTCTCCAATAACTTCTGGAGAAACTTTCTTTTTATCCACAACGTTGTGAAACTCTACAAGTAAGAAACCTGGAGAAATGAGAATTGCAATGGCACAAAATAAAGCAATGAAAGATATAGAAGCTGAAGAAATTGCACAAGCACAAAAAAAGGCTCAAGAAAAAACAAAGTCCCAGTCAATACCCGTATTCCGTCAATATGGCGCTTTGCAAGCATTCAGTCCAGAAGAAGGAGTAAACAGTGTTGCTGAGAAGGAAAAAGAAAAACAGAAATCGTTTCAAACTTACCAATATTGTGTTGACAAACAAGGTGGGAAACTTTCTTGTGCTGGCAGATTAGGTACACCTCCAGAAATTTTGGCTATGGCTAATAATGCATTAATGAAAATGGCAAAGAAAGCTTCATATTGTGAAAAACGAAAAGCTGAGAAGGCCTGTCAGAAGCTACCAAATGTAATTGCAATTAACAAGAGAAGAGGAGAACTTAAAGCCAAAGAAATTATTGTGGCAAGTAATAATCTTTTGTAGAAAAATTTTAATTTCAGAGTAAAAAAATACTATGGGTATGAGTGGCAGGATATATATATTAGAATGAGCAGATGGAAGCTACTATACGGATAGTACTAAGAATTTAAAATTACGTTATTCACAAATACATTTGAATATGATTAGAGTATAAAAGAATTAATTTGATTATTAGAGAATTTCCTGTAACAAATTGTTAATTAACCTCGATTATACTTTCAGTATAGCTCAATCAAGTATTTGAACACAAAGAAATATTTGATTAAGCTACTTAAATGTATTTTTAGATGAGCCGTTTGAGAACTCACAGTCTTTTGCAAGTGCTAATAGGAGTAATGGTGTTCAGATATAGATTAATGAATAAAAATCTGCTTTTCAAAGTAATTAAGTTGTTGCATATAGGGAATTGGCGAATGGTTCTTAGTATCTTAGTCTTAGAAAGTCAATTGCTAATTCAAAAGTTTCTTTTTCTAATAGGATGGAAGCCAAAAGATGTTAATGAAAAATTCAGTCCATTAAAGGGAAAATCAGGCTATAAATGCCCTTTATCTGGATGGTGGGAAAAGAAATACAAAGATTTTGTCGAAAAACAATGGATTATTGAAGGTGACGACTTACCATTCCATAAAGATGATTTCGATATGAATTATCTTGGTCAAGAAATTGTTTGTACCTGGGAATGCACAAGAAAAAACTAGTATTGTCTCCCAAAATCAAACTAAATCCTTGATAATTACCTAACTTGTTTGTTTTGGTATCTCTGAATGAATAAAAACAATAGCACTATCAAGCCACCTTCTATATCTGGTGATACATTTCAGATAAACTCATTTGAAGAATACAAAAAGTTATATGAGTATTCAATAAAAGATCCAATTTCATATTGGGCTGAGCAATCAAAAAAACTTCATTGGTTTCATCCTTGGGAACAAGTACTTGATAATAGCTTTTCTGAAGCTGATGTTGCATGGTTTTCTGGTGGTCGCCTCAATGTTTCAAACAACTGCATCGATCGTCACCTCAACAGCAAAGGTGATCAGGTAGCCATAATCTGGGAAGCGGATAATACCAAAGATAGCAAATCATATACTTATCGTGAACTCAAGCATGAAGTATGTCGTATCGCTAATGCATTGAAGACTGCTGGAGTTCGCAAGGGTGATCGGGTATGTTTGTATATGCCAATGATTCCTGAGCTGGCTTTCACAATGCTTGCTTGTACCCGAATTGGAGCTATTCATTCCATTGTTTTTGCGGGTTTTTCAGCTGATTCTCTTAGAGATAGAATTCTAGATTGCAATGCATCCGTTGTTGTTACCGCCAATGAAGGCCAACGAGGAGGAAAAGCTCTTGCATTAAAATCAATTGTCGATAAAGCTTTGCAAGGTATTTCTTCAGTTCACACGGTTTTTGTGGCAAAACGGACTGAGAAAGAAGTCACAATGAAAGCTGGTCGAGATATATGGCTACATGAAGCTATGGCAAGAGAGAGAAGATCTTGTCCTTCTGAATGGATGGCCTCTGAAGACCCGTTATTTATTCTTTACACTTCGGGCTCTACTGGCAAGCCAAAAGGTCTAATGCATACTCATGCTGGGTATTTGCTTTATGCTTTGCAAACTTTCGAGCAAATCTTTAATTATCAACCTGGAGACATTCATTTTTGTGCGGCTGATTTAGGCTGGATTACGGGACATAGTTATGTAATTTATGGACCATTAGCTTCTGGAGCTACTACTATTATGTTTGAGTCAACGCCTTTATATCCTGACGCTGGAAGATATTGGCAAGTAATAGAAAAGTATAAAGCAAATATTTTTTACACTGCACCTACAGCGATTAGAGCAATTGCAAAAGAAGGTAATGAATGGGTTGAAAAGTATGATTTATCTAGCCTGAAATCTCTTGGTTCTGTTGGTGAGCCGATTAATCCAGAAGCTTGGTATTGGCTTTATGAGCAAGTTGGTAAAAGCAAATGTTCAGTGATGGATACATGGTGGCAAACTGAAACAGGTGGAATTATGATTAGTCCATTACCTGGAATCACTGAAATGAAACCAGGCTCTGCTACTCTTCCTTTCTTCGGGATTGAACCATGTATAGTTGATGAGAATGGACAAGAAATAAAAGATACTCAAAACAATAATGGAATTAGTGGATATCTATGTCTAAAAAATCCATGGCCTGGAATGGCTCGCACTATATATGGCGATCATGAACGCTATGTTGAATCATATTTTACTCAATACCCAAATTTGTATTTTACAGGAGATGGTTGTTATAGAGACGCCGATGGATATTATTGGATTACTGGACGAGTTGATGATGTAATTAATGTTTCTGGTCATAGATTGGGTACCGCTGAAATTGAAAGCTCACTCGCATCTAATCCATTGGTAGCGGAAGCAGCTGTAGTCGGAATTCCTGATGAAATAAAAGGTATGAGTATCTTTGCTTATATTATTCCTAGCAAAGAAGGCGTCGCTATGAAAAGTGAAGAAGAATTATCAGGCATATTAAAGCAGCAGGTAAGGCAAGATATAGGCTCATTTGCAATTCCTTCAAATTTTCAGATAGTATCTGGTTTGCCTAAAACTAGGTCAGGAAAAATCATGCGTAGAATACTGAAAAAAATTGCAGTCGGTGAATATGATGATTTAGGCAATATAACTACACTTGCCGATTCATCCGTTGTAGAAGAATTAATCAATCTTAGAAAGTAATAGAAGAAATGAGTAAAATGCTATGAACATCGAAATATCTAATAAAAATCAATATTCAAGGTTCATACCTATTTGGAAATTTGTGATACTTTCATTTGCAACATGTGGTTTTTATCAATTAATTTGGCTTTATAGAACCTGGAAATTTTTGAGAGATGAAAATAAACTAAAAGTATCTCCTTTAGCAAGAGCTGTTTTTGCTCCGCTTTATATATGGTCTTTAGCTAATAACTTACAGAAATTTCTTCATGCTAGATGTTATTCATGTAATTATTCAGCAATACTTATAGGAATTGCATATATACCTTCTCAATTTCTAGGAATTCTTCCTACTCCATGTTGGCTACTGTCTTCTTTGAATTTTTTAATTTTAATTCCACTACTAAATGCTTTGAATAATTATTGGGAAAGTGAAGACTTTGGATTACCCTTGAAACCAATACAATTGTGGCAAATCCTTTTAATAGCTCTTGGGATTTTAATATCTACTTGGTTGTCTTTTACTCTTCCAATACTTCAAAAAATGCTATTTGCTTCATTCTTCTCGATTCATTAGAAGCTGTATTCCTTCCAGCTAATACTAATAGCTAGCAACTAAATACCCATACCTGAAAGAGCGAGAATAAAAGCATTTACTTTACTGACCAATTCTGGATGAGTAAGTTCATATTCGGTAACAGCATTTTTCAACCCTTCTATTGAAAGATTTAATAAATTATCATTTTTAGTTTTCCGAGTTGCTTCATAAGTGGAAGCTTCTGTGAATTTTGTAATGCTTCTGGCAATATCCACATTTTCTTGAGGGATTTTCTTGATTTCGAATTCTAGTGATTGAAACAAATCCATAATTTCTTTTTTCTTGATTTGATCAAGATTTGTTTCTGCCTGAAGCATTCTTTCAATTCTTCTAATTGTCTCTTCAATCATTTTGATTTCTTCTTTCATTCTTTGGGTTTCACATCAAATAGACTCTAAGAATAAATGATTTTTTACAAACAAGCATGAATCTTAAGTCTCACTTGTATTGAAAATTATTGTTTTAATTTAGGTATTTATGCTGATAAGTTGTGAATAAACTTATTATAGTTTGTAAGTTTTATTAACTCATGTTACGCAAAAATTGTTTTCTGTTTGCTGAGATAGTTCCTGAGACAAGCTCAGGATCACAAGATTAAGTTTTCTTTGTCATTCCGAACTTGTTTCGGAAACTAAATAAAATCATGCGACTTGCGTAAGGTGAGTTATTAATAAGAAAAAGCACGTGATTAACCTTTTCCACTCATATAATTCAAAGAAATGTTTCCAGCTTTTATTAATTCTAATTTTTTGTATTTTGAATTCACTCACTGTTGGAGCTAAGCAACACCCAGCCGTTTTGAATGTGCTTGAACAGTGCAGCAAATGCGGAATCAATCAAGTTTTGTCGCCAAATGAATTCAATTTAACTAAAAGACAAAACCTAATCTCAGAGTTGAATTATGCGGATTTGTCAGCTATTTCAGCCAGTTTCATCGAAGATACCAATTTGTTCCCAGTTGATAATTGCGTACTGAGAGGAAATAAGAAATTTTATAAAGGTCAGAATTTGCATTTTGCTAAGAAGTTAAAAACTCAAACTCTCATTAGAACTGACGCTGTAAGTTATGCCGAGAAATCCAAATATAGAATTGATCAGCTAGATATTCCGCTTAATGGGTTAAAAGCTCCCAATGCAAGTAAATTAAAATACCTTGTCAAAGCCTTAGATCAAATTGCTGAAGCTACTCCCGAAAAGAGAGTTTATGTTTCATGCTTTTTTGGCAAGCATCGAAGTGGTCTAGTTGTGGGCATGTATCAGTTTTTGCGAGAATATAAAAAAGATCCAATTTCAATATGTACTAATATCGGCAGCTCTCAAGACAAAGTTTATGTTTTAATGAATGCAATTGCAGCTAAAGGAACACTAACTTATGACATGCCTTCAGATTTTCGTCAATTTTATAAAGATTTTGCGAAGTCAGTTTGCACTGAAGAAAGTGATGATTTTCTGTTAGGTAAGAAAACTTCTAAAAATCAATAAGAAGCTAAACCGTTTTTTATTTAATGAAATATATCGTCAATTCTAATGACTTGAAAGCATTCAGCATATTCTGTACCATTACTCAAAATGCCTCTATAACGCCCAATTGATTTAGCCAAATCATCATAGGCAATTGATTCAATTTGTGATTTATGTTCTTTCAATGCTGTGTCTTTGAGATTCATAAATGTAGTTATATCCTCACAATAATTAACTGCTTTTTGTAGTGGATAAATTTCATAAGAAAAAATGTTTTTTACTTGCCAAGCTTTTCCTGGTGCTTCCTGAAACCAATTGCCTTTTGCTTTGTTTATGGCTTTTGTGACTAAGTCGTAAGTGGCTCTATGGTCTTGGTGAGCTTCTTCAGAATGAGGCAAATAAACTATATCTGGTTTGTATTTTCTTATTAACTCGACCATCTTTATAAGATTTTCGGAATTCGCTTCGAGATAGCCGTCTTTATTTCTTAGAAATGAAAAGTCTTTAACTCCTAAAATGCCTAAACCATTTTCAGCCTCTTTTTCACGTATACCTGCTAATTTTTCTTTTGAGTATTTGAGATTTCCAGCCTCACCGGATGTTAGATAAACCACTCGAACATCATTACCTAGATTTATATGTTTTCTCATGCTTCCACCACAACCAATCAATTCATCATCTGGGTGAGCTGCAAAGACCATAACTTTTAAATTCTTGGCTTGAACGGGGATAGCCAAAATAAGTAAGCTCAAAATAAATGAAATAATTTTTGATTGGAAATTATTCGCTATAAAAGAATTAAAGGGTGTTTTTGAATAATAAATTATTAGCTTTTGCATGAATTGTTTTTAGGGAGAGCTGGATTATAGATTAGGTGAAGATAAAGCTTTAAATTTGCCTATAATTAAATCTTATTCTAACAGTCTCCTAATGAGAGAATTCATTAGCTGAATTGTGATTTGCTAGAATTTGATTATTCTATTTTTGTTTCTTGGGTCGTTTAGTCATACTTAATATGCGCTAGATGCAATTGATAAATGTTAATACTGACTGTGTGAACTAAGTGAAATGTTTCTTAGGAAAAGAGTTTAGTGAAAAATCTGTTCAACAAAATAAAAATACTCTTTTCTTTCCGTTCAATTTTATTGATTAGCGGAATTATTATTTCTTATTTAATACTCAATATTACTTTTTCGTGGTCACTAATTAATTCATTAGCAGAACGTTTTTATGGAGATCAATTTATTTGTCAGCAAGTCAATTGGTCTGGTTTGGGTGAAATTTCTCTTTGGAAATGTCTAAATAAAAAAGATAGTTTTAGTGTAAAAAAAATTACTTTAAGTTTAATAGGCGGAAAATTATTTATTGATACTCCTCAATTGAAGTTCTTAGCCAAAGCACAAACTACAAAAAAAAGATTTCCAGCTATTCCTCGGTTGATCAATGAGATTATTATCAAAAACTTAAACTTCAATGTTTCCAATCAGACATCAACCTTAATACCAAATAAGTTTGAATATATTAAATTGAATAGGCAAAAGCTTTCTTTAAAAAATAATTGGATTATAGAAGCTTATGATCAGAAACAAACTAATCTAAAAGGCTTAATTGGTGATGAATTTGATTTGATTGTAACTTTATCAAATTATCCTTTAAAGCTAAATACATTGGAGACAAATATTACTTGTGTTGTAAATATAAAAACTGAGTATATATTTCAAAAACCAATAGAGGTATTAATCAGGGATTGTAAATTAAATAATGTAAAAATAAAAAGCCCAAAGGTTAGTAAATCCTTCCCTGATATATTGATTAAATCGGCTTTTAAGCTAAATAAAGATTTAAATAATATTACTGAACTTTCAAGGTTTAATCTGTTTACTAATAATATTCATATTGTAAATTCAAACAATAATTTATATGAATTTAAATTAGTTAAAACCTCAGCCAAAAATCTAAAACCATTTATTCAAGCCTTTCAAAAGGAATTAAAACTAAATAGCTTCAATATTTATGATGGCCTTGTATCTGCTGAATTAAAGCTAAATCATAAAGATATACTTCAAAGTAATTTGCAAATTTCATTGAAATCTTTTAAGACAAATCTAAGAACTAGTACTCAAGAATTTATTAGTATCAGCAATCTTGATATTGAAACTACTTTATTGCCATTTCATTTATCCCAGTATTTAGCTAAGTATTTATCTGATAAAAAAACTAATTCAGTTAATGAAAAGTCTATTTCGCAATTGTTGAATAATTTTGGAATTAAACAAATAAATCTTGATTTATCAAAATCAAAAATAGATAAAAATATTACTGATACAAAAAAATCAAAAAACATTCTTGGTAAATTCAGTACTTTCATAGAAGGCAATCTTTTTTATGATAATTCATTGCAACACTTATCTAAATTCAATGGTTTATTTCTACTTAGCGATTTATTTGTTTCTTATCCGCAACAAGTATTAAATCAAGACCTCAAAATACAAAATGGTAATGGCAATATAAAAATAAATAATGAAAACATTTCTCTAAGTGTGAATGCTACAAGAAATAATACTCAAAACAATATGCTAGAAAAAGTTTTGGCTGCTGGATCTTTTCAGGTCCTACCTGTTTTTAAAGGCAATGTGCAGGTTTCAATACCAAACATAAATCTATATATAGATAAAAATTTACCAAAACAATTTTCTTTCATTGATGCCGATTTCAAAAATATTATTCTCAAAGCAAAAATATTAGCCCCAAGATTTACTGTAACTGAATTAGTTGGAAAAATTGATCAGATACAAATAGGTGCTAATCAAAATAATTCATTTCCAAGTAATAAAGGAACTCTTAGTAATATAAATCTGCGAAATGGTCGTATTCAATTAAACAAAAATGCATTTATTGAGATCAAAGACTTAGCGTTAGTTCTACCAAATGGACAAATAGTATCTAGCATTGTTTTTCCGCTTTTTACTAACTATTCAAAATCTTTCAAAAAAGCTAATAGCAAATCTGATGCAGAATTATCTGAAAACTTATTTGCTTCATTGAATACTTCTTTCATGCCACAAGAAATGGAGTTTAATGGATTAGTAGATATGTTAGATATTCAAGAATTATTTCAACTATATTTTGGACAAAATATTTCAGATCAATTAAAAAATTATCAATTACTTGGAAAGGCTGATTTAAAGGCACATTGGGTAAATAATAGATTTGAATTGTTTGATTTGACTTTTGTTAATAATTCACTTAAATACAAGGGTAATACTACTGTTACCGATTTTAACGGCAAAGTTTTATTGAGTAAGAATAATGAATTAATACTCAAAGAACTAAGAGGAATTTTCAATATAGAAAATAAATTCAAAATTAATGGAAACTTTAATTTGACTTCTATTATTAAAGCTCTTAAAAGCAAGGATTTAAAAGATTCATTGATAAATAATTCCGAATTGAGTATTAATGCATTTGTAAATCCACAAAATCTTAATGAGTATTTTGCCAAGATAAATCCTTCTTTTACACCATCACTTTTATTTGATCACAAAGTATATATTCCATTGCATATAAGCTTTAAACCTAAGTCAAGAGAGGCCTTTGATATTCTCTTTAGTTCTAACTTTCACAAATTGCAACTCTACAAAGGTAAAATTTTCTTAGCGCAAGATATGTCCAAAATCGAAAATATTACCGCTGTTAGTTCATTTAATTACAAATCAAAAAGCTTCAAAATAACTGATTTATTTTATTCTGGGAAAGACTTTGGGATTTTGTTTAATGCAAAAGGTATTCTGGACAAATTTGATTTTTCCTTTGAATCATCGCCGCTTTTAGATATTGGTGAAATTGCCAAACTGTGGTCTGATGATTATGCAAGTGGCCAATTTAGAGGCAAAATTATTGCCAAAGATTTTGAACCTAAAAACAAATCTACCTGGATTCGTAATCTAGAATCGCATATGTATTCAGAAGAAGATGTACATGATTTTCAATATGGAATACTATATGGAAAATACTTTAAATTTGATATGAAGACTGAAAAAGGTGATGGTTATATGTCTCTGCAAACTCTCAAAGGTAAAGTCAAAAATCTACAAATCACAAATTTAAACTCAATCATTAGTATTAAAGATGGTGCAACTGCAACTCTAAATGAATGCTCGCTTGAAACTGCTGATGGAAAAGCTTATCTTGAGGGCGACATTGATTTACAAACAGGAAAAGCCTACATAAATGGCGCACTAAGTAATGTAAATGTTGAGACGATTAACAATAATCTTTTTGGTAATTTGGGAGACTATAATGGAAAAGGGAATTTGACTTATCAATTGAAAGGTAATTTCGCAAGCCTTTTAAAATCCTCTCGCCCAGATAGTGCAAGTGGTGAGTTCGATTTAACAGAGGGTACTGTCAAACAAGTTGGTGAACTTTCTAAAGGTTTACACTTAGCTAATTTAGTATATGGTGGGCCTTTGTATTTCAGCTTTGATACGATTAACCATATACTAAAACCTCAGCAAGATATATCTTTTTTATCTATAAAAGGTAAATGGAATTTTCTTGATCCAGTAACAAAAGTAATCCTTCAAGATACGGTATATATAGGTGGTAATGCTCTTCACCTCAGCCTCAATGGTGATTGGGATTTTGTTAATAAAGATGTTGACTTAAATGTTTATGGATTTCTTCCTAAGAGACCGACCAGTTTGAATTTTCAGGATATTGAAATATCTCAAATTACTGGTCATCCAAGATATTCACTATTACAAACAGCTAATGCTTCTCGGCATTTTCGATTTAAAGTAAATGGCAATATGAAAAATCCTAATAGCTTAAAAAACTCAGTAAAAAATTCTATAAAGTTCATTGATCAAGCGAGTACTAGAGAAATAACTGAGAAATTCCTTCCAGATGAAATACCCAATAGAATTAAATAATGCAAGACCAAATAATAATTGAATCTATTTTCATTAATGCCAATCTTAAAAGGGTTTATTTTGCTATTTGCTGCATACTCTCAATTTCATTTTTCTTGAATTGTAAGGCGTGTTCAGAAAGTACTCTGACTAAGCCAGTGGAATCAGCTCAAGAAAAATTATTTACTGGAAATTTTGGTAAAGATTTGCAAATTACATTTATTAAAAGTTTTAGTAATGAATGTAATAAAAATAATGTAGTTTGGATTGGAACTACAGATGGACTTTATTATATTGAAACATATAAACCAAGTAGTCCAATACTAGTTGAAGGAATTAAAGAAACACATATTAAAAATATATTTTTTGAATCTGGTAGATATTGGGTTACTAGTCACAATGGTTTGTATTGGATAGATCCCAAAAATACCAAAAAAGCCAATCGTATTGAAGGCTTACAAGACAAAATAATAGTAAATTTCTACTCATTAAAGAATGGTGATTTAATTGCTTTTGATCATAGAAAAAAATTGTATTTAGTTGATATTTCAAAGAATTCTGCTATTCCATATTTAGATCTTAAAGATTTTAATATTTCATCAGTTTCAGATAATGTTTGTACTAGCAGCAATTGTGAAGATGATTCAAAAGATTTAATTTGGGTAAGCGGTACTTTAGATGGAGGACTTAAACGTATTAGCAAAGTCAATCCAGAAATAATTGTTGATTTTCCTTATCTACAAAAGGAAGTCGTTACAGAAATCAAATTAATTGGCAAAAGATTTTGGATAGCTACTATTACAAATGGTTTATATGTTTTTGATGGCTCTGATCTCAAACAAATACAAGGATTAGAAAATAAGCAAATAAGTGGTGTAATTGATTTAGATAAGTATCTTTTGATTACTACTGTAAAGGATGGTGCCCATTATATTGATTTGAATAGTACTGATTTAAATTCTGTTGCAATAAAAGCAATTGAAATTAATGCCTTGCGTGGTGAATCAATTAGTTTATTTGCTCAAACTGACAAATATGTTTGGGTAGTCAAAGACTTTGAAGGTGGGCTTTATAGAATAAACAAATCAGCCCCCTGGGAATCAGTCAATGTTGACTCAATGACAAATAAAAAAATTCTGGATATATTTCCTTTCTCTGGAACTATATGGCTGAGAGTTGGACAGGATGAACTTTTGGGGATTGATGAAGAATTATTAACAGAGACAGTCAAGGTAAATATTCTCAAAAATAAAACTATTTCTGGATTGAAAAAAATTAAGAAGAATTTGTTTTTTGTTGAAACAATGAAAGGTGCATTTGTTGCTGGCGAGGATCATCCAAATACTATCTACCCAATCAATGGACTGGAAGAAAAAAAAATCAATGCTATTTATTATAAAGAAGATTTAATTTGGGTAGAAACTTATGAACATGAAATTTTTATCCTGAAATTAGATAATCCATTTGATGCAATCCCGCTAAAAGAAATGAATGGCGTAAATATTTGGAGTATTTCTAAATTTGAGAATAATTATGTAATTGGTTCTAATAATGGAGCTTTTATTATTAAAGCAAATAGCCTAAAAAATCTCTCTAATGAGTTTATTAATCAACTTCCTGAAGCGAGCTTAATTCCTTCTACTAGCAATCAAAGCACAACTTCAATTATCAAAGTATGTAATCAATTGATTATTGGAACTTTGAATGGTTATCAAATATTAAATCTTGACTCATTGTAATTTTGTTTTTCTTTAGGGAAACTCTTCAATTTAAGCGTGTTAACTACGCCCCCATAAGAGCGGCCTCTAAAAGAAAAAGTTATGTTCTCTTCCAGTCGATTGAAGGGTTCTTAAAGATGCCTTTTATTTTATCTACATCTTTTTTTTGTTTTCAGGCAAAATTTATTTCAGTTCTGTTTTTTTGAATGATATTTCAATAGATTTTCTAAGTTTTTTATGGATAGTTACCTAGTATGTTAATTACTGAAATTTCAATAAAGCGCCCTGTTTTTGCTGTCATGATGATGGTTGCTTTGGTTGTGGTTGGCGCAATTTCTTATTTGAATCTTTCAATTGAAGAACTTCCTAATGTTGAATTTCCAATTGCTGTTGTGAATGTAACTTATCCTGGCTCGTCCCCAGAAGTTATGGAAAAAGAAATTGTCAAAAAAATCGAAGAAGCAGTTAATCCCATTGAAGGAGTTAAACGCATAACATCCACTAGTTATGAAGGTTTGACAAATATTATTGTTGAATTCAAACTTGACCGAAATAAAGATGCTGCGGTTCAAGATGTTAGAGATGCAGTATCCAGAATAAAAAGGTTATTACCTGAAGAAATAGATGAACCAGTTGTCAGAACTTATGACCCAACTTCTCAGCCAATTATCTCAGTTGGAATTACTTCATCAGAATTAGCTATTCCACAGCTTTCAACACTTGCAAAAGAATTTGTGAAGAAAAAGCTTGAAAATTCCTATGGTGTAGGTCAAGTAACTATATTGGGTGAATTAAATAGGCAAATAAATGTTGAATTGAATCCTACTTCTATGAAAGATATGGGTTTGGGCGTTGAAAAAATAATTAATTCAATTCGTTTTGCTAATCAAGAAATCCCTGTTGGAGAAATGGAGTCTGAAAACCTCTCTACACAAATTAGAGTAAAAGGCAAAATCAAAGATCCGAAAAATTTCGAAAATATAATTATTGCCGCTCCAAGTCAAATAAAAGTTCCACTCAGTCGAGTTGCTCAAGTTGTAGATTCTACTGAAGAAGCTAAAAGTAAAGCTTTTCTCAGTGGGCAGGCTATTGTTTCGCTTGATATTACTAAGAATCGTGGCGCGAATACAGTTCAAGTTGCTAAAGGTATAAAAAAGAAAATTAAAGAAATTAGTTCACAACTGCCCAATGGTACAAAACTTTTTTTAATTCGTGATAATTCAACAAGTATTGAAGATTCCGTTCGTGAATTAGCCTTCTCTACAATGCTCGGAATTGTTCTAACTATTTTTATTGTTTATCTTTTCCTGAATAGCTGGCGAAGTACCGTTATTACTGGCCTGACACTTCCGATTTCATTAATTGCCGTTTTTGGAGTTATGTCAGCTTTTGGTTTTACGCTTAATACTATGACTTTGATTGGACTAAGCCTTTCGGTTGGTCTGGTTATAGATGATGCAATTGTAGTTCGGGAAAATATTGTGCGGCATTTAGAAATGGGGAAATCTCATTTTGAGGCGGCATTAGAAGGTACTAAAGAAATTGGAATGGCTGTTATGGCTACGACTTTTACGATTGTGGCAGTTTTTGTACCAGTTGCATTTATGGGGGGAATTACTGGACAGTTTTTCCGAGAATTTGGAGTTACGGTTGCAGCCTCGGTTTTAGTTTCACTTTTTGTTTCTTTTACTTTGGATCCAATGCTCTCAAGTATATGGATTGATCCTCATGGTCACTCGACTTTTGTTGGGAAGAGTTTAGAGAAATTTAATCAAAAATTCAATGACTTAGCTGCTTTATACAAACGATCTGTTTTCTGGGTTTTGAATCGCAAATTATTAGTTTCATTTTTGACTTTATTGTTTTTTGTAGGTAGTTGTTTTTTGGTTCCGCATATTGGTACTTCATTTTTACCTGACGAAGATAAATCTCAGATTCGAGTTACTTTGACGGCGCCAGTAAATATGACATTGGATTATACAACTCGAAAAACTAAAGAGATTGCGGCATATGTCAAGAAAAATTATCCAGAAGTAAAATTCATTTATGCATCTATTGGAGGGGGATTTACTGGTGAAACAAATGAAGGTAGTTTATATGTGAAATTGTGCGAAAAGAAAGAGAGAAAGCGTAGTCAAAATGCAATTATTAAATCGTTGAGAAATGATTTGGCAAAAATGGGAGGAATACAGTCTTTTGTGACAGCTGAAGGAAAGGGTGGCGCAGGAGGCAGTCCAATTCAGCTAAGTATTCAGGGTGATAATTCAGATATACTCGAAAAACTTTCTCAGCAAGTAATGAAAGTTGCTGCATCTATTCCTGGAGCAACTGATTTAGATAGTTCACTCAAAAATAATCGCCTGAATTTGAATATTGATATTGATCGGCAAAAAGCTTCTGATTTAGGTTTAAATTTAACAGATGTTTCAAATGCGCTCAGATATGTTTTTGCAGGAGAAGAAGCAACCAAATGGCAATCTAAAAATGGTGAAGAATATGATGTGCAAGTAAGACTTCCAAAGAATCTAAGGAATTCAGAAGCAGTTTTGCGAAATGTATATTTGACTTCATCGAGAGTAGATGCAGATGGACAAAATGAATTAATTTCACTTGAACAAATTGCCAAATTTAAATCAGATGCAGGAGCTAGCAAAATAAATAGGCGTAATTTGTCTCGTGAAGTATTGATTAGTGGTGATGTAGAAGGTCGTTCAAGTGGACAAGTTATTAAAGATATTAAAACTCAAATTGCCGAAATTAAACTTCCAGTTGGATACAAAATTGTAAGCGCTGGTGAAGATGAAGATATTACTGAATCTGCTGGATATGCAGCTCAAGCCTTAATTCTCGCTGTGATATTTATTTATTTGATTATGGCTTCGCAATTCAATTCATTTATTCAACCTTTTGCAATTATGTTTACCTTGCCTTTAGCTTTGATTGGAGTTTTTATTACTTTGTTTTTGACTAAAGATACTCTTAATTTATTATCTATGATTGGGGTGATTACGCTTATGGGGCTAGTTACGAAAAATGGAATATTATTGGTGGATTTTGCTAATCAAAGACGTAAGGAGTCTAATCTAGATTTGAGGCAAGCATTAGCTGAAGCCGGTGAAATAAGATTAAGACCAATTGTTATGACTTCTTTGGCTGCGGCGCTTGGTATATTGCCTTTGGCTTTAGGTTTAGGTGCTGGGTCTGAGTTGAGGGCTCCAATGGCTAGAGCAATTATTGGTGGTTTAGTGACTTCGACGATACTTACCCTTTTTATTATTCCAATTGTTTATACTTTCCTCGAAGATGTTTGGTCTTTTATTTGCAAGAAATTGAATATTGGCATGAAAATCTAAATCGATTTTTTGTAATCTATTTTTGGCTAAGAAATATACAAAAATAGAAAAAATATTTGTTAAGACTCATAATTACAAGAAGGATGATATGCGAGAACTTTTTAATACTCTACGTCACAATTACCTAATACTTTTAGTTCTAATAGGGATAACTTATTTATGCCTTGTAATTTCTTTCTGGAATGGTCCTGGATATCAAGAACGAAAAGCTTCTAGTACTGAGCTAAGTCGTGTCATAAAAACATCTGAGTGGTTTCGATCAAATGGATTGTTCAAAACAAGTGGAATTAAAGATTATACTCATTATCCAGAAACGCCTACTTATATTGTTTTTTTTCTCACTAAGATATTAGGTTTTAGCCCTTTAGATTATGCACTTCCTTTTCGACTTCTCACTACAATTCCTCTAAATCTGCTATCTATATTGCTTATTGGATGGCTATTCAAAGATTCAAAATGGAATTTTTTACTTATTATTCCTTTATTCGTAATGATTTTCCAGAAGGGAATTTGCCATTGGTCTGGCAACCTTGAGCAAGAAGCTTACGGGCTAGCTTTTGGCTTGATAGGAATACCAATTGGCCTTTACTGTGGTGAAAGAATTAATTATTTGATTCCATTCATATACGGTTTTGTGATAACTAGTTTTTCGTTTGACTATACTTTAGTAAGTACTTTTACATTTCTCGCTTCTTTGCTTATTGGACAGAGTAATCTTAGCTGGAAGAACCTCTCCTACACATTTCTTCTAATCCTTCTCGGAGCTCTTACAGCGCTGGCACTCCATTTTGTTCAAATAGCTTCTTATTACCATTCCATTCAATTAGCTTTTAATGATTTATGTGGATCAGCTTTAGCAAGATCAAATATTATGAATAATTTGAATCCTTCTTATGCTAAAAATGCAATAAATTTATTACCCTCTAATTACTCATACTGGAATTCTGTTGTAGTTCCAATTAGTCATCTACCCAGCGCATCATCTCATCTCTTTAGAATACTTTTTATAATTACAACTGTATTTGCAATTGGGAATCTTTTAAGACTCCTGACCCTGACTGCATTTCTGAATATAAGATTCAAATTGTATCTTTCATTCTCGCTAGCTTTATTGGGTCTTTTTCTATGGCCGATCCTTTTCCCTAATCATACTCAACAACACAATTTTCATTTTATTCCTAGACATAGTTTCATCTTCTTTTCCTACATCTTGTTTCTATTAAGTAGACTTGATAGTGTAAAAGCGATTGAATGATTGATTTGTTCTAACCCTATACCTTTGATTCATCTATTCATTGGTATATTGCCTTTGGTTTTAGGTTTAGGTGCTGGGTCTGAGTTGAGCTCTCCAATGGCTAGAGCAATTATTGGTGGTTTAGTGACTTCGACCATACTCACGCTTTTTATTATTCCAATTGTTTATACTTTCCTCGAAGATGTTTGGTCTTTTATTCGCAAGAAATTGTGTATTGGCATGAAAAATTAAACTAAAATCATCTTAAGCCGTAGATGATTTGATTGATAATACCAAGTTGCAATCAGAACCTAACCTTAATTACCTCTCAGCCTCCTTGAAAGGAGGAGTTAAGAAGAGAAAAAGTGCTAATAAATCTCGATCGTAGTTTGGTATAAGTTGATTGAATCTCTAATTCTTCTATTATTGTGGATCTTCATAAGTAATTACAAAAGGTTTGGAATTATTGGGAATATCAATTTGAATTTTAATGCTTGGTTTTTCTTCTATTTCAGAATCGGCACAGTTTATTCAACATTCTTCTTAATTCAAACTTTGAGCTGAGTCAGAATGTCTTAAGTCATTCAAGACGGCATCTTTCAATTCAGGATTATTGACAATTTTAACAACTGGTTCACAGACAATTGTTTTCCAGCCTGACACTATAGATCCTCTTCCATCAAGAGTATTTTCTTGAAGGTCTTCAATTCTAGTAATTTCAGGATAATAATTGCTTTCTATCAAAATATTAGATATTTCTTTTATAAGTGTTCGAATTTGATTCTTTGCAGGCATTTGAGACAATCTTGAATTCGCCACACCATATATACCTTCTACCGTTTTAGCCTCACTAGACTGAGCTTGTTGAAGATCTTTAATCAATTTTTCCCATACAATTGGTTTCCAGCTTAAAAATAAATCACCATGATCCGAAAAAGGGGACAAATTGAACGCAGAACAAGTCAATAGTAAAAAGGAGTTCAATTAATGTCCAAATACGAAAAAGAATTCAAAGAAGA
>Ga0208362_1000274_pt1 | contig 17721 bp, 17 predicted proteins | sample LakMenEpi13Oct10_FD_150693 | JGI IMG/M metagenome (GOLD analysis project Ga0208362, IMG submission 150693) | Freshwater microbial communities from Lake Mendota, WI - 13OCT2010 deep hole epilimnion (SPAdes) | ecosystem: Environmental > Aquatic > Freshwater > Lake > Epilimnion/Euphotic zone ... | reverse complement strand
AAATGAATATATTCGCCAGTTTATAGACGGAAAACCAGATGGCCCCTTTACAAGCCATCACTAAAAAGGATTAACAGTTTCTGGCAATTGAAGAATTTCTATTTATTCACTTGACCTCGCTCCCAAGCTTGTCGCAGAATTTCCCACTTTCATTAAATACTCTGGCTTACTTAGTCGTCAATTATTGAGTAAGCCTCCTTAGTTACTTTAATTTCTCAAACGGGTAATCATGCAATATCCCTCTAATATTTTTTCATTGAAAATTTTTTTTATGACTTCGATTTTCAAATCAGTGGTGACTGCACTTTTTACAATTGTTTTCTCTATTGCTTCATGCTTATGTACTTGGTGGCTTAGTGACATTCTTACAATCCATTACCAAGCGAGAAGTTGGGAAAAAGTGCCTGCAAAAGTTCAGGATTATAAAAGAGAAACAAGATGGAGTGAAAGCGGCCCTGATGGTGTTTTAATGAGTGCCGTTAAGTGCCGTTATTCATATACGTATAAGAGCAGGGATTATTTGGGTAACAGGGTTGAGTTCGGTTACGCAGGTTCAGATAGTTTTAGTCATGAGAGACACAGAAGGCAAATAAGAGAACTTGAACAGAGGAATATCACAGTTTATGTTAATCCTAATAATCCTAGTGAGAGCGTTTTTGATAGAAGTCTTCCAGCAGCTAGGGTAGCCTTTCTGATGGTATTTCTCATCTTCCCTTGCTGTGGATTACTAGGCTGCTATATTCTATGGATTTTAAAGAAAATCGGTTTCACTTGGATAGAAAGATTCAGCCTGCAGCTCTTAGGTGTTTTACACTGTTCACCCGCAATATACCCTATTTTCTTTAATCCCAGTTCACTCGGATTCTGGACATGGATCATCATGCTGGCATTTTTGGGACTTTTTATCTTAAGCCTGATTTCAATTTATAAACGCATAATTGACCCATCCATTGGCGAGCTAGATTTTCAAAAAAGATAAAGCAGGATCTCCATATAAAGAGATTTTTCGAGCAGTCAGATCAATTGTAATTTTCAAGAAGAGGATGCATCACGAAGAGTAGCCTTTTGAGCAATGTGCTTTCGAATAAATCCCTTTACAGAGTCTATTCTTTAATTTTGATTACAAAACTGAAACTGCTGATCTCGATACTCCCTATCTAAAACTGGATCTTTTTGCTGGACACTAGTGCGAGAAAATGCCTTTTATCTAATTCTTTCTTATGCACGTTCAACTTGCAATCTTTGAACGAAAGAAGTTAGGAGTTCAAGAGAGTTCTCTTTCAGCTCTTAATTAATTTTTTTTCATTTCGAACTGTTATCTCAAACAATCCCAACAGTCTCACACTCCAAAGCCTGAATGCTGAGTTTCGCAGCTATTTTCCCAGCTATATCCGTAAAAACTTTTGCAACTTCGCCTTCCGAATCAGAAACTGTAAGCGGCACACCTTTATCTCCGCCTTCTCTGAGCGCAATCTGAATTGGGATTTGACCTAAACATTCAATGCCTAACTTTTCAGCGGTGGCTTTTGCGCCTCCATGCCCAAATATTTCAAATTTCTCAGTGCTGCCTGGCGGAGTGAAATAACTCATATTCTCAATTAAACCAAGAATAGAAATTTTCAATTGATTGAACATCATCATTCCTTTTTTGCTATCCATCAAAGCCACATCTTGCGGGGTGGATACTATCACAGCTCCAGCCACTGGAACCGCCTGACAAATGGTTAATTGAGCATCACTTGTACCAGGTGGTAAATCAATAATCAAATAATCTAAATCTCTCCAAGCCACTTCCCGGAGGAATTGATTAATTGCGCTATGCAACATTGGGCCGCGCCAGACCACAGGCTCATCTTCCTTAATCAACATTCCCATTGAAATTGCCTTTATTCCATGAGCTTCAAGCGGCAACATCATTTTTCCATCTTCAGTTAAGCCAGGTTGATCTTTAATGCCTAGCATGAGTGGAATATTTGGCCCTGTAATATCTGCATCTAAAACCCCAACTTTGGCTCCCATCTTGGATAGGGCAATTGCTAGGTTTACACTAACGGTTGTTTTACCAACGCCACCTTTACCTGAACTGACCGCAATAATATTTCTCACGCCCTCAACTGGCTGCTTTGCATTAAAGCCTTTGAATCCCCTGACTTCTGCGGTAGTAATTATTTCAACTTCTTTTGCTCCAGCTTCCGTTAATGCTTGTCTACAATCTTCTTCAATTTTTGCTTTCAGCGGGCATGCTGGGGTGGTAAGCACCAAATTGAATTTCACTTTATCGCCTGGCAAAACTTCAATATTTCTTGCCATATTCAAAGTAATTAAATCTTTGTGTAAATCAGGATCTTGAACAGTTGATAAAGCCTTTGTTGCTAATTCCAAATTAATAGAAGACATTTGATGTGAAATATTTGAGTATTATGGATTTTGTGAGTAAATAAATAATACAGCGGCCAAAGGCTTATCTTTACAAAATAAACTTGAAAATCTTAATAATTTGCACTTGAGCTATTTGACGGTAGCTTTTCTCTGCTCTAAGAATAAATACAAGGCATACAAAATTATGGTTGATAAAGAAATTAATAGAAGCCAATTTGGATATGAATTTCCACCAATGCCATATGAAAGCCCCTTTTCGTTCAGGAAAAAAGTAAAACAACTGCTAACAATATGTGCAAGAATGCATGGCCAAATTGATTTTGTTTTATCAACTAAAAATCCATAAACAAGTCCAATAAAGAAAGCATTAATTCCTTGTATTAAATCGAAGTGAATAACCCCAAAGAGCGATGAAGTAATAAATAGACATAAACCATAAGAATATTTCGATCTAAATGAATTCCATAAAAAGCCTCTAAAAAACAGTTCTTCTAAAATTGGAGCCACAAAAAGAGTTAAACATAGAAGAAGATTAAAAGAAAAGACATTCAATTCGCCCAAATTGGAAAGAATAGCCGCTAAGTTCAAATTGCCAGCCAGATTTGCAATTGGGATACTGGATAAAGGCCCCTCAAAAATCCAAAACAATAACTGATCAATTAATATGCTGCTGCTGAGAATTACGATTGGTCCCAGAATCCAATTAAGTAATTTCGTATTAATTAAGCCAAAAGACTCTCTCATTGGAAGATTGTATCGATAGATGACTGAGAAAATAGCAAGCAAAAAAGCCATATTTGTCATCAAGTTCTGAAAAGCTAAAGTGGATGGAGAGTCCAAAAGAGCAGCAATTTCCATTGGATTGATTTCCCAATGACCGAACATCAGAAAGACATAAACAAATACTGAGCCAATGCAAATCAAGACACTCAAAAACAAAAAGGTGAATAAGCTAATCACAGCTTTCCACCCATAATTAAAAGCTCTTTTTGACCCAGATGCTTTTTTGATTTGCTGATTATTCAATTGGGATAAATCATTTTGAGATAAATCAAAACTCAAAGTTTCAGGAAAATTAACAGAAACTGAATTTCTTCTATTCAATTGTCTCTTAAAATGCTTGGCAAATTTAAATCCCAAAACCTAATATCCACTATCAACTCTTGAAAATTTCCTATACAACAAGCATTACTGCTAACAAAATCAACAGAAACATTTGGTCTAATCGAAAGCTATTGTGAATCTTATACCTAGCTTGCTGATGATTTTACAGGTTTATGAGAAGTTACTTTATATTTGATTCTGGCATTCTTACCTTGACGCTCTCTCATGTAATAAAGCTTGGAACGGCGAATGAGAGCTTTACCAGTTGAGAGAATCTTAATGGCTTCAATAAGCGGGCTATGAATTAAGAAGACTCTTTCGACTCCGACGCCAGAAGAGATTTTTCTTACGGTGATAGTTTTTCCTGTTCCAGTTCCATTGATGGCTAAAACCATTCCATCAAATTTCTGAATACGCTGCTTAGTTCCTTCAATAATTTTTACGGCAACGCTTACTGAATCACCGACCCTTACATCGGGCAAATCTTGCTTTAAAAATGACTTTTCTACTTCGATTATTAATGGATGGCGCATTTTATGTTTATTCTAATTTGGCTAAACTTATTTGTTTAAACTGAGCTTCTGGTGAGACTATAATCAATTCTAATTATCAATTAATTAGCTCTTATAGTTTGTCTCAGATTTCTTCTTAGATTTTTAGATTAATTACTAATTTTTATTTTTCTAAGAAAATTTTGTAGCTAAGCAGTTTAGCACAATTCAAAAGTCGTCCATATACTTTTTGAGTTTTGACTTAAAATTTTGCAATTGCATTTTGTACAAATTCACAATTGGCTGATTTTTACTTATTCTAAGCAATGTCTTCTGTTGGGACCTTTCGCAAATTGCTTGCTTGTTCTGAGCTCAAAGGAATTAATTCTTTAGTCTTTAAATCAGCTAAATAGAGAACGCCATTTTTATCTAAACGATCAACTCGTCCAACTCTAAGGTTTTCTCCTTGGCTTGCATGAGCTTGATTTGTATAGACCTGCATCAATTCACCTGATTGAAAAATTGAATGTTGTTGCCAATAATTTAGATTTTCAGAACTAGCATCGAAAGTTTTAGGGTGAAAGATTTGATCTATTTGATTTGCAATGTGCAAGGCAATCAATGAGGGGTTCAAGCTTAATTTAGAATCTAACTCAAGAAAACCAAAATCCTCTGTTGATTGAAGATTAATGCCAATTCCGATTATGCAAATTTCTTTTCCAACACTTCCTTTCCCAATACTTCTTTTATGGGCACATTTTTTGGATTCAACTAATATTCCAGCAAGTTTTTTTTCTTGTGAATTCAAAATATCATTTGGCCATTTCAAGAATAATTCTTGTCCAGTTAATTCCCTGAAAGCCCTATGGCAAGCAATACCAGCAGCAATTGGAATAAATCCTCTGGAACAAGTCTGCGGCACAAGGATTTTGTAAGAGAAATAAAGACCTCCAATCGGCGAAAGCCAAAACTTACCGTGTCGACCTCTTCCTTTTTCTTGATGCTTAGCAATTAAAATTGTGCCTGTTTCATAAGCATTAATTGCATCATTGGTTGAATGAATTGAATTTATGATTATTAAATTCTTGAGCATTAAACCCCTGAGCATTAAATTCTGAGAAATAGTTTTTCGTCTTTTAAAGTCCCAATTAATTCATTTCAACTAAAGATTGTCTGTCAGATTTAAAATCATTTTCATAACGATTATCATTTCTGTTTTGCTGATGAGTTTCTTCTCCAGAACGTCGAGTCAACCAATTATCACGCAAATATCTTAAGCCATTAATAAATTCAACTCTTCTATTCAAATCAGCTTGTATTTCAGCGGCATCTCTTCTAGAAATACGACTACTCAAAAATCTATAAAGTCTTGAAGCTCTCTTTGACTGAGTTGCAATTTCACGATTGACTAGGTCTTTGCTTAATGGCTCTCGGTAATCAGCACTCCTTTGTGTATTTTGTTTGGGATTATTTCTTCTTGGGCCACGATTGTGCGAGTCTTGGTGAAATGGTTCTTGGAGTTGAGAATCTTGATGGAATAAGTCTGGTTCATTACTCTCAAATGGATTTTTATTTTCACCTTCACTTGAATCAATTATTTGATTTGAAAATTCTGGATTTATTTCTTCTGAATAATCTTGTTCTGAATAAATTTTTCCTGGAAATTCCTTTTCTGCAAATTCTTTTTCTATATATTCATTTCCCAAGTTCTCTCCATCAAGCTCTAAATCACTTACTTGCTGATGCAATGTTTCGAGCCCATTTCCAGAAGAATCTCCAAGCTCGATTGCATCATTGCTAACTCCTTCATTAGTAAATTGAGGTTCGTTTGATTGACTTGAAGTTGAAGATAAATTCTCTTCAATAGAACTTAAGTTCTTTAATTCAACGTCTTGGTTTGACTGATCCTTTGCAAGTTCATGAATGTGCAATGACTCCTCTATTTGTTCAAATTCCTTGCCGGCGGAGTGACTTATATCCTGATTTATATTTTGCTGAGAAATGATTGGAGAATTATCTTGAAACAAATCGCCTTCATTAGAACCATCTCTTAAAGCTTTAATTTGCTTCAATGAAAGTCCATTAGATTTAAATTGAAGTATTTCAGATAAGCATTGAATTGATTCGTCGGTTAAGCATGTTTTGCGACCAACCTTTTCGACAGGTAATTCAAAATAAGTAAGATATTTGCGAATAGTGTTTTCGGGAATAGAAAGTTTTTTGGAGACATCTTGAATTGATGAAAGGAAGATGTCATCTTTGAGACTTTCACTATCGTTTTGTGAATCAGATTCTAAAGGTGAATGGAGATTCTCATTTATAAATTCATCTTCAGAATTGTTTTGAATATTCATAATCTGTTTCTTTTATTGCCAAGTAGATTGAGAGCGATATAAGTTTAGTGACACTTTGGATAGTGCAAAGCCATGAGAGCTTTTGAAGGTAATGTATAGAATTTTTTGTGATAAAAGTTGCTTGTTATACAAACCCGTGAATTGTTGATATCAGCCATAAATTCAGCGTAAAACACTAAATAAGTTTATTTGGCTTTATCTTAAATTATTTAAAGTCCATAGGTGCAAGCAAAAAACGCAAGCCAGTTAATTTGGCTTAACACATAATAGACTAAACCATAAATTGCATTAATTCAAGCATGCTCTAAGCTATTTCCTAAGATTCTGAGCAGCATAATTGATGTAAAGGTAATGTTAGTCATTGTTTTAGAAAAGGCAAATCCCATTTCAAAAAGTTTTTATAAAGTTAATGTATTAAGAGAAATACCATCAAGCTAAGGTATCTTAAATAAATATCCACAATATTCAAAGTTTTTAGCAAGATTATCAAACATGTATTTTGCAATTTACAATTTTCAATCTTTAAGCCTTTAAACCCTCAATCTCCAACACTTAAAATCTCCAAAATGTTTCAATCCCAAAATAAAATACTGAATAATATTTTCTTTCCAGCTTTTACAATATTTTGTGCTTCATTGCTTTTAGTAAGCTATTCAAATAGAACACTTGCCGAAGAATTAAAAACGGTTAAATCGATTGGTAGCAAAAACAATTATTCAAATGGTTTTGATTTGACATCATCAACGGTGGCTGATATTGCTGAAGATGTTGCCGCATCGGTTGTAAGCCTTGAAATATCGGTTAAAGGCAAAAGAGCTGTTCCCACGATTTCAGATAGCTTTGATTTCGGAAGAGGCAAAATTTATCAAGTAGTCCCTCAAATCTCCCAAGTAGAAGCTAAAGTTGGAGATGGCTCAGGTTTTATTATTTCTTCTGATGGCTATATAGTGACTAATCAGCATGTAATAAATCCAAATATAAATGGCAGAAAAGTTCCAGCCTCAAAGGTTGAAGTGGTTATGTATGACGGACGTAGGTATGTCGCTCAAATCATAGGCCAAGACGAAGACAGCGATATTGCAGTCATTAAAGTAAACGCATCTGGACTCAGACCAATTGAATGGGGAGATACTTCTCTAATTAGAGCCGGAGAATTTGCTTTAACGATCGGAAGTTCACTTGGAGCAGACCATACCGTGGGATTTGGCATTATTAGTGCGGTATCTCGTAAAAAGCCACAAGTCAGCCGAGAAGCTTTTTTTGGAGATTTGGAATATATACAAACTTATGCGCAAATCAATCCAGGTAATTCCGGCGGCCCGCTTATTAACTTAAAAGGTGAAGTGATTGGAATTACTAGCTTTATTGAATTAGCACCGCATAGTCCTGGCTTTGCAATTCCAGCCAATTATGCAAGAAAAGTTGTAAGCTCATTAATTAAAGATGGTATTGTCAAAAGGCCTGCAGTAGGGCTTTATATAGTCAATTTAAATAGCAATAATCTAATAGGAAATAGTGACAATTTAGATCAGAATCAATCAGGTGTTTTAGTGCGAGATGTTCTCAAAGGTGGCCCAGCCAATCAAGCTGGCATTGAAATTGGGGATTTGATTACAAAAGTGAATGGGCAAGATATTAAATTGCCGCAAGAATTCACTCACTCGATCAGAACAAGCCCAGTCGGCTCAGTATTTAATTTGGAAATACAAAGAGGAAAACAAAAAATAAATACCAATCTCAAAAGTGCTTATTTAGATTGAGTTGTAATAAAATTCTTGAGATTTGAATTGCTCTCCATAAATAATTGGATTTTATGAGCGTTTAGATCTTCAATTCATGATTCACTCTAGTAAATTCTGGCTGATTCACCTGCTTCGTTATATAGTCGGTAGTGTATTTTTTGTCGCAGGCATTAGCAAGCTTTTCCCTCTAAAAGACTTTTTCAAGCAGCTTATTACCTATCAATTACCAGTTCCTGATATTTACCTTTATTTCTTTTCGGTAATTCTTATTTCTTTGGAAGTCTGTGTTGGTCTGGCAATTATCTTAAATTTAAATCTTAGAAGAAGTCTTTTTATTGCTCAGATTCTGTTGGCTTTTATGATTCCTATTACAATTTGGGGCAGCATGCATAAAGCTCCTACTTGCGGATGTTATGGCAATTTAATTAGGCGTGATCCGTGGATTGCAACTATTGAAGATATTTTGCTTTTAACAGTTTCGCTTTTATTAGTTCCAAGCATTAATGAAGAAGAAAGTCTTAATGAAAAGCCATTAAATTCTTCTTCCAAGAAATCATTTCTACAATCCATACTTTCAACAAAAATGATTGCAGTTATTTTGGCAACTTTATCAGCCGCAACTTATGGATTTATTCAGCTAAATCAGGTTTTATCTTTTCGAGCAGAGCAATTGCTATAACGGCTATTCCTTCTTCCCGCCCAAGTGCGCCCATCTTTTCAGCTGTTTTACCTTTAAGGCTTATTTGTTCCTGACTAATCTTCATCGCGTTAGCCAATTTGCTAATCATTGCAGTTTTATAATCACTGATTTTTGGCTTTTCACAAATAATAGTGCAATCGATATTAATTACTTTCCAAGCATTTTGTTCCGTTAATTCAATAACTTCTTTAAGCAGCAAGACCGAACTTATATTTTTGAATCTGGAATCTGATGGCGGAAAGAGTTCACCAATATCACTCATTCCAGTAGCACCCAATAATGAATCAATAATTGCATGAATAAGTGCATCAGCATCTGAGTGGCCAGCAAGCCCTCTAGGAAATGGGATTTCTGTTCCACCCAAAATCAATGGTCGCTTTTCATCAGATGTCTCACAAAAACGGTGAGAATCAAAACCTTGTCCAATTCGATAATTCATTTTGATTTGTAAATTGCACCAATAAAATATTCAGAATTCAATGTTTGTGGATTTTCTTTTGTCTTTTACGCCATTCATAAGGAGTTTCTGGGAGCAAATTATTAGGATTATGAATGCCTAATTCTGCTTCCTCGGCCTCTTCTTCAAGCACCAACATTATCTCTTTATATTGATTATTTTTCTTGCCAATAAAAAGGGTAATTGCATTTCCGCTTTTAACCATTTCCGCATTAAGCATTTTTGAACCAGCCCAGCAATAGGCTAAATTGCGACCGTATTTATCTTTGGGCTCATGCCCTTTTTCGCAACATATGTCTTCAGAGGGAGAATTATTAATAAGTTTTTTGAGATATTCAGTTGCTTGTTTTCCATGAGGCGCTTGCCCTTTTTCGGGTGCATCAATTCCAATGAATCTGACTCTGAGAGATTTCTGATTAGTTGATTTGATTGAGACAGTATCTCCATCGCTTACTCTGACTTGATGCTTTGGATAACAAAAATCAAATTTATTTGGCGGGGCAATATCAATTTCTTCTGAAATCAATTCTTGATACGGCAATTTGTGGCTTGTATTTCCTTTATTATTCTCAGATTTGTTCTCAGTTTTGTTTGCAGAATTATTCCTTGTTGAATTGTCATTTGAAATGATCAATTCAGAGCATGAGCATAAAATCTGGCATACTAGTAAACAAAAAATGAGACGAAATATTTTTGACACTTAGTTTAGATTTTGATTAAGCAGTTTCTATAAATTCACAATTTAATGTTGTCTGATCTTGGTTCTTGATCCCTCGATAAGGGGCTGAATCAAAACCGAATCAAATAAAAGATTAATTCTTTAGAATTTCTGATGAGTTTATCAAAGATTCTTAAAGCTTAATCTCAGGAAGTTAAAGAGTTTAGAAGGCGAATTGCCTTTATGAAGCTTCTAAAAACTAAGCTTTTTCAACCCCCAGTTTTCGCCGACCCCTACAAAGTGGCTCTCAAAGAGAGAACTAAAAGCCCCCTCTCAGGGGGTTGGGGGGGTGAAAAGACTTAATAGAGGTGCCCTCGATGGATATCTTGAAAATAAAACTGGTGAAACTTTCTTTTTATCCACAACGTTGTGAAACTCTACAACTAACTATTGAACTTGAACCCAAAAATACTTCCCACAAAAACGTCTCAACAATATACCTTCAATATCATCATTGGTTAAGTAATCAATTTAATTCTCTAGTGAACTTAATGAATCGCATTTCACATATATGAAACTTTCAGAAGAACAAGAAATAATTGCAGAGACGATAGATGAAGGACAAAATGTATTCATTACTGGAGCGGCGGGAACAGGCAAGTCTTTTCTGATTCGGCATTTAATTACAAAGCATGCCAAACAAATTGATGTAACCGCAAGTACTGGAATTGCCGCCGTGAATATTGGTGGCATAACTTTGCATTCATGGGCAGGGCTAGGACTAGGCGACAAAAGTGCCGATGAAATAATCGATGGAATATTACTCAAAAAAGGCCGAGCTTATAAATCAATTCTTGCTTGCCAAAAGCTAATTATTGATGAAATATCAATGATCGATGGCAAATTACTAGACAAAATTAATATTATTTTCAAAGAAATCAGAGGAACAAACTTAGCTTTTGGAGGCATTCAAATGATACTATCTGGTGATTTTTTTCAATTACCTCCGGTGACAAGAAGCAATGAGGAAAGACAATTTGCTTTTGAATGCTCGTCTTGGGAGAATGCCAATATAAACATTTGTGAAATGCAAAAAGTATTTAGACAATCTGATGAATCATTCATTCACCTTTTGGGTAATTTGCGAAAAGGACTATGTACTGATGAAAGTATAAAAATACTCACTCAAGTAAAAGATACTAATATACTTTTAGCTACAATTAAACCAACCAGACTTTTTAGTCATAATGCTGATGCTGATCAAACAAATTTGAGTGAATTAAAAAAACTTGAAGGGCAAGAATATATTTATTTGGCAGAAGATACTGGAGAAAAAGTATTTATTGAAATGCTAAGAAAGAATTGCATTGCTCCTGAAGAATTGAGACTAAAAAAAGGCTCTCAGGTGATGCTTTTACATAATCTCTCGCAGGCAGAAGGAATTGTCAACGGATCAATTGGAATAGTTGAAAACTTTATTGATGGAATGCCTTTTGTTAAATTTCATAATGGTAAATCCAAATTAATAAGCAGACATACCTGGGAAATAAATAGCAAAGAAGATGAATTAGCCACCAGATTGCAAATACCTTTACGCTTAGCTTGGGCAATTACAATTCATAAATCCCAGGGAATGACACTCGATAAAGTTGAATGCGATTTAACAAAAGTATTTGAATATGGACAAGCCTATGTTGCTTTATCCCGAGCAAAGAGCCTTGAAGGACTGTTTGTAAAAGGTTTAAATAAACGAAGTGTAAAAGCACATCCTCGCGTGAAAAGTTTTTTTGAGGCTTTGCAATAAATGCTTTTGCCGATTGCCAATCTAGTTGATTGAACTTATTTCTTGTCTCTTTTTTCAGCTCTTTTTTCTTTCAAAGTTTTGGTCGGTTTCTTTTTAATGTCTTTTTTTACGCTTTTTTCTTTGCTCATTTTTTTATCTAATTTTTCACTATTTCTTTGAATGTACCCTGAATTGAAGAACTAAGCAATAGGTTAAGAGGTAAAAATAGTCATGAGGTTTAACTGAAAGCATTTTAATAAAAAGAAAGACCGTTACAATTCAATAAATTACTTTCCTCATAACAAAATGGTAGCCAGGATTCAATTAGTTGTAGAAGTGCATGAAGACTTTAAGAACTCACTAGTGCCCGCCGAATATTCAGCTAAGACACTTCGACGCATGATGAGAAGGGCAATTCGGGGGATTTAATCTTTCAACGATATTCTTTAAGGAAAATTTCATGGTTATCCAATTAGAGGAGAAACTATGCCAATTTCTCAAACTATTTTTGCTCAACTAATGAGCTTTATTGATCACGATGAATTTAATCGATGTGTTGAAAGGTATGATGGAAACCAAAGAGTCAAAGAATTTAGTTGTTATGATCAATTTATTTGTATGATTTTCAGCCAGCTAGCAAAGAAAAGGAGTTTGAGAGATACTCTTTTTACCCTTCAATTGATGAAATCCAAGCTTTATCTTTTGGGTATTCGCTCGAAGCAGCTTTCTAGAAGTAATGTTGCTGGGCCAAATAAGAATAATATTTTCCTTGAACCGAAAATTTCTTTATTTCTCTACTGATTGAACTTGGGCTTCTCTTTAATTCACGGGCTATTTCATTAATTCCTTTTTCTTGACACCTCATTTGGCTGATAATTTCACGCTCTTCTATTCCAATCCTTCTGTACATTTTGCTTCACCTTTTTAACCTTAACTTTGACGTTGTTTGTCTTGAGGTGTTGCGTTAACTTCCTGAGATTAAGAGGTATATACTATCAGTAGTACACCTAATCTTATGTTAGACAGAAAAACATGAGCATCGTCCTTAAAGCTGACAAAAAGCGAATCGGTCTAATCGCAGTTGTATCATTAGCGGTAATAGCATTGGGGTGCGCAATTCACCTATCGATTCCCCAATCGGATTTTATACGTTGGGTGTTTCTGATTGTGCCATTGTTATTCGCGGCAGACGGATTATGGAGCGTTATGCGAAGAAAAATCGTTGTATCAGAACAGGGCATACTTGTTGTTCGTTGCTACTCTCGAATTTGGGTTCCTATATCTGAACTTACAGCCTGGAAGATAAAAGACAATCATCGTAATCCATATCTCCACCTGCTCACACGATCCGGTCGACGTATCGACGAATTCAGGATTGGGATGCTAAGTGTTAGCAATATAGGGATCACCTCTGCCCAAATCGCAAAAGAGTTGGCTAAGGGCGGAAAGCATATCGGAAGTTTTTCGGAATAAGGAATGAGCCTAACACGGGTTTTGCGTTAGTGGGCAGACAGTTTAGTGCTTCGATTTATTAAAACATCGAATAATGAATTAATAAAAGACAAACTACCGCTACTATTTATTTCACTGACCAAATCTTTCAATGAAGTAATTGTCGCTTTTATTTCATCAGGTGAAACTTGAATATCAGGGCCACTATATAAATCTTTTTCCAATCCAAAGTTTTTTAGGTTTGGAGTAAAAGGCTTTTCTCCATTTTTTGATACGAATAATTTTCCATTAGAATCAGTAAATTGAGATAAGTAACAAATAGGTAGATAATGGTTTCTCATAATCTTATTCAAAACATTTGGCAACTTGAAGCCTAGTTTAACAACAAGAAACTGAGAATCAATAACGTCAATGATCACATAAACAATGGCAATACTCCCATTCCTATTCAGCTTTTCCTCTCAGGATGCCCCCACCAGCTTCTTGGAGTATTGGGACTAGGTGAATAGTGTTTTTCAATTGCCTCAACTACATCTTTCATTGAAGCTTCTGGCTTAACCCATTTATCAGTCAAATCAGGAAAATCCATTTTGCAATTTTCACATTTCTTATTATTGTAAAAGCGAATCGGACACCAAAAAGACTCTACGCTGCGAAGCATTTCGGCTCCCAATGAATAAACTCCTGTCATCCAATCGCAATATAAACACCAAACCAAATCATGCCCAACCAAACCTTCAAATTTTTGTCGAGAAACATTTATCCACTCAGATTGATTGTATTTAGGAAATCCCAAAGCGATGACTAAACCAGGATACATAATCAATTGTCCAAGGCGTATTCCCAGAAAAATCGGCAAAGCTGGAATAGTAAACCACAAGCCTAAATGATTGCCAATTACTCCAACAATTTTGTCTAATGAATGCCTAATTTTAATTTTTGCATTGGGGTTAGCCAGCTCATGCACTATACAAAAAGCCTGCATAGCCAGAAATTGTCCGAGAATGCAAGCCCCCAAACCTTTCCAATTCCAAAGAGTGATGGCTATAACCCATGGAATCCAAGTCAGCAGACTCAGCACAATATCAAGCAGCGGAGCTTTGGTCAAGTCCTCAGTGAAACGATATATCAAAACAATGGCGACAATAATGATAATTTCCCAAGCAAATGAATAGAGCAGGCTTAAGTAAAAAGGCATAATGTGTAAACAAGAAATCAAAAAGGAATTAAGAGTAACTCTAGCGCCTTTCTTAGATTAACTTTTAGATTAAACTTGTCATTAAGCTTTAAATCAACATCTCAACTTGAGAATGAGTTGTAATTTCAGACAGTGAATATTTAAATCTTAAATAACTAAATACATAGGTTCCGTGAGTCTTTCATTTTTGCTTTCTGCAATATCAACAACTAACTGTAGTTTATCCCAGGTTGAACCTTCTAAAATAATATTGTTTTTACGCTGAATGATTTCTTTTATTATATCTGCGGTTCCAATTGTATGAGCGGAGAGAAGAATACATTGTCCGTGAGTATCCTCAAGTTGAATTTGCAATGGCACTTTTACTCGACAAATTCTCACTTCCTCCCAAAGCAAAGTAATTTTTTGTCCGCAGAAAAGATCTTCACAAAAATACTTGTCCGGTTGAAAACCCATTATTACTTTCTCATCCCAAGAAGCTGTACCTATACCTTTCAGAGCGGATGTAATTCCCAAGAGAATACAAGCACAATATGTGTTGGCAGAAATAATTAATACTAGAAAAAATATAAAGTAACCAACATCATGTAAGTTGCTTAAGTGAGGAATCAAAAAATTCAAGATTGAAAATATTGCCAATAAGATATAGCAAGTATAGAAAAATACTGAGCTTTGTTTGGAATAATTCATCTCATTTTTGTTTACCAAGGCTGATAGATATGGGACTTTTTTAAAAGTGTTGAGAAAATCAAAAGGCAATAAAATAAAAAAGATAATTATGAGACTAAATGCCATACCATTCGGCTGAAATAGTTTAATCAATATAGATGGTATTTCTATTGTTGAAGAAAGAATTACTTTTCTATTACTCTGATATTGAAATGGAATTATTGTTTCACCTTTTTTATTAATAAAGCCCCATTTACCATTCAACTGAACAGCTGCTAGTCCTTTCGAAAAAGCCGTTGTCTCCTCGTATATGAATGGAATTACTACTTTATTGTTAGTATCAATGAAACCCCATTTGTCATTTTTTTTAGCCGCTGCAAGACCATCTGAACAGCAAAACAATTCGTAGCTTTTGTATTGAAATGGAATTATTATTTTGCCCTTATTGTTTATTACTCCAGCTTTATCTTTTAAATTTACTGATGCTAAACCATCCTTAAAGCTAGAAACAGATATTGCGTCATATTTAAAAGGAATTATTGTTTTACCTTTTTTATCTATAAATCCGCTTTTATCTTTTAAAGTAACAACCGCTAAACCCTCAGAAAAGTTTGAAGCATAATCATAAATGAAAGGAATTATTGTTTTACTATTTTTATCTATAAACCCATTCCTATCATTCACTTTAACATTCGCTAAACCCTCTGAGAAGCCAAATGACCATTTGTATTTAATAGGGATTACAACCTTACCTTTTTTATTGATGCTTCCCCATTTATCATTTAATTCAACTGGAGCTAGTCCTTCTTTAAAAGGATATGCATTATCGTATTTTGCAGCAATTATAATTTCATTCTTTTTATTAATGAAACCCCATTTGTTTTTAATTTTGACTGTGGCTAAATCGTCCTTAAAAGGCCGCATATCATCGTACATAAAGGGAATTACTGTTTTATTTTTTTTGTTTATTAATCCCCATTTGCCATTTAGCATCACTGGTGCTAAGCCGCCTGAAAAAGGGTAAGCTAAATTGTATTTGAAGGGAATTACCGTTTCCCCTTTTTTGTCAATAAAGCCACATTTATTTTTTTTACAAACAGAGGCTAAATCTTCAGAGAAATTGTAGTCAAGATATCGTGTGCTGCCATGTTCAAGTACCCCAGCTCCAAGAATCCAGACAATTAAAAAATAAATCACAAATCCAGTCGCAAAATATTTATTAATGGATATTGATTGTGCTAAGCAACGGAGCAAATTAATTACATATATCGGATTTCGTTTAATTGCTTCTAGATAATCGGTGAAGGCGCCTTTATCATCACCTAGCATATATTTGCAGTAACCTCTATTGCTAAAAGGTTTTGGATCTTTGTTATCTAATTCAATAGCTTTTGTAAAATCCTCCAATGCAGCACTCAATTGTAAAAGCTGCATTTTTGAATAGCCTCTATTGTTATAAGCTTTAGCATGATTTGAATCAAGCTTTATGGTTTGAGTATAGTCTTCAATAGCCTCTTTCAAATTGTTGAGTTCACCGTGACATTTACCCCTATAAAAATAGACCTCGCCATTGTTCCTATCAAGGCTTATTATTTGTGAAAATAGATCTAAAGCTTCAAAAAAACTATTCTGCTCAAACTTCTCTTTCCCTTTTAGGAAGAGAGACTCAGCATTTTCTTCATTTGGCTTAGATTCTTTATCTGCTGAGTCCAATTCCTAAAACTTTTTAGTGAAACTACGTAAATTAACACTACCCAAAGTATTTTCTTACTTAACTAGAATTAGCCAAATAAATATTTTAGACTTTGCATGAACTCAACTTATTATCTTCTATTCAACAGTAACGGATTTCGCCAAATTGCGAGGCTGATCGACGTCTTTCCCCATATATTCAGCTAAATAATAGGCAATTAATTGAAGTGGAATTACAGATATAAACGGGCTAAGTATATCTTCGAATTGTTTATGTCCTAAAGCCTTTATTTCTCCAGATGATGGCATTTGTGGGACTGGAAAGATTACATCCAATTCTCTAATCGCTTCATTATCTCCATCTGCAACTATTCCTAAGCTGGGAGCCCCTCTGGTTTTGGCTTCAATACAATTGTGCAATGTTTTGTGATAGGTTGGACCAGGAAGCAATATTGAAAGTGTTGGAATGTTCTCATCAATAGTGGCAATTGGGCCGTGTTTCATTTCACCAGCGGCATAACCAGTTGCTTGCATATAGGTTATTTCTTTGAGCTTAAGAGCTCCTTCCAAAGCAATTGGATAATTGACTCCTCGTCCCAAAAAGATAAAAGCATGCCTTCCTGCAAAAGGTAATATCTTTGAACGATAGATTTCCGCTCTGGAAAGGGCTTGCTCCATGATTTGGGGAATATAACGCAATTCACCTTTAATCCAATTCAATTCCTCTTTGTTAGCCGCTGAGAGTTTTTTGTCAGAACGCAATTCGGCCAATTTGATAGCTAAGAGATAAAGACAAAACATTTGCGAAGTAAAGCTCTTTGTAGCAGCCACGCTAACCTCAACGCCCGCTTGAATCAAAACTGTTGATTTTTTTGCCAAACTTGCCAAGCTAGATTCAGGCCTATTGGTCACGGCTAAAATGCGAGCACCTTTTTGAATAGCTGATTTGACGGCTAAGAGCGTATCGGCGGTTTCTCCCGATTGGCTAATTGCGATAAGCAAAGTCTTCTCATTTGCCAGTACAGGCCGGGCTAGCAATTCG
>Ga0208362_1000273_pt1 | contig 17764 bp, 15 predicted proteins | sample LakMenEpi13Oct10_FD_150693 | JGI IMG/M metagenome (GOLD analysis project Ga0208362, IMG submission 150693) | Freshwater microbial communities from Lake Mendota, WI - 13OCT2010 deep hole epilimnion (SPAdes) | ecosystem: Environmental > Aquatic > Freshwater > Lake > Epilimnion/Euphotic zone ... | reverse complement strand
TTGGTGCCGATTTGGATGCCCATTGGCTCAATTTATGAAGATTTCAGGTAGTCTCACAAATTCTAAATTTCAAATTGTAGTTAATGACAAATGTAAGGGTCTAAATTTGTGTTCTTCGGTTTGTCCAATGGGAATTGATGTTGCTAGTTATGCTCATAAAGATAAAAAAACAATAGAGGGAAGCTTTGGTCTGAAAGAAGAACCTTGTATTGGTTGTGGTGGATGTATTTCTATTTGCCCAGTGGAAGCTTTATCATTTAAAAAAGTTAGTTAGAAATTACAATTCTCAATCAGTTAAGATCTTTGTAATTGTTATTTTTCAATGAAGTTTTTAGGAGATACCAGCAATGATTTACCGTTTGAGATATTGAAATGTTTGATAATCAATTTAGAATCTTATTAGATCAAAAGGGCAAGTTTTTATTATTACCTTTTATCAAATTAGGCATTATTCCTAATCAAGTTACAATATTTGGTTTTTGTCTTAGTATATTGTCAGCTTGTTTTATTGCAACAAATCATACCGTTTTTGGAATTATTGTTTGGTGGGCTAGTAGGCTACTTGATGGACTGGATGGGTTGCTTGCAAGAGAAACAAATCAAAAAACTCTCTTTGGCGGATATCTAGATATACTTCTCGATATGGCCTCATATAGTTCAATAGTTATTGGCTTTTCATTTGTTTATCCTCAATACAATAAGTTTTGGTTATTTATTCTTGTAGGTTATGTACTTTCCATTAGTAGTACTCTTGCATTATCATCGCTAATTGAATCAAGGAAACAACAGACAAACATTATTCCTGATAAAAGCTTCAATATTAGTCAGCAAAATCGATCTTTGTTTTTTACCTTTAGCTTAGCTGAAGCCGGTGAGACTAGTATCATTTATACTGCTTTTATAATATTTCCATTCTATGTACAGTACATTGCAATATTCTGGATTTTACTTATGTTGGCTGCCATATTGCAGAGAAGTTTTATTGCCTATTCACTATTGAAAGAAGATTGAACAAGGTCTATTTATAAGGAGAAATGAAAGTTAATAGCCATAAAATATTTATTGTTAGTTGTTTACATTTAAGTAATAAACAAAGCGAAGAGGGCGATCAAAAACTAATTCAGCTTATTGATCAGATTGGTAAAAATGATTTATTAGTTTTGGATGGAGATACTTTTGAATTAATAGCTAATCAACTTTGGTTTGTAAATAATCTGAATCCACTTAGTAATAGTGAACAAGTAGAAAAGAATGCTACTGCGATCACCAATCAAATTTTTGCAGCACATAAAAAACTTTTTGCGAAATTACATACACTTGGTCAAAGGCTTGTCATAGTCTTGGGCAATCATGATGAGTTATTGAAGAGATACACAAACTTAAAAGAAAAAATAAGAGTTCGCTTGGGAAATTGCAAAATTGAGAATTCTAATTATAAAGACAAAAAAGTATATGTTGAACATGGTGATAGAGAAGATGAAACTCCACCAGAGGTTATGGCAGCTGTTGCTCTTGAAATTAATGCTGGATTTTTGTATAGGTTGCGAAAATACATTTCAGAATCTTCGGTTGAGTTAGAAAGTATTATGAAGCTAAATGAACTTATACAAAATATTGATAAAGTGTATCCAAGAATTTATTTAGCTAATTATATTGAAAATATTGGAAAAGAATTACCCGTAAATGCTCAAAGTATATTATTCAAAGCCTGGAATGATACTTGGAAAATATTTTTAGCAAGAAAGGAAGTAATTAAGTTTCTACAAAATAAACCATTAAAAAAATTCATTTTGGAATATGGTAACCAGTTGGGTTCATTGTCTGGACGATTAATAAGATTTGCTGGAAACATATTATTTAGATTACATATATTAAAACTTGATCCAGGTTCAGCTGTGGCAGATTCAGTAGCTGCAAAATTAGAATCTGAATTTCCTCAAGAAATAATAGTTTTTGGGCATTTCCATAGTTCAGAAAAAACTCAAAAAAATCGTAAAACAATAATCAGAATAGGAACATGGATTCGTCCTATTCAAATTAGCAATGTACCAAATCACCAGTTAAAGTCTTATTCCTATGTATTAATAAAGGAATATTCATCAGGTCTTACTTCAGCGTATTTGTTGCAAGCTTAAATTTTGAAAAATGAGCTTTAGTGAGTCTCTTTATATTCACTGGACTTCAATCCTAAGCTTCTCTCAGGAACTCTAATCCCTTTTAGATGTGAATCTCAGGATCCCTAACTTATAAATAGAGAATCAACATAGGGATATACCTAACAACACATTAAATATATTATGAGTTTAGGGCTAACCTCTAATCAAATTGTTGGAGTAAAGAGAATTTATTTCTTTTTGAGGAAATAAGAATGTACAAAGGATTTTCTTTTTTATTCTTATGATAGACATAGACAGCCTAAGAAATTTATATTGGGAAACTTCAGTAAAAGCTCCTAGAAGCGATAAATTTCTCAGTACTGCCATTAGGCAGAATAATAAGATCTTGATTGAAGCTACCGATCAAAGTACCAGATATATCAGCGAAAGAAATAAATTAGGTGCATCTTTTGAGTCACTTCTTCGCTCGGTTGGATTAGGAGCGGGTGTTTTGCTGGGAGGCCCAGTTGGAGCCGCTACATTGTCCTCAATTGCAGGAGGGGTTGGTAGAGGAGTAGGTGAATATTTTGGAAATAGAATATATGGAAAAACCATTTCTGAACTTGAGAAAATTGCAGATGATTATAAATATCGTCAATTGATTAATAATTTTGCAAAGAATGAAAATGCAGCCACGAAAAAATTGATTGATGAATTTGAGAAACAAACAAATCAAGAAACTGGCACAACTATTAATGACCTAGCTCCTCTACCACAGCAATAGTAGAAAGTTTTATTAATGGATTATTCTTTACTAAGATTATCTAATCAAATTTAAGCAATAGGCTTCATAGTTGGAAAGAGAATAACGTCTCTAATAGAAGCTGAATTGGTAAGAAGCATAACTAATCGATCTATGCCAATTCCAAGTCCACCTGCAGGAGGCATAGCGCATTCCAGTGCTTTAATATAATCTTCGTCTAATGGATGTGCTTCATCATTGCCCGCTGACTTTTGATTTTGTTGTTCTAAAAACGCCTCTCTCTGCCTGATTGGATTATTAAGCTCAGTAAATCCATTAGCGAGTTCACGCCCAGTAATAAACAATTCAAATCGTTCGGCATATTTAGATTCTCTCTTGCTTTCTTGCGTGCCAACTGGTCTGGTAGTGTGTGCTGAAGTAAAAGCGAGTGGTGAGTCTTCCCAAGGATAATTAGTTACAAAAGTTGGCTGAATGAGTTTACTTTCGCACTTCTCTTCAAAGACAGTATAAAGAATTTCACCCAAGCTTTTTTTAGATGAAACATCAATGCCTAATTCTTTGGCTTGGCTCTTAGCGGTTTCTAGCGAAATATTTTCAACATCAAAATCTTTACCAGTTATCTCCTTGACCAATTCAACCATACTTACACGTCTCCAAGGAGCTTGCAAATTGATTTCTTGTCCTTGATAGTTAACGGTTTGGCTTCCACATATTTTTTGCGCCAATTTACTGATTAATTCTTCAGTAATAATTTTCATATCTTTAAAATCAGCATAGGCTTGATAAAGCTCAACTGATGTGAATTCTGGGTTATGCCTAGTCGAAATTCCTTCATTTCTGAAAATTCTGCCAATTTCATAAACCTTTTCAAAACCACCAACCAAAAGACGTTTGAGATGAAGCTCTGTCGCTATGCGTAAATAAAGATCTAGTCCTAGCGCATTATGATGAGTAGTAAAAGGTCTAGCCGCCGCACCACCAGCTTCAGTCTGCAAAATCGGAGTTTCAAATTCAAGAAAACCTTTTTCGCCAAGAAATTCTCGAATGCCAGAAATAATTTGTGCTCTTTTTCGGAAAGTTTCTTTGACCTCATGATTCACCATTAAATCAAGATGACGCTGTCTGTATCTCACTTCAACATCAGTTAAACCAAGTCTACGTCGTTTGTTTTCAATAATTTCTGGTGGAGGAAGAATAGACTTAGACAAAATCCAAATATCTTGTGATTTAATACTTAGCTCACCGCGAGCAGTTCTATAGGGCTTGCCATAAATAGCAACAATGTCTCCTTTGTCTAGCAAGTCTAAAAGATGCTTATCATCTTCCGCTGATCTATAACCACCCTCCAAATCAGCTCTTTCATTAACTATCTGAATTTTGCCTGATTCATCATAAATGTCGAGAAACATTCCAGTATTACGATCGCTATGAATTCGTCCAGCAACCCAAACTAGTTGATCAGATAAATCACCAGGAGCTAGACTTTCAAACAACTCATGAACTTGGCTTGCCAGTTTACGATTGTTCTTGAATTCAATCCATTTCTGGCTTGATGATCCAATGGCCGAATCTTCAAGATTCAATAAATAAGGATCTATTTGAAATAAGGTTTTGAGAAGTTCAAGTTTATGCAGCCTTTCTTCTCTTAATTTAAAAGTATCGTGTTTAGCATTCTCAGAACTATTGCTTTGGTTTCCTGCTGATTTATTTTGTTTGATTTTTGGCTGCTCAGTCATTGATAGAAATAATGAATTTGATAATTTTGAAAATAGAGAAATCATTTTAGCTGACAAGTTATGAGAATATGCTTAGGCGTGCTTAGTGTAGATTTTTGATAATCTCTAATTTCGTGCATGATTTTTACAAGACAATCTTTGAGTAGCTGAAATGACAAATACTGCAGTCGAACATATTGAAATAGCTCCAATTATTTTAAGTATTGCCTTAATTTGGGGGCTATCAAAGCTTCTAAATTCTTACCTGATTAGATTTAAGCTTCCTGGAGTTTTAGGCGAATTATTTACTGGGCTTTTATTGGGGCTTATTTTATTGATTTTTCCAGCTTCAGTAGACAATGTGAGATCTAGCTTTGGTTTTGAGATTGGAAACTTTATCGATTCAATGCGTACTTCCCATGCCCTCCAAATACTAGGTGAATTGGGAATATTATTGCTTTTATTTGAGGTTGGACTAGAAACTGAGCTTGATGAAATTAAAGCCGTAGGAAAAGAAGCCCTTCTAGTTGCTCTTGGTGGAGTAGTTGCTCCTTTTCTATGCGCCTGGGGTTTCAATTTCGCATTTCACTTAAATTGGTCGGTTGAGCTAATCTTATTTGTTGGTCTTGTTTTAGCGGCAACTTCGATTGGTGTTACTGCGAGAGTTTTTCAGGATTTAAAAGCCTTAAATAGCCTGAATGCACAAATCATTCTTGGAGCTGCTGTCTTAGATGATATTTTGGGACTATTACTTTTATCAATAATTTCCGCTTTTGTTACTTTGGGCAGCGATTCGCTTTCTATGAGCTCAATTGGATTTATTGTTTTGAAAGCGGCATTATTCCTAGGATCATCAATTTGGGTTGGACATAACGTTACTGGTAAATTCATCCCCTGGATTAGCAAAATTGGCCGCTCTGATTCACTAGGATTTTTGATTTGGATTTTGACTTATTGCTTTGCACTCTCTTATATTGCCAGCCTCATGGGACTTGCGCCGATTATTGGGGCTTTTGCCGCTGGAATCACTCTCGATAAAGTCAGAATCAAAGACTTATTTGGTGAAACACATTCAATTGAAGATTATATTGCTCCAATTAGGGCGATACTCGCGCCTATTTTCTTTGTCAAAATTGGTTTAGCCATAGATTTGCATACAATACTCGGATGGTTCCCCTTCGCTCTGACGGTAATTGCTTGCTTTAGTAAATTGGTCTCAGGCTGGATTTTTGTACCATTTAAGACAAAAATGAATAGATTAATTGTGGGGGTTGGAATGATGCCGCGCGGAGAAGTTGGTTTGGTAGTAGCTGCGATTGGGAGCCAAATCGGATTGCTAAACAATAACCTTTATTCTGCGCTTCTTATTGCTGTAATTGCAACAACTTTCATTGCCCCAATTTGGCTTCAATTGATTGTGAAGAAAGAGGATTGAATTCTAAACAAGACTAGTTATTGCATAGAGTAATTCCTTTAAATATTAATAATTACTATAGTTAGAAGAAAGAAAAATCAGATAGAGGGAAAGTTGATTTAGTTACTCCAAGAAATGTTTTCTTCAAGATTATTCGATTTTTTGCCTAATCTTTCTTGAGCTCACATTATGGGATTAGGAGAGACTCATTGTTTATGTTCTGAAGCCTTACATTTACTTTAATAATACAGAGGAAGTTTTTATGTCTAGAAATATTGTTAGATTCATCTACTTAGCGTTCAGTGTTTTTTGTTCTTTAAATGTTTTTGCAGATGTTCCGAAATTATCAACAAAAGAAGATCTTTTAAATTACATTAATTCTCCAGCCACTTCAGTAATAAAAGCAATTAGTTATTCCAATAGTCATCTATCTTTAATTTCTCCAGAATCGCAGAATGCTTTAATTGCTAAATCAACAAGTTACATAGAATCTCCAGGAACTACTCCTCAACAAGCACTAGCTTTTTTCAAACAAGCTGAGTCTAACCAAACAGTTAGAGAAGCTATTATTCAAACAACATTAAGAAAGCTAGAAAGTTACATAGAATCTCCAGGAACTACTCCTCAACAAGCACTTGCTTTTTTCAAACTAGCTGAGTCTAACAAAACAGTTAGAGAAGCTATTATTCAAACAACATTAAGAAAGCTAGAAAATTACATAACATCTCCAGGAACTACTCCTCAACAAGCATTAGCCTTTTTCAAACAAGCTAAGTCCAATAAAATAATTAGGCAAGCAATTTGGCAAACAACATTAAAAAAGCTAGAAAATTACATAATATCTCCTTCTACAACAGCCCCTGAAGCTTTGAATTTACTCTCAGAAATAAGTAATACAGATGATTATGAGCTTTACCAAGCAAACTTGCATTTAGTCAAAACAAAATGTGGAGCCGCGAATTGTCTTAATCTACCATTCCCCGCTTCGCCTTCGCCCATGAAAAAATAAGCATCTAAAGGTTTCCCTATTATTTGTATTTGTCAAAACCAGCTGAATTTAAACCAACTGCTGAGCCAGTTTCAGAAGAAGTTCAAACTGAAAATGATGAAGCTGAAAGAAGAATCAATGGCTTGAATCTTAACCCTGGTGGCGTAAAAGGTTGGCTTAATGGTTTATTTAACCTTTAATTGTTGGGCTATTGAGCTTCAGATTTAAGGAAATTTAATATCAATATCTAGATTAGCTATTCTTGCTTTGAAACTAATGTAGATATATTTTTAGCTAAACTTAAATCTTTTGAAACAACAGATTGCAAAGAGAATTTATAATTTGTTGATTGAATTTATATATTTTAGGAGCCAAATAAATTGAAACTTTTTGAATACGAAGCCAAAGCACTTTTCAGAGAAGCTGGAATAGAGACAGCCAAGGGATCACAAATTATTCATTATCCCGAAGAGTTGGCTTTTATTAAGCTTAATTACCCAATTGTTCTAAAGACACAAGTTCTCACTGGCGGACGTGGAAAAGCTGGCGGTATAAAATTTGCTAACAATACAACTGAAGCAATTGAAAAGGCCGAAGAATTATTCAAGCTTCCAATCAAAGGTGAACTTCCTCCCTGCTTGCTGCTTGACCCTAAAGTACCAATCAAAAAAGAATTTTATTTAGCAATTACTTTAGATCGTAATCTCAAATGCCCAATCCTAATCGGTTCAAGCGAAGGCGGCATGGAAATCGAAACCTCTGGGTCTGCTCAAATTGTTCCAGTCAAAGGTGGAGAGTATAGTAGTCATTTAGGTCGCAAATTGGCTTACTTGATGGGCCTATCTGGCAAAGAATTTTCAACTGTCAGCAAAATAATTGACAAGCTATATGCACTTTATGATAAATATGATTTAGACCTAGCCGAAATCAATCCGCTTGCTCAACTCGAAGATGGCTCAATCATTGCTTTGGATGGGAAAATTACTGTTAATGATGATTCAATTGGGCGCCAACCAAAATTTGATGGACAACAAATTCATCACCTCAATGATTTAACTGAGCGTGAAAAAAGAGCAGCTATGTCTGGCTTAAACTTGGTGGAGCTTGGCGAAGGCAATATTGGTATTCTCTGTAATGGCGCAGGTCTAACAATGGCTACAATGGACTTAGTCCAATTCAAGGGTGGCAAGCCAGCTAACTTCCTTGATGTCGGCGGTGGTGCTAATAGCAATAAAGTAAATGCCGCTTTGAACTTGGTTACAACTAATCCAAAAGTTAAAGTTATATTCATTAATATTCTTGGTGGAATTACGGCTTGCGATCAAGTTGCAGCTCCATTGATTGACTTTAAAAAGAAATGCCCAAATCACAAATTGGTAGTTCGTTTACTTGGTAATAATCAAGATAAAGCACGCGATATGCTTAAGGGAACTGGCATTGAATTTATTGATGATCTCGATAAAGCAGTAGAAACCGCTGTCAGCGCTGCTAAATAGAATTGAAAATCCTCAATTAACTCATCTTACGCAAATCGCATAGTTTTATTTAGTTTCCGAAACAAGTTCGGAATGACAAAGAAAATTGAATCTTGTCATCCTGAGCTTGTCTCAGGATCTATCCCAGCAAACAGAAAGTGATTTTGTGTAACATGTGTAATTAATTCTTCAAAAATTGGCCTTAGGATAAATAATTTCCTAGGGTCTTTTTTATTGGGGTCTTCTCTCGAATTCTTTTAATGCTGCTCCAAGGCTTCTAACAATTCACGATCTTCTACTCCTTTGAGTATAGAATCCTTAGTTCTAATCATCAATTCGGCAAATTCTTCAGAAGCATCAATTGATGAGTCATTCCCAATAATACCTTCCAAGATTTGTCTTTCAATTTCATATCGACAGTCTTGAATATTTATTTTTTGATCAGTAACTATTACTTGCGTTTCTAAATCCCATTTGACTTGACAATATAATGCACCTACCTCCTCAATTGATTGTTTTAAATTGTTGAGTTCTTCATTAGACCTGACAAAATCAGCCTGTCCAATAATATTAATTTGAACAATTGGCTTATTGTCTTCTAGATTGGATAATAATTCATTAGCGAGTAATAATTCCGATTTAGTTCTCTCCAAAATAAATTCATTGAGATGTAATTGTGTTGGAAATTTATTAGCCTTGAAATCAGGAAGCTTAATAAACTTTCGCTGTTTGTAATTAGTCAACAATTCATAATTTGTTTTTTTTTCAGAATTAACGGAAACAAGCAGTCCTCCACGTTTAATATCAATTTCCGCCATTGAGTTTGCCTCTGTAGAGCCAGGATTGAAAATGAAATCTTGACCTGCTTCATTCTTGATTACATAATGCTCATGAATATGACCTAGGGCAACATAATCAACTACTCCGTTCAGACATTGAAAATCAGCATTACTTACACCGCCTCTGCTCACAGGTAAATAATCTTCTCCTCCAGCGTGAAACATAAATACCGAAAAATCTGCCGGTGGAGAAGGAATTTGCTTAATAGATTCTGCAAACATTTCTAATGATTTACCAGCATTAAAACCTTGCCATTTTGAACCAATTATTCTGATAGTTTTTGATCCAATTGGTAAATCCAAATAGCCCCCACCAAGAAACTTTTGATTGAAGATTAATGGTTTCAGAGCAATTTCACTGTCTTTGTACTCTGGATAAAGGAAATAAATAAGTTCATTCTGGGCTAAAGCTTCAAACCATGAGCCACGCAAGCTGCTGAAATTTCCCGTTTCTTTGAAATCATGATTCCCCTCAATCGCAATAACAGGAATACCTGCCTTTTTGAGTTCACTAAAAACAAAAACAGCTTCATTATATGTTTGCGGAGAAATTGCACGTACATTAAATAAATCGCCCGCAATTAAAACAAAATCTACTTTTTTCTCGATTGCACCAACTCGACATATATCACGCAAAGACCGATAAAAATCTTTCTCCCTCTCCATCAGCTTATATTGGCGATAACCAAGATGAATATCTCCAAGATGTAAAAAGGAGCAGATTGGCTGATTTGACTCTATTGATGAAAGATTATTCATAGTTTGCTTTTAATCAATAATTCAATCTAATAATCTTAGCTTTTATATTGCAGCTCTAATAAATGAGTTGCTTTATCTTTAACTTTAATTAAGTCTGAAAGCTCAACTCCAGGTATCCATAAAACATTTGATGAGTTTTCAACCGCCATGACGATTATATGCTCTTTGTATTTTGTATTTTCCAAAGAATTCGCTTTATTGATTAAATGCTCACTTTCATTTTGAATTGCAAAATTATTTCTATTTTTTAAACTTGAAATTTTTCTATTAATCAAAAAACTTTTTAATTTCACAGAATATCCGCAATTAATGGGCTGAAAAATATCACCTGGCATTCTTTGTCTAATTTCAAATTTACTCTTTTCCAAATCACTTAAATCTACATAAACAGAATAGGAATTTCTTTCTTTTGAAATATCACTTAAATCAATTGAAGAAGAAATTTTGCTAATAAGCAATAAACCGATTTGAGGAATATTTATTATTTGAGGTGATAAATCAGAAGCTTTCAAATTGAACTTGAAAGGATCAAATACAAACTTTGCTTGCAAGCTTTTATTCAAATTATTTATCTGAGCATTAGAAAAAATACCAAAATGCTTTTTATTACATTCAAAGAAAAATTCTTTACTTAATGAAATTTTCTTCTTTGCCAAGACTGATTTCTCCAGCGCTCCTTGATTCTCTGTCATACATTTCAAAATTGATTTCCGTAATCTCTCAATTAATTCATAGGATGGAAGAATTGAATGAGAAATCAAAAGTTCTTTTAGTATTTCTCTTTGTATTGCAATTTCTTGCTTCAAGAAACTTTTTGTATTTGTGAAATTTGATTTATTGAGATTGTTTACATAATCTTTAATGAATTCTGACTCCTGATTAAGAATCTCAATGAGATTAGAAATTTGATTTTTATAACTTGGTTGCAATCTTTCAATAAGCGGAATTATTTGTTTTCTGATTTGATTACGTTTTATATCGAGCTGATCATTGCTTGGATCTTCATAATAAAAAAGTTTGTTTGATTGACAATATGCGATCAGTTGGGCTTTGTCAACTTCCAAAAGTGGTCTTAGGAGCTTGATCTCAGGAGCGAGATTTCGGGCTTTTTGCATGCAAGTCAAACCTTCTGTGCCAGAGCCTCTTAGTAAACGCAGAAAAAATGTTTCAATTTGGTCATCTAAATGGTGAGCCGTAAGAACTATGTTGGCTTTATGACTAATAGCAGCTTGAGTTAAAAAAGCATAACGCTCATCACGTGCTTCAGCCTCACTGTTTTGCCCAGAATTTTTGGCTTTGCCACATACAAACTTTATGTTTAATTCTCGACACAAATTTTTGACTATTTGTACTGGCTTTTCTGAAGAAGAACTCCAGCGATGATTAAAATGGGCACAGATTATATTTTGTTGTAGATTATGCTCAGCAAGAAGTTTGTGAACGGAATGTAATAAAAAAACTGAATCAGCTCCACCAGAACATGCAATCAGGAAGTGATTAGCAGCAGGAGAAAAATCACTAATTACAAAATCTCTATACAATAGATTTAATTCCAATAGCATTTTCAAATGGTTTTATTTATTCTTACTGAGCTCTGATTGATTAATGTTAGACTATTTGAGATTTTGCATCTGCATAGTTTTGGGCTGAAAAAAGCTAAATGCTTACTTGTTAAATCATAAAGTATGCCGACGTAGCTCAGTGGTAGAGCGACGCTCTCGTAAAGCGTAGGTCGTGGGTTCAAGTCCCATTGTCGGCTTGTTTTTGATAATGTTCATAAAATTCTTTTGCTTTACCAGATTGAACTAAGCGTTTGGCCTCTTCCATTCCAGCTTTCAGTGAATTGGTTTTTTCTGCAATCCAAAGAATTAGTCCAGTATTCGCATAAATAGTTTGAAGAATTGCATTTGAAGCTTTTCCATTTAATACCTCAAGGAAAATTTTGGCATTAGTTTCTGGATCAGCACCTTTTATATCTTCTAGCGTGAAGTGAGAGTTCTCATTAATTCCTAAGTGAGAATACAATTCAGCTTGGCTTAAAGTGATTTCATTAATTTTTCCATTTTCAAGAAACCATAAATGATTTGTACCACAGAGACTAAGCTCATCCAATCCTGGCTCACCAAAAACTACAATTGCCTTTTTTCGGCCAAGCTTACTCAGAGATTCAATCATAAGACTGCCCCATTCATATTTTGGAACTCCAATAATTTGATATGTCAGAGTTACTGGATTGGTAAGAGTTCCAATTAATCCCGTTTGTCCATAAAATTCAAGCTTGCGGCATACAGCTTTCCACCTGCCCAGTATTCTTTGAGTTGCTGGTGATGCAATAAAAACCAAACCTTTTTCATCAAGATTCTTCTTTATTTCTTGGCTATTTGTGAGAGTTGGGATTTGAAGGGCTTCAAGAAAATCTATACTTCCACTAGCGCTGGTAGTTTTGCGACCGCCATGTTTAGCTATTTTTACTCCAGCAGCTGCTGCTATAAATGAACTAGTTGTGGAAATATTGAAGCTTCCTGAATTGTCGCCTCCAGTTCCGCAACAATCGAGAATATTACTTTGATTTTGAATTGACTCAAGTAAAGTGAGTAGGTGCTTAGAGATAAAAACCAATTCATCTGACTTTTCGCCTTTTGCTTTCCATGCAGAAGTTAAAGTGCCCATTTCTTCTTCGGTACTTTCTGAATCACTGAGAAAAGTAATGAATTCTTCCGCTGTTTCTTGATTTAAATCTTCGCCAGTCTGAAACTGTTTTAATAATTTATTGAAAATATTCATGGAAGGGTAGAAAAGGAACTAAAATAAAAATAAATCAAGCAAAAAGTTGTACTTATAAGTTTATGTTCTAAAAAGTTTAAAGTGAAACAGATTATCCCACCAGTTACTAAAATCAGGTTTTATATATTCTTTGTAATTTTATTGATTTTTATTGGACATACCATAATCTCATCTCCAAATAGAGACCCTGAATTAGAGCAGCATTTATTACATGGACTTTTTACGTTTGATTATGGCAAGGTTGATTTGAGCATAATTTGCGTATTCAATGTCCTTGGTATAGTTCCGCTATTTCTCGGCACTTACTTGATTCCGTTCCGAAAACAATTTAATATTGATCCGCTTCCTTTTTGGATTGGATCGTTCTTTCTTGGTGGTTATTCGCTCCTTCCATGGTTAGCACTAGTTGAAAGAGTAAACAACAAAGAAGACGATAAACCTAATAATCACAAAATAATATTTCTTTATATTTTAAGATTTTCACTTTTAGCTTCAATTGTGGGTCTGCTCATTTGGGGTTTCATCTCTGGCAATCCAAAAACATATTTTCACTATTTTCTGAATGCTCGTCTAGTCAACATTATGAGTATAGACTCAGCAATTTTGATGCTCATAGTCTTTCCATATTTGGTGCTCTCAGAAATCAGAAACGCAGGAAAATCTCTCTGAGTTGTAAATTCACGTTACGCAAGCCTCATGATTTTATTTAGTTTCCGAATCAATCCTGAAATAAATCCAGGGCGAAATGACGAAGAAAAATTGATCTTGTCATTCTGGTCTCATATCAGGAACTATCTCAATCAGCGGGATAATATTCTACGTAACTTGAGTTGTAAATTTGAAAGCTGCTTTTAGAAGAATTATCTTTTTTGACTACTAACTAAGAAAAATCTTGGTATTTCAATATCAAAAAACTCGCCATCTTGAGTTTGCATTTTATACGAACCTTCCATAGTCCCCCAATGAGTTCTAAGTGGGCAAAAACTTGTATAACTAAAACTTTCTCCCGGCTGAATTAATGGTGTTTCACCCACAACTCCGGGACCTTCAACTTCCTCACGATTTCCATTTCCATCAATAATGACCCAACGTCTTTCAGTCAGGGTCGCGGGTGTTTCGGCTTTATTAAGTATTTCAATTGTGTATTCAAAAACAAATTTATTAGCCCTTGGGTCTGATTCTTTAGCAATAAACTTGGGTGTTGACTTAACCGAAAAAAGACCAGAATAAATGCTATTCAAGTTAGGTCTTTTTTCTTTAGAATCTTGAGAAATTAAATTTTCTGAGTCAATTGTTTTTGATTTCATTGATAAAAAGTTTTATTAATCGTGAATACTCTATTAATTTTGAATATAGTATATCGAGAATCATAAGCCTAAGTCAGGCTCGAAAAATAAATTCAATGATTTAAGCTCAATAAATTAATCTCTAGCAAATCTCTTCAACAGTTTCTAATGCATAATCACAGATTTTGTTTAAATAACATTGATTACATAGTGGCTTGCGCGAATTACAGACCTTTCTGCCTAATTCAATTAAACCAACATGAATTGTGAAAGCATCTATGCCCTCAACTAATGGTTGAATCAATTTATGGGCTCGGTCTGAATCAGTTTTTAGAGGAAGAATTCCGCCAACTTTTTTGAAAATCCTGAATAAATGAGTGTCAATCGGAAAAGTATTTCTACCAAAACCAAACATTAGTAAACATGAAGCTGATTTGATGGCAACACCTTTAATCGCAGTTATGGCTTTCAGGGCTTCATCATCAGACATTTGATTGACAAATCTCATTTCAAGATCTAGCCAGCCTCTTTCAGCAAGATATAGCAAAGCATTGAGAATATATTTAGCTTTGGTTGAAGCTAAACCACAAATTTGAATTGATTTTACTAGTTTAGCGGGATTATTTTCACGAAGAATTTTTTCGTAATTAACTTGTTTATTATCGGGATAATCTTTTTTTAGTTGTTGAAAAGCCCTGTCTGAAAGAGTATCGGTAGTTGATTGGTTGAGAATAAGAAGAATGAGCAAATCTAAAGGCAAATGATTTGAATTTCTTTCTTCACTCACATTCAGGTTGTTTTGCAAAGTTAAATGACATAGAGCGTTGAATTTGTGAGCTTTAAACTTATGAATTGGGAATTGATTTTCAGCTTTGTGAGAAGTTTTTCCTTTTCTCTTTTGCTTCAAATAATGCTCGGACAACTTGTTTGAAAAGTCTTTCTTCATTTAACTTTTTTATGCTACTCTGCTTCCCATTAGATGAAAGAATATACTCTATATTGATTATGTTATTGAGACTTGATGACATTAATTACTTAAGTTAATAATTTGAGTTTTAGTAAATAAGTTTGGTTTCGTCTTCTATTCGAACCGATAGTCAAATCATATTTTAGTTTATTCTGAATTGCATATTTGAACAGTTTCCCTTTTCATAAAATCTAGCCACAAAATCCAGTCACAAAAACATTCGCAAAAGAAATGAATACAATTTCTATAGATCAATCAACGAATAGAGCCTCTGATAAAGGTGTTGATAAATTATTTATTCGTGATGGAAATATGAATCTTCTCCAAAACTATCGTGGAGAAAAGCGCATCAATCAGCCTGTTTTATTAGAAGCAATTAAATTTCTTTTAGTCGTAGCTTTTTGGGTGGGTGCATCTTTTGGAGCTGGCTTAGTTGCTCCGCTAGCAGCTGTTACGCTTACACCCATTCTTCTCAAACCCTTTGGATTACCACAATTCATTTTAGATTTTGCGGCTGCGACTGCTCCTTTAGCTGCAGTTCTGACATTTGTTCCAGTTAATGCAATGTTTTTGGTTTTGCTCGAAAGAAAATTGCTGGCACTACTGACAACCAGACTTGGCCCGAATCGAGTAGGTCCCAATGGTCTTTTGCAAACATTTGCTGATGCACTCAAGCTTTTATTCAAAGAAGATATTGTTCCAGCCAAAGCGGATAAAGTACTTTTCTTTTTGGCACCAGCTCTTTTCTTTATGCCGTCAGTAATTGTTTTTATGCCAATCCTATCTGTGGCTTCAAATGGAGTAGGGCCTTTTGCGGCAACTGCTTTTCCATCTAGCTTACTTTTTGTAATGGCTGTTTCTTCGCTTGGAATAATGGGTTTGGTTATGGCAGGCTGGGCAAGTAATAACAAGTATTCGCTTTTAGGCGGTCTAAGAAGCACTGCTCAAGCAATTAGTTATGAATTACCTTTAATACTTTGTATAGTTTCATTGGTTCTTTTGGTTGGCTCACTTGATCTCAGAGAAATTGCAAATGCTCAAGCAAATGGAATCTGGACTTGGAATGTTTTTGCCGCAGGAGATTTAGGCAATCCTGCAAATTATCAATCTCCGCTAAAAGCAACTTTCCTTTTTATTCAATTTTTGCTTTCTCCTTTACTGCTTTTTATTATTTACTTCTGCTCACTCGCTGAGGTCAATCGTACTCCTTTTGATTTGCCAGAAGCTGAGTCTGAGCTTGTAAGTGGTTTCAATACAGAATTCTCCGGAATGAAATTTGCGCTTTTCTTTTTGGCAGAATACACTAATTTGTTTATCGCAAGCGCTATTTTGGCAATTCTGTTTTTGGGTGGACAATACTTTGGAATTCCTGCAATTGATACTTTCTTTTCTTCAATTCTTACGGCAACACCAATTGGTAATTTGAGCTGGTTATTTGGTTGTTTTATTTTGTTGATGAAAGTCTATTTGCTGATTGCCCTAGCAATATGGATTAGAGCTACATTGCCTCGCTTCAGAGCAGATCAGCTTATGAGTTTAGCCTGGAAAGTTTTGATTCCGATTTCATTAGTCTCTATTCTGGTTGCGGCTATTTGCAAGGTTTTTGTCTAAGGTATTGGTCTAGGTATTGCCCTTAAATGTTCATTTATAAAGTCTTTTATTTAAACTCTTGATGTCAGTTCAAAAAAAATACACAATTTCAGTTTTAGTTCAAAATGAGTCTGGCGTTTTAACACGCATTGCAGGCATGTTTAGTCGCCGCGGATTCAATATCGAATCGTTAGCAGTTGGAACCTCAGAAAAACCAGGTTTATCTCGGATGACTATTGTTGCCTTGGCTGATGAAGACGAAATTCAGCAAATTCAAAAACAATTGGAAAAGTTAATTGATGTTTTAGATGTTCAGAGTTTAGATAGCATTCCTTTTGTTGATCGGGAATTAATACTTATTCAGGTAAGTGCTAATGCACAAACTCGCCTCGAAATATCTCAAATAGTTGAATTGTTTAGGGGAAGAGTTGTTGATGTCTCTACTGAGAGCTTAATTATTGAAGTTACTGGTGATCAAGGAAAATTAGTTGCAATTGTTGAGTTGTTGAAAAAATTCAATATTATGGCGATTTGTAGAACAGGCCAGATAGCGTTACCAAGAGGTAGTAAGGATTAACGTAGTAAAGATTGATTTTAATAAACTATGTTAAATGAATTGCCTCAAAAAATTTTCCTTTAATCATTATCATCTGTAAAGTTTCATGTTTGGAGCAAAGAATAAAAATACTAAAAAAAAGAAAAGGTGGAAATTAAATCCGATAAAGCCTGAAAAAAATAAATTTTCTTTGCAAAAAAAAGATGGAATCGTGAGGAGAATAAGCAAAGCCTTACGAGTTATTAGCAAAATTTTTGTCAGAAAACCAGAGAAGAAAAAATGGTATAGCAAAAAATCCATTTTTATTAGTAAAACCCTTTCTAGACTGTTTCTAGCTTTAGCCAGTATTCATTATGATTATTGGATTATTTCTTGTCTTAGTGGCTTAATTGCAGGTTTATGTTTACCTGGAAGTCCGATGAAGTTTGGCGGAGAATTTATTGCCTGGTTTGCTTTAGCTCCTTTATTTGCAGTTATTTGGCTTTCAGATGATTTGTGGCAAGCTTTTGGTCGTACTTTTGTGGCTGGTCTT